>Ga0315331_10000903_pt1 | contig 21710 bp, 22 predicted proteins | sample M160m34915metaG_FD_203456 | JGI IMG/M metagenome (GOLD analysis project Ga0315331, IMG submission 203456) | Ammonia-oxidizing marine archaeal communities from Monterey Bay, California, United States - M1 60m 34915 | ecosystem: Environmental > Aquatic > Marine > Intertidal zone | place: USA...
CGACCAGATACCCGCCCTGAAAAATAGGCAGTTTGAACGCATCGCCGATAAATCCGCCCAACGGTTCGACCTCGGCCGTGACCATGGTGACGATCTCGGATGACGACGTTTTACGGAATTGCGGCAGGGGAAAGCGGAGCACGCGCCCGTAAAGGTCAAAGCGTAGGCGCCGCAGCATGCGTTCGCCGGTGATCCCGGCATAAAGATTGATTACGTATTTGAATGCCTGATTAACGATCACCAGTGCGAGAAATGCACCGCACATGACCCATAGAAAACCGATCTGATCGAGTTCGACCCCGACCACAGTCGTTGGGAAAGTGACAGATTTCGCCTGAATTGCGCCGTTTACGATCAGTTTCGGCAATTCGTAGAATGCATAAAGGAACGGGAAAGACGCCGTCGCCATGATCGTCAGCATGATTTGCCGGCGCATCGAATGGCGGATGATATAACGATAGATGCTTGTTTCCACGGGGTGCCCGCTTGTGACGATCAGGAATGACGATCAGTAAGATTTTATACAACTGGAACGGATTTTGCGAAAGGGCCCCGATCGAATAACATGACCATGTGACGTATTTGTTACCGGCGCAGTGACGCCGGTCACACTAGTAGCCGCCGTATTCCCGCATATTACCCATTCTTTAACGGGTCAATCTCTGGTTGGGAGTGAGCGCAAGCTGTGCGATATTCGCAAAAATATCATGAGGTGGGACTCAGGATGACAAACGAGCGGCGCCAGCAGCGCGCACTAATATACAGTCATGACAGCTTCGGTCTTGGCCATCTGCGCCGTTGCCGGGCTATAGCGCATGCGCTGGTCGATCAGAATCCGGATATGTCGGTTATCATCCTGTCAGGATCGCCGATCATCGGGAATTTCGATTTCCGGCGGCGGGTGGATTTTGTCCGTGTTCCCGGCGTGATCAAGCTGCGGAACGGCGACTACACCTCCTATAGCCTTGATCTCAATATCGAACAGACGGTCGCGCTGCGGGCGTCGATCATCAAGCATACGGCGGATATATTCGATCCGGATATCTTCATCGTAGATAAAGAACCCCTCGGGCTTCGCGGCGAAGTGGCCGAAACCCTCGAGATGCTGAAAGAACGCGGGACTCCGCTGGTGCTCGGTCTGCGCGACGTGATGGACGAGCCGTCGCTTCTGGCGCCCGAATGGAAACGCAAGAACGTCATGCCGGCCCTCGAAAATCTGTACGATGAAATCTGGGTCTACGGATTGCCGCAGATTTGCGACCCGCTGGCCGAAATCGACCTGTCGCCGCAGGTCCGTCGCAAGATGGTCTTTACCGGCTATCTGGAGCGCGAAGATGCGCGCGGTGCCCCGGTTGCCGAGCACGCTATTCCGTTCGACCGCCCTTACCTTCTTGTCACGCCGGGCGGCGGTGGCGACGGCGAAGCGCTCGTGGACTGGGTTCTGCGCGCGTACGAACAGGACCCGAATCCGGCCTATCCGGCGCTTCTGGTGTTCGGGCCGTTCATGCAGCAGGAAAAGCAGGCGGAATTCGCCCGCCGCAGCGCCGAGCTGAAGATGGTAGAGGCCATCACCTTCGAGGCCAATATCGAACCGTTGATCCAGGGCGCCGCAGGTATCGTTGCGATGGGCGGCTACAACACGTTCTGCGAAATTCTCACCTTCGATAAACCGGCATTGGTCGTGCCGCGTACCGTTCCCCGCAAGGAACAGTTCATCCGGGCCGACCGCGCGCAGGAACTCGGTCTGCTTCGCATGCTGGCGGATGACGGCGTGCGCGACGCCCGCGATATGGCGACCGCATTGCGTCATCTGCCACAGCAGAATCGCCCGTCGGATGTAGTCGTCCCCGGGCTGCTCGACGGTCTGCCCAACGTGAATCGTCTCGCCCGGCGTCTGAGTAGCCGCCGTGGGACCTCGATTGCCGCGGTCGCCGAACGGGGCTGATCGGAAGTGCGACCGGATGCCGGGTAAAACAGCCATTATTCTGAAGGGGTATCCGCGCCTGTCCGAAACGTTCATCGCTCAGGAAATCCGAGGGCTGGAACAGCGTGGGATGGCGCTTGAAATTATCTCGCTGCGCCATCCGACGGACAAGCACACCCACCCCGTTCACGCCGAAATAGAAGCGCCAGTCCGCTATTTACCGGAATATATCTATCAGGAACCGCGCCGGGTTTTTCGCGCCTGGCGGGCGGTTCGCAAACGCCCTGCTTATCGCGCAACGAGACGAACATGGCTGCGTGATCTGTGGCGCGACCGGTCGCCCAACCGTATCCGGCGATTCGGTCAGGCCCTTGTGCTGGCTCACGAACTCCCGGCTGAAATCGATCATATCCATGTTCATTTTCTGCACACGCCGGCCTCGGTCGCCCGTTACGCCGCCGAGCTTACCGGTCGGCGGTGGACCGTGTCCGCTCATGCTAAAGACATCTGGACATCCCCGGATTGGGAAATCCGCGAAAAACTCCATGATTGCGATTGGCTCGTGACCTGCTCGGCTTATGCACGGGACCATCTGGCGCAACTGGACGAGAGTAATTCACGTGTCGAATTGATTTATCACGGGCTGGACTGGACACGATTTCCGGCACCGCCCGACCATCGCGCGCCGCGTGACGGCAGCAACGTCGATGATCCGGTGCGGCTGCTCTGTGTCGGGCGCGCTGTGGAAAAGAAGGGCCACGATATCCTCCTTGATGCGTTGAGCCGCCTGCCTGATGGATTGAACTGGCGGCTGATCCATATCGGCGGTGGTGAATTGCGGGACCGGCTGCGCGATCAGGCGGATCGGCTCGGGCTTTCGGATCGGACCGAGTGGCTCGGCGCGCTGCCGCAGGGCGACGTGATCGAGCATTACCGGAACGCCGACCTGTTCGTCCTCGCGAGCCGGGTGGGCGACGACGGCGACCGCGACGGTCTGCCGAACGTGCTGATGGAAGCGCTGAGCCAGGCTCTCGCCTGCATAGCGACCGACGTTTCCGCGATTCCCGAATTGATAAACCACAATGAAACCGGGCTGCTTGTGTCGTCGGAAGATGCCGACAAGCTGTCCGCCGCGATCGCAGAACTTGCAGCGGATCCCGCGCGTCGCGAGGCATTGGGACGCGGGGGCGAGGCGCGTGTGCGCGGCAATTTTTCGTTTACGACTGGGGTAGATCGTCTCGCCGAGAAATTCGGTCGGATGCCGGTAGCCCCCGATTCCGCTTCCGGCCACGACGCGGCCTGAATCGGATCGCGCAGATGAATATCGCCTTTTACGCCCCCATGAAACATCCCGGCTCCCCGGTGCCGTCTGGGGACAGGGAAATGGCCCGTAACCTGATCCGGGCGATGGAGCGAAACCATAGCGTTTCTGTCGCCAGCCGGTTTTGCAGCCGAGACGGGGCGGGTGATCCGGTGCGCCAGCAGCGCCTTGCCGATCTGGGCGCAAATATCGCGGCGCGGTTGATCCGGCGCTGGAACATGGCCGGGGAAACCCCCGATGCCTGGTTCACCTATCACGTCTATCACAAGGCGCCCGATTGGCTGGGACCGGCTGTCAGCAAGGCCTGCGGCATCCCGTATTTCATGGCCGAGGTGTCCCATGCGCCGAAACAGGCCGGCGGGAAATGGGATATCGGGTACAGAGCGACAGACGCGGCAATCCGGTCTGCGGACGGTATCATCGGTTTGTCGACCCTCGATGCAGCGTGTGTCATGCCGCTGCTCACCGGGCGGGACAGGTATTGCCACCTGGCACCGTTTACAGATACGGCACTGCTCGCGGCGGCGGCCGGGAAGCGGGCAGAACACCGAAACGAAATTTGCAGCCGGTTTGCGCTGGCTCCTGAAATCCCGATCCTGCTGGCGGTCGGCATGATGCGCGATGGCGATAAACTTGCGAGTTATAGCGTGCTCGCAGATGCGATGGGGCGGCTCGATGATCGCGACTGGTCGTTGCTTGTTGTCGGCGATGGTCCGGCACGCGCCGATGTCGAAGCCGCCTTCGCATATCTGCTGCCCGGTCGCGTGATCTATGCCGGCGCGGTGTCATCAGACGCGCTGCCGGCATTTTATGCTGCAGCGGATTTGATGGTGTGGCCGGCCGTGAACGAGGCTTACGGTATGGCGCTGCTCGAAGCCCAGGCGGCCGGGTTGCCGGTTGCCGCCGGGCGGACCGGCGGCGTGCCGGATGTGGTGCGCGATGGCCGAACCGGCGCGCTGTGCCCGGTGGGCGATCCGGTTGCCTTTGCCGACACCGTCGCTGGCCTGGTCAGCGAACCTGCACGGCTCGACGCAATGCGGGATAAAGCATTGGTGGTGACGGCCGCGGAAAACGATATCGCGACAGCCGCTCACCGGTTGGACAGCATTCTTAGAACCACGACGAAGGCGCGTACCGCATGACCCCCATTGCCCTGATCCGCCATGGCCCCACCGACTGGAACGCGGATCATCGCCTGCAGGGTCATGCCGACCGCCCACTCTCGGAAGAAGGCCGTGCCAAGGTGTCCGAATGGTCGGTGCCGGATACCTATAAGGCCTTTGAATGGGTCGCGAGTCCGCTGAGCCGGGCGCGTCAGACAGCGGAGATACTGACGCTCGATATTGTACGGCTGGAACCGGCGATTATCGAAATGGACTGGGGCGATTGGGAAGGCCACACACGCGCCGAACTGGATGAGATTTACGGCGACGAAGTTTCCGAGCGGGCAGCCCTCGGGCTCGATCTGCGGCCCCATAACGGGGAAAGCCCGCGCGATGTCCGCGAACGGGTTGGTGCCTGGGCGCGTGACGTCGCCGCATCTGGTGTGCCGACCGGGGCCGTGTGCCATCAGGGCATTATCCGAGCGGCACTGTCGCTAGCTACCGGCTGGAGCATGGTGGGCAAACCGCCGGAGAAAATGGACTGGGCGAGCGTGCATATCTTCAACGCCCATGCCGACGGCACGTTCGAGATCAACGCCCTGAACGTATGCCTGCTGCCGGATGGTGAGGCGGCATGACGGCGCCGAAAATCTTTTTCTGGGTCCAGCACCTGCTGGGTATCGGGCATCTGAAACGGACTGCGACCCTGGCCCGGGCTTTCCGGCGTGCCGGCATGGACGTAACCGTCGTGTCCGGTGGGCATGAGGTGCCGGGCCTGGATATTGGCGGTGCTGAACTGATTCAATTGCCGCCGGTCCGGGCTGCCGACAAGTATTTCAAGATATTGATCGACGAGTCAGATACCGAGATCGATGACGCGTTTCGCGAACGCCGCCGTGATCTGTTGCTTGATGCCTATGCCGCGGCAGCGCCCGATGTCGTCATGACCGAGCTGTTTCCGTTCGGGCGCCGTCAGTTGCGTCTCGAACTCACGGCGCTGCTCAATGTGGCAAAAACCGCTGCCCATCCGCCGCTGATTGTCTCGTCGGTGCGCGATATTCTGGTAGAACCGCCGAAACCCGAACGCGTCGCCGAGATGCTGGACCGGATCGAAACCTATTATGACAGGGTGCTGATCCACGGTGATCCCACTCTTATCCCTTTTGACGAGACCTTCGCCCATGCCGATCGCATTTCCGATCTGGTGGTCTATACCGGCTATGTCGTCGATACGCCCCAGAAGACGGCGGGCGGTGTCGGTAGCGGCGAGGTGATTGTCTCTGCCGGCGGCGGCGCCGTCAGCGAAGAGCTGTTCCGGGCGGCGATGGCAGCACGTCCGCATACGACGCTTTGCGACCGGACATGGCGCATCCTAGCTGGGCACGCGCTGTCCGGAGATATCTTCAAGGCACTTTGCGATGAGGCACCGGCGGGCGTGATTGTCGAGCGCGCACGGGCGGACTTTCCGACCCTCATGGCCAATTGCGCCCTGTCGGTCAGTCAGGGCGGCTACAATACAGTCATGGAGATGATGATGGCGCAGACCCGCGGCGTCATCGTGCCCTATGCCGGCGGTCTCGAGACCGAACAGACCCTGCGGGCGCGCTTGTTAGAAAACCGCAGCGGCATTCGAACTATCCCTGAAGCATCACTTAACGGTGCCGCGCTGGCTGAAGCAATCGACGCCGCGCTGGCGGTAGCACGGCCGGATGCTTCCGGGCTCGACACCGATGGCGCAGATATGAGCGCCCGCCTGATCGCCGATTGGTGTGCCGCGCGCCAGGGGGCAGCCGCATGAGTGCGTGGGACGCCCTGTCCGTCGAACTCGACACCTGGGCGGAATCCGACAGGGCAGCGGAATTCTGGTGGCGCGACGACGATGCCATCGATGCGACGCCCGCGCTGGATCGGCTGCTGGCGTTGCGTCGGGATGTGGGCTTGCCGCTGGCGCTCGCTGTGATCCCGGCCAACGCGCGCCCCGCGCTTACGGCGGCTCTGCGCGACGAACAGGAAGTCGATATTCTCCAGCACGGATACGCCCATCTCAATCACCGCCCGGCCGGTGAAAAGAAGGCCGAACTTCGGGCAGATCGAAATCTGTGGGACATCGCGCGCGAACTGGCGGACGGCCGGGGCCGCATGATCGAGCTGTTCGGGGATGACGGCTGGCTCGACGTTATGGTACCCCCGTGGAACCGAATCGATACCGGGGTCATAAATCTGCTGTCAGGTCTCGGCTTTCATGGATTGACGATGTTTGAGGCTCGCGCAGCTGAAGACGCTGTTCCCGGTCTTGTGGTGGTCAATACGCATGCGGATATCATCGACTGGCCCGGTACACGCGCCTTCGCGGGCGAAGACGCCGTCATCGGCGCGGTCGTGGCGCATCTGTCGGCCAAGCGTACCGGGAGCGCCGATGCGGCGGAGACAACGGGCTTGCTGACGCATCATCTCGCACAAGACGAGGCCTGCTGGGAGTTTGTCGAACGGTTTTGTCGTGTGACAAAGGCGCATCCAGCTGCAATCTGGCAGCCGGCCGGCGAAATATTCGCGGTACCGTCATGACCGAATCCGCACTCTATCGTCATACTTCGCGCACGCTTGCGCCGGACTACATCCGGGCGGGCGGCGGGATCCTGCTGACCGTCGGGCCGCTGCTATTTGCGCAAACCACCGGTACCGTGGCCTGGATTCTCGGTGCAGGTGTGTTGATGTTTGGCGGATATGCAATTCATACGGCGATCCGTCATGTCAGCACCGTCCGATGCGATGAAAATGGCATCTCGGTGACAGGTCCCATTCGCCGTGCTGTGGACTGGGATGACCTCTCCGAAGTGCGTCTCCGGTACTTCTCAACCCGTCGTGACGGACGCAACGGATGGATGCAACTGATTGTTAAAGGAACGCATGCGAGTATCCGGATCGAATCGACTCTCACCGGCTTCAAAGATATTGTGGCGGACGCAGTAAAAATGTCGGATCGCAACGAAATTCAACTTTCATCCACGACACTTGGGAACATAGAAGTCCTGAGTCCGGACCACAGGATATTCATGTCAGACAACGGATCCACATGCCGGATCTTTTGAACGTCAACGACCTCAGGGTCGAATTCCACGTCACCGAGGGTATTGTCCGCGCGGTGAACGGTGTGAGTTTCCGTGTGCCGGCGGGCAAAACGGTCGCGCTCGTTGGCGAATCCGGTTCCGGCAAGTCGGTTGTGTCGCAGACCGTGATGGGAATTCTGCCTAAATCGGCGAAGGTCACCGGTGGCGAAGTGATCTTTCATGATCCGCGCGACGGTTCGGTCACTAACCTGTTGACCCTCGATCGGGACGGCGAAAAGATGCGGTCGATCCGCGGTGGACGGATATCGATTATCTTCCAGGAGCCGATGACATCGCTTTCGCCGCTGCATACGGTTGGCGATCAGATATCGGAAGCGTTGTTCCTGCACCGGGAAGTGACCAAGGCGGAAGGGATGGAACTGACCGCGGAGATGCTCCGCCTGGTTGGATTTCCCGACCCGCAGCGTGCCCTGCGGACCTACCCGTTCGAATTGTCCGGCGGATTGCGCCAGCGGGCGATGATTGCCATGGCGCTAGTCTGCCGCCCGGCATTGCTGGTGGCGGACGAGCCGACCACGGCACTCGACGTCACCATCCAGGCGCAGATCCTGAAACTAATCAACGATCTGCAGTCGGAACTGCAGATGGCAGTCCTGATGATCACGCATGATCTGGGCGTGGTTGCCAATGTGGCCGACGAAATCGTCGTTATGTATCACGGCCAAGTGCTGGAGCGTGGCTCGCTGGACGATATTTTCCGTGCCCCAGGCCATGACTACCTGCGTGCGCTGCTGCGGGCGGTGCCCCGGTTCAACATGAAACCGGGCGAACGGCTGGTGCCGTTGCGCGAAATTGAACATCGCACGGGTCATCTGCTGGCGGAACGCGAAGATGAACCGGTTGTGCTCGATATCCCGTTGCTCGAAGTGAATGGATTGACCAAAAGCTATGAACTGCGCAAGGGCGGTATCTTTGCCGGCGGCGAAACACAGAAAGTGCTCGCGGTCGACGATGTCAGCTTTTTCGCCCATCAGGGCGAATGCCTGGGCCTGGTTGGTGAATCCGGTTGCGGCAAGACGACGTTGTCCAAGATGATCATGCGGGCGCTGTCCCCCGATTCCGGCGAGGTTCTATTCAATGATGGCGGCAACCAGGTCGCCCTGACCGCGTTGAACGAAAAGGAGTTGCTGCCCTATCGGCGCAAAATTCAGTTCATGTTCCAGGATCCGTTCTCGTCCCTGAACCCGCGCATGACGGTCTTCGACATCATTTCGGAGCCGCTGGTCATCCACAAGATCGGCGATGCCGACTACCGCGCCGAAATGGTGCAGGAACTGATGGCGCTGGTCGGGCTCGATCCACGCTATTTGAACCGGTATCCGCATTCGTTCTCAGGCGGTCAGCGCCAGCGGATCGGGATCGCGCGAGCCTTGGCGCTGAAGCCCGAATTGCTGATCTGCGACGAGCCGGTGTCTGCGCTCGACGTGTCGGTCCAGGCGCAGATTCTCAACCTGATGAAAGATCTGCAGAAAGACCTCGGGCTTACCTACCTGTTTATTTCGCACAATCTGGCTGTCGTGGATTACATTGCCGACCGCATAGCGGTGATGTGCGCTGGCCGCCTCGTGGAGACGGCGCCGCGCGAAGTGCTGTTCCGGTCGCCGATTCATCCCTATACGCAGGCACTGTTATCGGCTGTCCCCGAACCGAACCCGGATTCCCGTCTCGATTTGTCTGCGCTGATGGAGGGTAAGGCATCGATCCCGTCGGAATGGCCGGAACCGTTCACAATCAACGGCGAACACGACCTGGGACTGATCGACCTCGGAGAGGGCCATTATGTCCGTGCCGATCCGAACGCCAATCGACAGACGCTGGTCGCATGAAATCACTGATCATCACTGTCGCCGTCCTGGCGATGTTAATGCCGGTGCCGGGCAAGGCCATTCAGCCGATTGATTCGCCGATACTGGCGACGGCTGTCCAAAAGGGCCTTCTGCCGCCGGTCGCCGAACGCGTGCCGTCGGAGCCCCGCATCGTAAATGTCAAAACGCCGGGGCAGCACGGCGGCACCTTGCGGGTCGTTTTCGGCCGATCCAAGGACACGCGGATTATGGTCGTCTATGGCTATGCCCGCCTGTTGACTTATGACGCCGAATTCAACCTTCGGCCGGATATCCTGGCCCGGGTGGATGACGAGCTTGGCCGCAGCTTTACGCTGCATCTCCGCAAGGGACACCGGTGGTCCGACGGAACGCCGTTTACGGCTGAGGATTTTCGTTACTGGTGGGAAGACATCGCTAATCAGTCGCTGCTGTCGCCGCTTGGCCCGCCCAAGCAGCTCGTGGTTGCCGGTGAACGGGCGAAGTTCGAAATTATCGACGATCACACTGTCCGCTATTCGTGGAACTCGCCGAATCCGCATTTTCTGCCCGCGCTGGCATCGGCGACACCGCTTTATATCTACCGCCCGGCGCACTATCTGAAACGCTTTCATAAGCGCTATGCCGATGCTGAAAAACTGACGGCGATGGTGAAGAAATCTGGTCGCCGGAACTGGGCGGCCCTGCATAACCGGCGCGATAATCAGTACAAGAACGATAATCCGAAACTACCGACGCTGCAGCCCTGGGTCCTGCAGACAAAGCCGCCGGCGCAGCGTTTCCTGTTCGATCGCAATCCGTATTTTCACCGTGTCGATCAGAATGGCAGGCAACTGCCCTATACGGACCAGGTGGCGATGGGTGTTGCCGCGGCCGGTGTGATCCCGCTTAAGACCGGTGCGGGCGAAGCTGATCTGCAAGCGCGCGGCATCGCGTTCAACAATTACACGTTCCTGAAAGAGGCGGAAAAACGCGAAAATTTCAAAGTCCGCCTGTGGCAGACGGCGAAAGGCTCGCATCTGGCGCTGTTTCCGAACCTCAACATCAAGGACCCGGTGTGGCGTAAACTTTTTCAGAATGTCGAATACCGCCGTGCCCTTTCCCTCGCCATCAACCGGTATGAAATCAACCAGGTGATCTATTACGGCCTGGCGGCCGAAGGTCAGAACACGGTTCTGCCCGCCAGCCCGCTCTACCGGAAGGAATATCTCGATGCCTGGGCGAAATTCGATCTCAAGGAAGCCAATGCCAAGCTCGATGCGCTGGGTCTGACAAAACGGGATTCGCGCGGTATCCGTCTGCTGCCGAACGGCAAGCCGATGGAAATCATCGTCGAGACTGCCGGTGAAGACACGGAACAAACCGACGTGCTCGAACTTATCCATGATTCATGGCTCCTGACCGGCATCAAGCTGTTTACGCGGCCATCGCAGCGCGAAGTGTTTCGCAACCGTATATTTGCCGGCGAAACGCAGGTCTCGATCTGGTCCGGCCATGAATTCGGTATTCCCAACGCCGACACCATTCCCGACGAGTTTGCGCCGACCGATCAGCTGCAGCTTCAATGGCCCAAATGGGGTCAGCATTTCCAGACGCGCGGGCGCGCGGGGGAGGCGCCCGCGGATGAATATGCGCTTGAACTGCTCAAGCTTAACCGGGCGTGGGCCTATGCGCGCGACCGCGTGGCACGGCGCGATATCTGGCAGCGCATGCTCAAGATAAACGCGGACCAAGTATATTCGATCGGCCTGATATCGGCGGTACCGCAGCCGGTTGTGATCAATTCCAGTCTCCGCAATGTTCCCAAGAAGGGTATCTTCAACTGGAACCCCGGGGCGCATTTCGGTGTCTACATGCCCGATACGTTCTGGTTCGATAACGCTGACCGCCGCCAGGCGCGGCAATAGGCGGGAACGAAGATGCTCAGATATCTCATCCACCGTATATTCATCATGATCCCGACATTGCTGGCGATCAGCCTGATCGTGTTCGTGATCATCCAGTTGCCGCCGGGCGACTATCTGACCAGCTACATCAACGAACTGCAGAGCCAGGGCGAAGCGGTCGACGAGGCGAAGGTCGCCTTCCTCAGGGAACAATACGGTCTCGATAAACCCTGGTGGCAGCAATACTTGGTCTGGTTGTTCGGGATGCTGCAGGGCGATTTCGGATTCTCGTTCGAACACAATCAGCCGGTATCGGAGGTCGTCGGCGACCGCCTGTGGCTCAGTTTCCTGGTGTCGATCACCACGATTATGTTTACCTGGGCGGTATCGTTTCCGATCGGTGTCTATTCCGCGACCCATCAGTATTCGTGGGGCGATTACGGATTGTCATTCCTCGGCTTCCTGGGGCTGGCGACGCCAAATTTCCTGCTCGCATTGGTGATGCTTTATCTGGCCAACCGATGGTTCGGCACATCGGTCGGCGGGCTGATGGACGACCACTTTATCGGCCAACCATGGTCCTGGGCGAAATTCGGCTCGGTGCTCGAACACCTCTGGGTGCCCGTGGTGGTGATCGGGACGTCCGGCACGGCGGGGATGATCCGCCGGCTGCGCGCAAACCTGCTCGATGAATTGCAGCGCCAGTACGTCACGACCGGCCGCGCCAAGGGCATGCCGCCGGGTAAGCTGCTGATCAAGTATCCGCTGCGCATGTCGCTCAACCCGTTCATTGCCGATATCGGCAACCTGTTGCCACAAGTGATTTCAGGCTCGGTGATCGTGTCTGTTGTGCTGTCGTTGCCGACCACCGGGCCGATGCTGCTGCGCGCTCTGCAAAGCCAGGATATGTATCTCGCGGGATCTTTCCTGATGTTCCTATCGTTGCTGACTGTGATCGGCGTCTTCATATCCGACATCCTGCTCGCGATGTTGGATCCGCGTATCCGGCTGGGCGGAGGGACGACGCGATGAGTTCTCCCTCCAAGAGCGATGAAAAACTCGACCACTGGGTATCGGACGCGCCGTTCGACCCCCATGTCGCCGACGCACTGACGCTTGAACAGGAACGGGTCTATATGGCGTCGCAATGGCGCATGATGTGGATACGTTTCCGCCGCCACAAACTGGCCGTCTGGTCGGGCGCGATCCTGGCGGTGATTTATTTCAGCGTGCTGATCAGCGAATTCATTGCGCCCTATAACATGCACACCCGGCATACCGATCACATCTATGCGCCGCCGCAATCCGTCAACCTGTTCCATGAAGGCAGCCTGAAAAGCCCGTTTACCTACGGCCTCAAATACACACTCAATATGGAAAACCTGAAGCGGGAATACAGCGACGACAAAAACGCTATCGATCGCATCCGTTTCTTCTGTCTCGGTGACAGCTATAACTTCTGGGGTTTGATCCCCATGCGGTTCCATCTGGTCTGCCCGCCGAAGAATGGAACTATCTTCCTGCTTGGCACAGATCGGCTTGGGCGCGATATGTTTTCGCGAATTGTAATGGGCACGCGCATATCGCTCACCGTCGGACTGATCGGTATCACGATCAGCTTCGCGCTAGGTATGTTTTTCGGCGGGCTTGCGGGCTATTACGGTGGCTGGATCGATAATGTCATTCAACGCGTGATCGAGGTGATCCGATCCTTCCCCGAATTGCCGCTCTGGATGGCCCTGTCGGCCGCCTTGCCGGTGACATGGAGCCCGATCGTCATCTATTTCGGGATTACCATCATTCTCGGCCTTCTGGATTGGACCGGGCTTGCGCGTGCCGTGCGCTCCAAACTGCTGGCCATTCGCGAAGAAGACTTCGTTTCCGCCGCCCGGCTCATGGGCGCAAAACCCGGCCGTATCATCTGGCGGCATATGATGCCGAGCTTCATGAGCCATCTGATTGCGTCGGCGACGTTGTCGATTCCCGCGATGATTTTGGGCGAGACGGCGCTGTCGTTCCTCGGTCTCGGCCTGCGGCCGCCGATCACGAGCTGGGGCGTGTTATTGGCCGAAGCCCAGAACATCAACGTGGTGGCGCTTTATCCCTGGCTGATGCTGCCGGTGATGCCGGTCATCATCGTCATCCTCGCCTTTAACTTTCTCGGCGACGGACTGCGCGACGCGGCGGATCCGTATAAGTGACTTGGCAGTTAACTGCTTTTACCGAGATGGAATTCCCACGTTCGGCGCGTGACAGTCATGCCGCCGCCGGCAAGTAGGGCAGCGATTGTCAGGTAGGAAGACTGCAAGATATCGGGCGCGTTTGATTGAATGATCAGCGGTATGTGGACGAATGAATCCCGTTCAATGATGCAGATCATCGCAATCGCGTAACACGCGAGCGCCATTGCAGACAGAATTAACGGGCCAGAATGCCGATGTTTCTGGTAGCGCTTTGGAAGTTCGGGCAGGCTGGTACAAGTATCGCCACAAGCAAAAGGAAAATCAGGTTGCCGGTCGATACAACACGGTCGAACTGCCCGGCGACCATCAGTGCAACGACGAATATGATAATTACGCCTCCGGCAAGGCTCGCCGCTTTCGACGGCCACAGCTGAAGGCCTTTCGGGTCTTCGATGGAATCTAGCCCGATAGTTGGTTTCCGCCCATTGGCGTAGAGAGCGGTAATTACATCGACGCCCAGCAATGCTCCGGAAGCGATTAGGAGGGGAATGCGCCGATACTCACTTTGCCGTCCAAGGCTAATACATGCAGCACCGGGATTGCGTGGATCATGATTATCCCAACAGTGGAGGCAATGTGTCGTCTGCGAATCGCATGGTTTTTTGCTGATCCCATCCTCCTTCATACGTTGGTCGCCCGCTATTTCTCGTCGAAAATTTTACCCGATTTCCAACTGGGTTGAACAAATCGATAAATCCCTTGATCTACCCTGAGCACAGGCCTCCAAGCTCGCCTCATGACGTACACGATTGCCATAAAGCGAATCGCTATGTTCGCACGCCTTATCAAAGGCGTGCGGGCGGATGGCCGTGTGTGTCTTGAAGGGATTCGGATGATTTAGTCCAACCCTTCTTTTTCACAGGCCGATCCACCCGCGGGACCCCGCGCGGCGGATTTTTTTGTGTCAATTTTCCGAAGCCCAAATATTTCGAGAGGAGACCACCATGGGTGCGTTGATCGAACACAGACAGGACCAGTAGTATTACTGGAACGCCTACGCCAAGGTGACGTATACCCGTGACGGTGTCGACTGGGACGTGCTGGCCGATATTTATGCCCGTGCACCGCTTGCCGTGCGCAGCGCGACAGAGATCAAACGCGCCTTCGCCAACAGCTATCTCTGCTGCTTTGCCCGGGTCGATGGCCAGCCTGAGGGTGCCGCCCGGGCGACGTCCGACGGTGTGTTTTACGCCACCGTGCTTGATATCGCAGTCGATCCCGGCTTTCAGGGGGCGGTATCGGGTGTAAGATGATGCGCGAATTGCTCCGGCGGTTGCCGGTGCAAAAAGTGTACCTGACGACGGTACCGGGCAAGGAGGGCTTCTACGAAAAGCTCGGCTTCCTGCACCAGATGAACGCTATGGGCCTTTTCCCGTTATCGGCACGGGACGAGGCTGTCGAAATCGGCGTTCTGGTCGAATAGGCCCGGCGCGCAAACGACGGATGCGGCTGAGGATTAGCCTTCCAGCCGCGAGTCGGTCGTCGATTCGAAGGGGTCGACGTCGAGCTCGATGCCGATGCCCTGCGCCTTGGCCTTTTCATACAACAGCCGCCCGATGACCTGATCGCCGACGCCCCAGAAGGCATTCTGCTTGAAGAATGTGATCTGATCGTCATTGGTCCGTCCGGCATCTCCGCGCATGACCTGCGCGAGGTCGAACACCTTGTCCCAGGAAATAATGCCTTCTTCCGCAGCACCCCAGACGATCGCCGTGCGGTCCAGTTTGTCCTGTTCGATCGAATTGCAGACCACGATATCGGCGCGCTCCAGCGTGGTGTTGTCGATTTCGCGGCGAGCCTCGGAAATGAATCCTGCTTCGTGCAGCCCCTTGTTCGATGACACCAGCGAACAGACATGCGCGCCGGGCGACAGCCATTCCCCGTCAAATGTCGGCACGTTCGAATTCGTTGCGGTCAGGACGATATCCATGCCTTCGACAGCCTCGCGCGCGGTATCGACCGCTGTCACCTTGAGGCCGAGGATCTGTTCCATAGATCCGGCATAGCGGTTGCGGTTGTCCTCGTTCGGGCTGAAGACGAAGGCTTCTTCTATACCGGGCATCGCGGCGTGCACCGCGGCAAGCTGCCCACGTGCCTGGCCACGCGACCCCAGAATGCCGACTTTTTTCGAATTTTTCTTGGCGAGCCATTTGGTGCCGACCGCCGTGGCGCAACTGGTGGGGATCACCACGTTCTGGTTTACACCGGGCAGTTCGTCGACTTCCAGCTCGCCGATCTGTATCGACAGCAGGCCGCCGTTTTCGCCTTCATATACAACGCGGACCCGTGCGCCCCGGTGGGAATAGGTCTGGCGCTTGTCGTCTCCGATGACGATCTTTTCGGTGTGCAGCAATGTGCCGATGACACCTGCGGAATCCGGGGCGCCGATATGGACGGTCAGGCGCACGCCATCCGGCGAGTGGATGCGTTGGCGCAGCTCGGCCAGCCATTCGTTTTTCGACCAGTCGAGGAAGCCGCGTTCCATCGCGTCTACCGCTTCCTTGATCGTGGTCAGCCCTTTGACGTCCTTCGGTCCGAGTACCAGCACCATTATTCTAAATCCTTTTCCATTTTGACGCATAGTCTAGCGGTCGCGGCGTCGCTGGGGTATGCAAAAGGGGATGAGCACGATCCCAAAATCACTAAAGGCGGCACTTGGCCGGATCGTTACCGCGGAAGATGTCGTCACGGCCGCACCCGTTGCCGGGCTGATGGCGGCGTTCGGTCATGATGTTGCCGACCCAAAGACTGGCGATCTGCTTCCGCCACTCTGGCATGGCCTGTTCTGCACGGCGAAGTTGCCGGCGTCTCGCCTCGGCCCCGATGGGCTTGCCAAGGATGAGGGCCTGTTGCCGGCTGCCGCGGATTATCCGAACAAGCTTTTCGGAGGTGCGCGCTTCGACTTCCGGGAGCCGATCCGGATCGGCGATGAAATCCGGAAGGAATCCGAAGTGATGTCATTCGATCTTAAGACCGGCAGGTCGGGTGCTTTTATTGTGGGTTTGATCGAACACCGGATTATCAACGGGCACGGTATCGCGGTGACAGAACAGAATGATATTATTTTCCGTCCGCCTGCTGCTGCGTCCCCTGACGTGAATACAAACACGCGGAAATCGGCAGCGCCATCGATCGAGACCTCTTCCGCGCTATGGATGCGAGCCATCACGCCCGACCCGGCTCTGATGTTTCGTCATTCCGCGGTCACCTTCAACAGTCACCGTATCCATTACGATCGGGACTACGTGCGCGAAAAAGGGTATCCCGGACTGCTGGTGCAGGGCACGCTGATCGCGCGTCTGATGCTGGATATGTTGCACCGGGAAGCGCCGGAATTTGACGTCTCGTCGTTCTCGTTCCGGTCCGAGCGTCCGATCTATGACAATGGTGATTTTGCGATCGAGGCGTCACCCGCAGACGGCGGTGATGATGTCACTTTCCGGGCACTGGATTCCGCCGGGAATGTCGGGATGACCGCGCTGGCGGCGCGTCGCTCTGCTTAGGCGTCAGTTGCCTTCAGCGGCCGTTTTCTTGTCGTGGGATTGTTTCCACTTCACGGCCTTCATCCGCGCTTCACGTTGCATATCGCGGGACAGAAGGCCGCCGACCCATTTTGTATAGGCCATTGCGTCCTTGTTTTCCGCGCGCGCCGAAATAATGAACCATTTCAGCGCTTCGACCATATCCTGTTCGATGCCTTCGCCCAGCATCAGGGCCGATCCGAGGCTCTGCTGCGCGGCGGTATTGCCAAGCGCCGCCACTTTCAGAAAATAATCGGTGGCCAATTTTTCGTCTTTTTCGATGCCGCGCCCCGAAGTGTATATCCGCCCCAGCACGTGCATCGCACCTGCATCGGCCACCGGCTTCAGATATTTGAGCGCCTCTTCATACTTGCCGCGCTGAAAAGCCTGCGTGCCCTTGAGCGCCGTTGCGTGCGCAGCATGAAGCGCGCCAAAGGCAACAATGCCCATTGAAATCGTCGACATAAATTTTTTGCCATACCCATGGACGGGAACCTATACCAGTTCCATCGAAACGCCTGGGTGTCCGTGGGTGTTCTGCGGAGAATAGGAAAGTATTTGCGATCAGGCATTTTCCCCGGGTTTCCAGAGCACGTCTGTGGTGCCGCCGGTATTGGCGGTGCGGGCCAAAACGAATAACAAATCCGACAGCCGATTGATGTATTTCAGGCCGTGCTGGTTGATTTCTTCTTCTTCTGCCAGTGCCGACATCATGCGTTCGGCGCGGCGGCAGACCGTACAGGCAAAGTGGAGCGCCGCCGCGAGATCGGTTCCGCCGCGGAGGATAAAGGATCGTAACGGCTCAAGGGTTTCGTTCAGGGTATCTATTTCATTTTCCAGCCGTTCGACCTGCGCCGGCTGAATCCGGAGTTTGCCGTCGGTAGGGTCGTTACCCGGTGAGGTCACGTCCGCGCCGAGATCGAAGAGATCGTTTTGGATCCGGGCAAGGATGACGTCGCAAACATCGTCGGTATCGGTGAAGCGTCGGGCAAGTCCGATGGCGGCATTGGTTTCGTCGATGTCGCCCTGGGCATGAACGCGGAGAGAATGTTTCGCCACACGGGAGCCGTCGCCAAGAGACGTTTCCCCGCCATCGCCGCCGCGCGTGTAAATTTTATCGAGTTTGACCATCGTCTTTCCTGACTGTCCTAGCGTTTCAGTAACATGGTGTCGCCGCGCACTTCGTAACCGGATAGCCTGTTCAGAAAAGTAAGACCCAACAGCGATTCAGGAAGGCCCTCCCGGCTGACCGAGGCTCGGACGTTTCGCGCGCGAATGCCGCCCGCAACGATCTCCCCGAGGGAAACACCGGCCGCCCAGGCAGTGCCGTTGGCTGTGCTCAGCCGCAGCCCGTAGGTGAGGCGCTCGGTGTCTAAACCTAGGGATTGCGCGTCGTGTCGGGTCAGGGCGATCAGGCTGGCGCCGGTATCGACGAGAAACCGAATCGGTTTTCCGTCAACGGTCGCTGTTAGCCTGAAATGTCCGTCACCGCTGCGGCGGATCGCGATGTCACCGTCGCCGGTGGTGAGCGCGAGATCGGGACGCAACTCCCCAACGACCCGGTTCTGTATGTTCTTGAAATCCGCACGGTAACTGTATCCAAGGATCGCGACGACGCCGATGGCGATCCAGATCGCGGCATACCGCGCCATGGAGCCCACACTGGTGGTGCGGCGGCCTGCCATCAGGGCGCTGCCGAGCACGACAAGCAAAATGACATGATGCGCCAGATAGGGTTGCGTATCGCCATCTGATATGATGCCGGAGAACTGCCAACTCAGCAGGTACAGGAGGGCGGTGGCCGCGACGGCGGCGATCAGCAACCACAGCCAATAGGGCCGGCGGCGCTTTTGTGGCGGCCGGTTGTGCTGGTCCCTGTCCGGTTGTGGGTCCCATGGCGAGTTGGGGCGATTACGATCCGACATATCGTGGATGTAGCGCGCTTCTCCTCGAAATGCGAGCCGCCGCGCTCGACTATTGATAAATAGATATAATAAGTGTATTTACACTATTATGGTCGATCCAACACCAAAACAGAAGCCCACCCAGGTTCGTGTTGCGTGGCACTGCACGTGTTTTAACGTCCGCCGGGCGTCCCGCGCTGTCACCCAGTTCTATGACGATATCATGGCGCCGTCCGGCATCAAGGCGACGCAGTTCACGATGCTGGGCGCCGTGGCCCTGATGGGGCCCGCATCCATCACCCGCCTCGCTGAGCATCTGGCGCTGGACCGGACGACACTGACGCGGAATCTCAAAGTTCTGGCCAGCGAGGGATTTGTCGCGATTTCGGCGGGCGAAGACCGGCGCGAACGCGTGGTCAGTCTGACCGAAGACGGACAGGCGGCGATCGAACGCGCGACTCCGGTTTGGCATGAAGCGCAGGACGCCCTGACCGCGAGGTTTGGCGAGGACCGCTGGCGCCGGATGATCGAAGATATGAACGACCTTGGCGCTCTGATCGAAAACGAAGAGTAGCTTTCAACCGTTTGCTGCGCGTGACGTTTGCCGGGCGGTATCCCAGACGCTAACGTGCGAGATCACTGGTGGAGATCAGCCATATGGATTTCGGCATCTTTTCGAACGGGTTTCGCCCCCATACGACGGCAGCCCAAACCTATGAAGAAGACATCCGGGAAATCGTTCTCGCCGACAAACTCGGCTTCCGCGACGCCTATATCAGCGAACACCATGGCGAGCCGCCCTATATAAACCGCGTCGATACCATTCCGATACCGGAACTGCTGATGTGCAAGGCGGCGGGCCTGACATCGCGGATCCGGATGGGATCAGCGGTCCGTCTTCTGCATATCCATCATCCGCTGGATGTTGCCATCCAGGCCGCGGTGACCGAGCACCTTCTCGGCGAAGGCCGGTTTATCTTCGGGTTCGGTTCGGGTTTTCCGTCGCCGCTTTTTTCTGAAGAACGCGGATTGTCGTTTGAAGACCGCCACGCGCGGTTGTCGGAATCGCTCGATTTCATTCTCAAATGCTGGGGCAGCGATGAGATTTTCGATTGGGACGGCATACACTGGAAGGGCAAAGGCGTCGTCGCCCTGCCGAAACCGTTATCCCGCCCCAATATGCCGATGGCGACAGCTACCGATACCGAAGCCGTCATCAAGATGTCGGCCGAGCGTGGCTACACTCTTTTGTCGGCGTTTCTCGAAAGTGCCGACCGTTTGAAGCCAAAGGTGGATATGTATGAAGGCTACGCCCGTGCAGCCGGGATAACCGGCGCGCGGAAAAATATCACGGCATCGCGTTGCGTCTATGTTGCCGATTCCTATGAAGAGGCGCTTGAAGATCTGCGCCCGGCGGTTACCCATGAAATCAGCGTCCAGGCGGAGCGCGGGTTTCTCAAAATGCTGAAACATGTGTTCAATCTCGACGTGCCTAATGACGAACGCGCGATCGAGGTACTTGCCGAGGCCGGATTTTACCTGCTCGGCGAACCCGACAACGTCGCTGCAAAGGTCAGGGAATTCTACGATGCCTCCGGCGGGTTCGGCACATTCCTGATAGTGACCGGCAAGGACTGGGCGACCCGTGAAAAACGCGCGCGGTCTATGACCCGGTTTATGGAAGAGGTCGCACCTCAACTGCGAGCCCTGAATCCCGAAGATGCAAGCGCCGCCGCCGAATAGCCTGTTCGCCGCGTTTGCGGTGGCGCGCGAATGATCTAGACTGCGCCGTCGCCGGGTGGCGGCCTATATCGCGGGGGTTTCCGCAATCCCATTCACGGCGGCCATACTTTTGTTTCTGAAAATCTTCTCGGTCATTGCGCCCGTCTTCGTCTGCGCCGGCATCGGTTTCGTCTGGGGCCGCGCGGGTCGGCCGTTCGACACCCGCATGGTCGGCGCCCTGGCACTCAATATCGGGATGCCGTGCCTGGCGTTTTCCGCGTTGACCAAGCTCAAGGTAAGCCCGGAGGCCTTTGCAGAGATGGCCGGTGCCTACGCCCTCGTGCTAGCATGTTTTCTCATCGTCGGACTGATCACGATTACGGTTATGCGGCTGCCCGCCCATACCTTCCTGCCGGTATTCACGTCTTCCAATACCGGCAATATGGGACTGCCGCTCTGCCTGTTCGCTTTTGGGCCGGAAGGCCTGGCCCTCGGTATCTGCATATTCGTGCTGTCATCGCTGTTCAGCTTTACCGTCGGCTGGAGCATCTATGCCGGCCGGGTCGCGGCGGATGTTTTCTATAACAATCCGCTGATCTACGCGGTTGCCATCGCGCTCGTGTTTATGGTCACCGACACACCGCCGCCGGTCTGGCTTGCCAATACGACGGCGCTGATGGGCGGGCTCGCCATTCCCTTGATGCTGATCTCGCTCGGCGTTGCGATCTCCAATATGCGGGCCGAAGGCGCTGGGCGAATCATAATCGTCTGCGTCATCAAGCTGATCGCCGGATTTGCGGTCGGTTATGGTATTGCCACCCTTCTTGGTCTCGAAGGGGCCGCCCGCGGCGCCCTGATCATCGAATCGGCGATGCCCGTCGCCGTCCATAACTATATGTTTGCCCAGAAATTCGGCCGCAACACCGCGGACACGGCGAGCATGATCCTAGTGTCCACGTTGATCGCGCTTGCCTGCCTACCGCTTCTCATGCTGATTGCGTTGTAGCGCGGGATGGATATGGAAATTCTCTCCCAACTCAGCGGGATCGTGATTCCTGTCTTCGTCTGTGTAGCATTCGGGGTGATCTGGGCGAAGGTTGGCACCCCGTTCGATACCGCGCTCATCACGTCGCTG
>Ga0315331_10000904_pt1 | contig 21700 bp, 17 predicted proteins | sample M160m34915metaG_FD_203456 | JGI IMG/M metagenome (GOLD analysis project Ga0315331, IMG submission 203456) | Ammonia-oxidizing marine archaeal communities from Monterey Bay, California, United States - M1 60m 34915 | ecosystem: Environmental > Aquatic > Marine > Intertidal zone | place: USA...
AGTTAGTAACCGACTGCGGACGTGCGCAAGAGAGTGAAATCCTGGAAGCCGATCAGAAAGAAGAGATGCTGAAAGCCTCACTACGCGTGATGGATAGCCTGTCTACGATTGCCTGGCCTGACCCACTCCAGGTGACGCGCATTAACAAGCTGGCCGCCGAGGCTTTACAAAACCAGCAGGAACTAGGCGTCTTCGCCTACAGCGAGGTTTACGTCCAGGCTGATGGCCAACTCGACGGAGCCAATATTATCTTCTTTAAATTGCCCGGAACAGATCAACACGTGGCCATCACGGTCAAGGAAAACAGCGGTGAGCTAACGCCCGGCACCCGCTGGTTGATCCTGGGAGAATTCAATTTCCAACGTGCTATCCAACTCATGGATAACAATACGGGCAATACCATCAAGGCACCCCTGGTAACTGCCTATTACCTGGTCCAGGAACCTAAGTAACCCACATTTTTTCCGGGAAATCTATGCCGATGAGAAACTCTCTTCGATCCCTCCTGACTCTATCTATTGTTTTCAGCTTCACCTGGCCCTGCCTGGCCCAATTGCAACCGGTCAAGCTAAAAGGCGTCGTGGCAGGTGTCTCCCCCATGGGTGTCGTGATACGCAACGACAAGGATCAAATCATGTTGGCACTAACCAGTCCTGATCGTACAGAGGATGGAGTCAGGTACCGAGGAATCCCAGAACCAGTCATTGAAGTCATCTCCCAGGAAAAGCCGGATTACCTGCAAACAGGCATGTGGGTTCGATTTCCTGCCCGGGTCCAGGCCAAGCGTCGTGTCGTGGAACCTGTCCAGGAAGTCACCGTGATCAGCGGCAGCAAAATTACAGCCTTCGGTGTCTTGCCTTCCGAGTTACCGGACCTGCCGGAAGACAACGCCAATGCCCCTGCAGCCAAGGCCACGGACATCATCGACTCGCTGGTCGTCGGTCGAATTACTGCCGCACGACGCAACGCAATCACGGTCGTCTTTCCAGATGGCAAATCTCTCAAGGCTGGACTGGCCAAGGACGTGGTTATCCAGGTCAAGGCAGCCAACCTCCAATTCGCCAAGGTGGGCTACCTGGTCGAAGCTGCCGGCATGATGGTCAAACCGAATAAGTTCTTTGCCACGCAATTAAAGATCACCAAACCAACGATCGAACCGCGCGGTATCAAACCCGGTGCACCGCCGATAGTCGACAAGAAACCTCAACCTGCACCTGGCCAAGTCGCCGACAAGGGAGAAAAGCCGGCGCCGTTACCTGCTCCAGCCGGCAAGCCAGATCCCTTCAAGATCGGCAAACCAGACAGTCCTGATCAACCGACGGACAAGGTACGAGGAAAAATCCTTAAGATCAACTGACCTGATACACTCGAACACACTTTATTACCGGCAGGGACTTCTCCGGTTATGGTCCTGTTGTCATCCCCGGCAACAACCTCAAGGTCGGTACCGCCACGGACACTACGTTTTCCTGGATCTCTCTTCGAAAGCAAACATGAACGCAATCCCCGTCCGACTGCTGCTGATTCTTGCCAGCATCTTTTTCAATACAATCGTATCATCAGCCCAGGACGGGCCTCCTCTAATCATCCGGGAAATGGTGACCATTACCGGAACCGTTGAATCGGTTGCTGCGAGCAAACTGGTCATCAGAGACCAGGCGGGAAAAGCCCAAACGATTCGCATCCAGGAAATAGGGCAGAACGCTGTGCCCCTGGCCAGTGGTCAGCGGTTGCGCTTCCCCGCCCAGGTACGTATCACGGGCAAGCTTCCCCTGGCCAGCCTGGAAGCAGGCCAGGTCCTGCGGTTTACAGGAATGCTTAATCGCCTGGGCAAGGCCAGCGGGAAGGTCACCGCGATCGACCTTGTCACCGATAAAGAAACTTCCAATCGATTGCGAGTCCTGCAAGCCGGGGAAGGCTCAAACGCTTTTTCGACCTGCGAGATCACGGGAACTTTTGTACGTGCCATTAACGGACGCGTAGTCGTAACCATTCCCAAGGATAATGATTTTACGCGTCGGACAACCCTCTCGTTTCCAACCACAGGCAACCTACTGGTACAATTCCTCAGCAATGACTTTCACCGCGCTGCTTCCGGAGCCCAGGTGACAAAACTGATCGCTGCTCGTCTAAATACCGGAGATCTTGTTGCTAAAACATTGGAGGTGAAAGTCGGGGCAGAAACCACGAGCAAACCCGACGTGAATACCAAGCTACTAGACAAGTATCGCCACCTTTCCGATGCCCCCCAGAGTCCTCGCTTGATTCGTTCTGCTCATTTTCGTTTCATGACCGATGTGTCGGATCGCCAGGGCCAGATCATTCTCGACAAGCTGGAAACCATGGTCCGATTACTAACCAAGTATTTCGGCCGTGCACCAACAGGATTTGTGGATGGTTATATCGTGCACGATTTGAGTAAATGGCCAGAAGGTTTACTGAAAGAGCCGGCCGGTATTGCCAAGATCCGTGCGCGGGCTGGTATTTGCTTTAATTCATCACTGGGAAACCAACGACGAGCTGAATTATATTCCTGCGATGACCATGGCGTCATTCAGCATGAATGCACGCACGGATTTTGCCACCTGGCATTCGGGTCCACGGGACCGACATGGCTTGCCGAAGGAGTCGCGGAACTCGGGCAATACTGGAAACTGAACCAACTGGCCGTGAATGCCAGTCCCAGTGTGCTTTCTTACTTGCAGCGTGCCAAACCCAAGCGATCGTTATTGCAAATTGCCGTACCCGGCCGAACAGAAGCTGGCAACTGGCAGGACTACGCATGGCGCTGGGCGCTCTGCCATTTGCTGGCCAATAATCCAAATTATGCTCCTCGTTTCAAACCCTTGGCCATTGCCCTCATGGAAAAACGAGAAGGTGTCTCGTTTGCCTCCGTCTATGGCCCGGTCGCTAAACAGATTTCGTTCGAATATGACCTGTTCCTCCAGAACCTGGCCAGCGGCTATCGAGCAGATCTCTGTGCCTGGCAATGGAACACGAAGTTCAAACCGTTAGCTGCAGAGAAGGTCAGCAAGGTCAAGATCAAGGCCGCCTACGGTTGGCAAGCCAGTGGGTTGCAATTGGAAAAAGGTGTTTCCTATGACTTGAAAACCACGGGCCAGTGGAAGATTGCACCGGGTGAAACTACCTATGATGCTGATGGTGACCAGGACGGGCGAGGACAATTACGGGGAATCATCTTCAATGATTACCAGCTATCTCAGCCAGTTCCTTTCGGATCCGAATCAACATTCATCGCTCCAGCAGACGGCCAGCTTTTCTTGCGCTGCCAGGATGATTGGTCCAGCCTGGATGACAATGCGGGAGAAATTACTGTCTATTTCCGTCGCACTCCGGGATAAACAATCACACCTGGCAATCTGTTACTTGCGCAAGAGCGCCTGCAACGTGAGCGCATGATCCGTCAGGATTCCATCGATCCCGATATCGCTGGCCACCTTCCAGTTGGCCACTTCTTCACCGGAGACCGTCTTGCCGGCAATAAAGACCCGTTTACCTTGCTGGTGGATACGGCGAACATCCATCGCATTGGGCAGGTACCGTACGTAGACCCAATCTGCCTGGGGGTCCTTGATGGAATCCTCCAGTTCCTGCGCATTATGAGCCACGTGCGCTATGTGCGATGACTTACTGGACTGGTAAAGCCGCCCTCGAACCCCGGCATCCGTGATCGTATTCCCTATAAAAAGAAGACGATCCAGTACGCTGTGGCGATTGGCCAGTTGGACCAGGTCCCGTTCCACCTGATCATCCTGCTGCTTGATATCAACTGCCACCAGTACCTCGGCTCGTGGATAGCGTGCCAGCAACTGAAATACTTCCTCGATGGTCGGGATCTTCTCCCCTTTAAACGTCGGTGAAAACCAGCTACCTGCATCCAATTTCCTGAGTTCCGCCAGGGTAAACCGATTCACTGGTCCAGTGCCATTGGTCGTTCGATCCACCGTCTTGTCATGGATACAGACCAGTTGATCATCCTTGGTCCGACAGACATCCAGTTCGAATCCCAGTCGCAACTCAAGGCAGGCTCGAAAATTTGCCAGGGTATTCTCGGGGGCATGTCGCAACAGCCCTCGATGGGCCACCACCAAGGAACGGGGTGGAGCCGCCTGAACAGGCTGGCCCGCCACCAGCCCGAGGAAACCCAGTGTGAGCAACGAGATCCTGACAATACCCATGACCTGACCCTCTCCAATTTTGTTAAAACAGGAATCTATCCAGCGGCTGCGATAATAAAACTGCAGGCAACTGCAATCACACGAAAAAGCGGCTCGCCTTTCCATGGAAAAACGAGCCGCTTCATGGTTTCTTCATTCCAAGCTGGAATGCACCAGGCTATTTCAGGATCTTCGCCGTACTCTTGACGACCTTCTGAATGTCAGCCTTGGTAAGTGGCTTCTTACCAAAGGCCACGTTCGCCTTAACATTGCGACTTGACCACATCAAAACCGTCACATCCGCATCACGCGAAATACGGTAATTAGGTGGACCTTCTTCCGTCTGGAAAACCGTTAACGGAGTCTTGGTAATCTTGTGTTCTTTCGCCATGGCTTGAAGTTTCTTTTCAGCCGCTGCCGGATCATCACCCAGGTAAACGACGAAAGCCTTCATATTCTGGCTCGAGTTCTTGTTAACGGTATTGTCAATTTCCTTGACCAAACTGGCCAAGTCATCCGTGATCTTCCGTGTGAAAACGGTAACCACTGGATTGCGACCGTACCGTCAGCGATAGCACAACGACTTGCCCTTATTCGGACCAGTGCAATCTTTCACATTGAAAGCACCAGCAGAATCACCGACCTGCAAGCCGGATTTAACTTCTTCAGCCATCGTCGGCGCACTCATCAGTGCTGCTACGACAAGAGCAGAAGGAATCATGATGTTCCGCATACTCATCTCCTCACAAACGTAAATGTCCAAGGAACTTCGCATCGTGCATACAGCAGTCTGCTGGAGTTAGTCTAAATCCCCGTATAATCACGGTCAAGTAACAGCAATACAGCCCAGAAAAGACCGAACCGTAAAAACTGCCTTTCCCACGGTTTTCAGCACTGATTAGATCGTTTTCCTGGCGATATCGACAGGCTCCAGATCCGCAACGGTTTCCAGAATCTATACGAAAGCCGAGGCAACTATATTCGACAGTTGAACCAGTCGCCAGGGCGCACGTGAACGGACAGCCGTTGTCAACAACATACAAAATCCATCCCGGTCTCGGTCTATCCAGAGCATCGTTCCCGTGGCGCCGGTATGCCCAAAGGCCTGGCGATCCAGTGAATCACTCCAGCTACCAGACGTCCCTGGATGATTCATCTGCCAACCCAATCCCCAGGGCAAGGTTCGCCGAGTGGACTCGGGTAAGTCCGGATAATCGTCCAGGCGATTCGTCGTGGCCATCTCCACCATGGACGGTGACAGGATTCGAACTCCGTCATGAGTTCCCCCGTTAATCATGAGTTGACTTATCACGGCAAGATCCATCGGGGAACTGAAAACACCTCCCCAGGGGGCACCCAATTCCTGCCAGTAACGACTGTTCCATCCCCACTGTCTCGAATCACGACCAGGTGGTGTCTGCACACGCACCAGGCGTGCGCGATCCAATCCCCGGGATCCCAGTCCGATCGACTGCAGTCCCAACGGATCAAAGAGTTCTTTTTTAAGATACTCGTGGATCGTCATGCCACTGATACGCTGGATCAACTCGGCAACGACCAACGTTCCCATGCTCTGGTAGCTGTACTGGGTACCTGGAGGGAACCGCGGAACAGTATCTCGAATCGCTCCCTGGATGAATCGCTCCAGGGGAGCCTGTTGACGACGCAATTGATCATTGTCAGGCAACATGTCGGGCAACCCCGAGGTATGCGTGAACAGATGCTGAACGAGTGTTGTATCCTTATGGTGAGCCGCAAAATCCGGAATGTAACGCGCTACCGGATCGCTCAAGTTTAACTTGCCACGTTCTACCAGTTTCAAGGCGCCCAGGTAGGTCAATGGCTTGCTGATGGAAGCCAGCAGGAACATACCATCCTCGCGAATCGGCTCGGCGTCTGGCTCGGCACCCTGGCGACCAAAGAATCGCGGTTTAACCACCTTGCCTCCGCGACCGACCAGGATTGCCCCACCGGGTACTGGAGCATCCGCCCCGCGTGTCCAGGAATCGAGCAGATCATAGGCGACCTCCAGGCGTGCTTCGTCCAGGTCAATTGATTTGGCAGCTACCACTGGTAAATGAGCCATGATCGTATCACTCCTGATTCGTAGAACGAATTAGATTAAAACCCTGCTAATCGCAAACACCCGGCCCGAGAACTTGACAATGGCTCAGCAATCGAGCAGGCTACTTTTCATATTCTGTAGCAAGACCCTTCTCAATACAACGGATGCCATCCCCATGAGCCCTTTCTTACAGCCCCTGGGACGCCGACAACTCCTTCAATACGCAGGCTGCGCAACCGCGCTGAGCCAGCTAACCCCTGGCAAGCTCCTGGGGCAACAACCAGTTCCCCGGCCAAGAGTTGCGGCAATTTTCACCGAGTTTCGCTTTCGTAGTCACGCCTACAATATCCTGGAAAACTTCCTGCGTCCCTACCTGTTCCGTGGCAAACTGACAGATCCCGGCGTGGACCTGGTTTCTTTTTATGCCGACCAGTTTCCCGAGAATGACATGGCTCGTGAAGTGGCAAAACGTTTTGGGATCCCACTTTTCAAGACGATTGACGAGGCATTATGCCTGGGAGGCCGAGAACTGGCCGTGGACGCGGTACTATCCATCGGCGAGCATGGCAACTACCCGGTCAACAAGCGCGGACAGCGTATGTATCCTCGCAAGGCATTCTTTGATCAATCCGTGGCCGTCATGAAACGCTCTGGACGTTTCGTACCCTTCTTCAACGACAAACACCTGTCGTACCGAGCTGACTGGTCGCAAGAAATGTTTGAAACCGCCCGCCGCCATAAGTTCCCCTTAATGGCTGGCAGTTCTGTGCCACTGGCCGATCGCCGACCCAATTTGGAATTACCGGCCGGGGCAGATATCGAAGAAGCTGTTTCCGTCCATGGGGGCGGTATCGAAACTTATGATTTCCACGCCCTGGAAGTGCTCCAGTCGATGATCGAATCACGACGCGGTGGAGAAAGCGGCGTGGCCCGAGTCGAATTATTGACGGGCGACGCCCTCCGACAAGCCCTCAAGGAAAAACGGTGGTCCATGGACCTGGTGAACGCCGCCATGGCAGCTGAACAGGGTGCCGGTCTTTCACGCCAGGCACGTCCCCAGAGTACGGGACCGCCGATCCGAGATTACCCGGTACCCCCCAAGCCGTACCGGATTGGACATGCCCTCTGCCTGACCTACCGTGATGGCTTACGCGCCACGGCACTGACCATCGGATCGAATTCCAATCGCTGGAACTTTGCCTGTCGCCTGAAGGGGAACAACCAACCCCAGGCAACTTCTTTCTACAATGGGCCCTGGGGGAACCGGTGCCTCTTCAAGGCCCTGTCACATGCCATCCAGTACCTCTTCATCCATCGCAAGGAACCCTATCCCGTACAGCGTACGCTGCTGGTCAGTAACGTCCTCGATGCTGCCATGACATCGCACGAGCAAGGCGGGAAACCTGTCACCACACCCTTGCTCAATACCCCCTACCAGCCGATTCCCTTTGAATTGTTACGAGAAAACGGCGAGAGCTGGAAACATATCACGCTCCAATCGCCGCAACCTCCGCAGTTCGATCCGGGCGATGCACGCTGGATCAAGTAAGGATCCTGGCAAACGCGTAATGGTTCGCCCGCTGGCCAGCCTAACGATCGGCCACCTTGTCCTGGTTGGCTTTCATCTTTTCCAGGATGCGACCATGCAGCTGGTCTCGGGCCTGTCGCACCCGGGGATCCTTTGACTTCACGAGGTTTTTCGTTTCCGCCGGATCGGCTACCAGGTCGTACAGTTCATCTCGCTCGGGATCCATGAAATCACGGATCAACTTCCACTTTGCGGTCCGGTACATGCGCATGTGGGTCCGAGACTGGTGATGCGTCGAGTACTCGGCGTAAAAATCATTATCCCATCCGGGTACCTTGTTACCCTGCAGCAACGGCACGATGTTGCGTCCCCGAACCTTGGCCTGTGCCGGCAACGCGACGCCCGCCATGGCCAGGATGCTGGGAAACCAGTCCAGGTTTGTCACGGTCTCGGTAACCGTGCTGCCCGGCTTGATCTTGCCAGGCCAACGAACCATCGTGGGAACCTTCACCGAGTTATCGTACATGTTAGGACGCTGCCCACGCGGAATATTCTTGGTCGCCGGGGGAGGCATCTTGAGAACCCAGTGCCCATTCCCTTTATGCCAGATTCCATTGTGCCCCATACTATAACCATGATCCGAACTAAAAATAACAATCGTCTTTTCGGTCAACTGCAACTCGTCCAACAGTTTCAACAGGCGTCCCAGGTTACGGTCGACGCTGCGGACACTGGCCAGGTATTCACGGGTCATCCGTTTGACACGAGCAACATCCAGTTGAGGGTAATCCGGATTGGGAATCGGTGGATCAAGATTCTTGTAGGGAGCCATGTCTTCTTCGGCGACGGGCAGCCAACGCGTATGCGGCGCTCGCGTGTGCCAACAAAGCAGGAAAGGATTCTCATGATGCTCCTGGACATATTGCAACGCGTGATCGGCCAGGATGTCTGCCGTCAGCCCCTGGAACTTCTGTTGCTTACCGTCTTTTTCCAGGGTCGGATTGACTGTCGCCCAACCACCAGCACGGTGTCCCATGAAGTGCTGGAAACCGAAACGAGTTGGATGTTGGCTATCTAGTAATCCCAGGTGCCATTTCCCTACCAGGCCTGTCTGGTAGCCTGCCTCTGCCAAAAGTCGTGGCCATACAGGCAAGGCGGGGTTAAGTCCCAGCCTGGGTTCATTCCTCGGATGAATCCAGTCGGTAATCCCCAGCTCACTACCGTACCGACTGGTCATCAAGCTGGCTCTCGAGGGACTGCAGACCGGCGTGGTGGTAAAGGAATTCGGAAGATAAACACCTTCCTTGGCCAGGCGATCCATGTGTGGAGTCTTGGCCAGGGAGTTCCCGGAAGCACCCAGGGCCCAGGAGGCCTGGTCGTCAGTAAAGACAAAAATAATGTTCGGACGTTCTGCTGCGGACAGTGATGCCAGGGCCGCCAGCATCCAGGCCCCCACGAATAATCCACACCAGGATCTGCGATGACACCACATCTTGAAGCCCTCCCCACGGTAATCTCGAAACCAGAAACGTCTTGGAACGAACCCTATTGTAGCTTTTCGAGGCCCCGCTGACGACAATGGGTGTCGACCCGGTGACCGCCTCCATTTAAAATAGATTTTCTATTGTCATCCCTGGATACATCTCTGCTTTACCATGTCCCACTTGCAAATCATCTCACTGTTCAAGAATAAACCTGCCCAGCAATGGACTACGGCAGAGGTTCAGTTCGTCACCGATTACCTGCAGCAACATCCAGAGCTGATCGAGATGCTCGGCGGTCAGGCAGTCGTCGAGGACCAATTGGCCCAGGCAAGTGATCCAGACGCTCCCGACTACAGCGAACCCGAAGATGGCGAGGTGACCGTGGCAGCCAGCTACGATCCGCCCGACCGACCCTGGATTTTCCGGATCACGGCGCTGCTGGTCCTGCTGCTAATCGGTTGGATTGGCTGGTTCGGACTCCAGCAGGCAGGTTTCGATTTCGCGAGCCTGATCGATCGTTCCGTCACCGAGAACGCATCAGAAGATCCGGATCCAGTTGAGAAACCGAAGCAGGAAGAATCATCGGCAAGTTCTCTCGATTCAACATCGACGGACAGTGGTTGGAACGGCTGGGACATCAAGACAGCAAATGGATCAAAGGTTTCCTACCAACCCACCTGGACGTTCTCGAAACAGGGCAAACCAACTTCGCACATGGTTCCGATGACCCAGAAACAATCGACTACCTTTTCCATCACGCGGAACATCAAGAAGGACGAGTGGTTGAAGCTGGACTTGAAAACAATCCAGCAGGGCGCCCCTGCCGGAAAGGTGGAGATCCGTATCAACGATGAGTTATACAATCATATTCCGATTGCCGTTTCCGCGGAGAAAGAACCCTACCTGGTGCCACTGCACGCATACCAGGAACAGCAATGCCACATCCAGTTAACTTTCACGCCAGGTGATGACCAGGAACAACTGCAATGGAATCGGTTACATTTCATCCAGCAACCTGCCAGTACCCAATGGCATCCCCTGGACATCGTAAGTATTCGTTCCCAGGCGGGAACAGCAATCCTGGCCGGAACAGACGGCATCATCACGGCAGAACGCGGGGGCCCGGGAATCGAAACCTATGTCGCTCACGTCACCTCTTCGCTTCCTGGCATCAGGGCCTTTCGGCTGGAAGCCTTTCCCGACGAGGATGGCTCACGCACGAGGCCAGCGAGGGCTGGAAAATGGCATTATATGCAGACCAGCTTTGTACTTTCCAGTTTCCGGGTCAAGACAGCTGCCACCGCTCACAAGAAAATGACCGGGCGTTATGTCAAGCTGATGGCAACAGAGGACCGTTCTTACCTGAGCCTGGCCGAGGTCCAGGTATTCAGTGGTGATCAAAATGTTGCCCTGCAGGGAACAGCCTCCCAGAGCACACCCGACAATCGAATGGGTGCTGCGATGGCGATCGACAATCGGCTGACCGCTGATGGGTATCGGGACAAGAACGGCAAGTACGCACGTTCCATGACCAGGACCCGGGGTAAGAAGGGAAGTGCCTGGTGGGAAGTGGACCTGGGGAAATCCTATGATATTGATCGTATCGTCATTCACAGCCCGACTGCCTATAGTGTTCGCACCAGTCCTTTTCATGTGATGGTCCTGGACGCATCAAGGGATCCCGAAAACGACCTGGTCTGGGAATCCTCCCTGATCAGCCAGCCGCCGTCTCCTTCATTGGAACTGATGGATTCCAACAGCCAGCCCGTGAAACTCTCCGCCGCCCGTACCGACATGCTTGACCATGAAGACATGGTGGAAGAATCACTCCAGGGTACGCCCACGGGATGGAACCTTCCGGAAAGTTTTCGAAAACCCCAGCAGGCTATCTTCGCACTGGAAACATCGACGCCAACTGCGCCAGCAGGCTTTATGATTCACCTCGGGCATAGCATGCATTCACGAGCCCCCACGCTGGGAAAATTTCGGCTCTCGGCAACCAATGCTCAACCACCTTATCAATTTGCTCCAGCCGGCCACGTTATCTGGCCTCACGACAAGAACACGCCACCCGCTCGTGTGGTCAAGTCCACCCCCCCCACGGTTTCCGACGTCGTCGTGACCGAGCCAGTTGTCCGTCCCCAGGCCAAGCCAGGTCCACCAAAGGCAGATCCACCACAACCTGAGGATGCCAAGGCCGAACAACTTAAAGCAGCAGCGCAACAAGCGGCCAAGGAAGCAGAGGCGATTGCTCGTCAGGAAGCAGAAGCCGCACGCCGCCTGGCCCAGCAAAAAGAAGCTGAGGAAATCAAGATCGCCCAGCAAACGAAGAAACAGGAACTGGCACTGGCCCAGCAAAAGAGGCAACAGGAATTGAAGATTGCTCAACAAAAACGACAGGAGGCACTTAACAAGGCTCGATTAAAACGAGAGGCCGATGCAAAAAAACGTGCCGAACAACTCGCAGCCCGTAGAAAAGCAGATGCAAAACGCAGGGCAGACGAGGCCAAGAAACGTGCCGAGGATGCCAAACGAAGAGCCGAACAATTGGCAGCTCGTAGAAAAGCAGATGCAAAACGCAAGGCAGATGAGGCCCAGAAACGTGCCGATGAGGCGAAACGAAAAGCCGCACAGGAAGCAGCCCGCAAGGCAGCCGAGCAAGCCAAGAAATCATCATGAAATTATCCCTCTCCGTACGGATCGTCGAGGCAGCCTGCAAGACCAGGTTACACCTGCCCTTCGAAACGCTCGTCGGGATCGCCGCTGACACCGGTTACGATGCCGTTTGCATGCGAGCCAGCGCTGGAGGAGTCCAGACACCGCTGGAAGAACTGCAGCAAATGCGCGAGATTGTCGCAGCGGCCGGACTCACCATTTCCATGGTCACTGCGGACTCCGATGTACCACTCAACAACCAGGACGGTCCCAACAGCCTGCGCAACATCGGTCCCAGCCTGGACGTGGCAGAGGCCCTGGGCTGTGATCTGATCCGCATTTGCATGAAACGGCCAGCCGATATTCCGTTTGCTCGAGAAGCGGCGATTGCGGCCGCCCGGCGAAACATCCGACTCGCGCACCAATGCCATACCACATCCCTGTTCGAGGAACTCGGATCGATGCTGGACCTGCTCGACGAACTGGGCCAACCGAATTTTGGTGTGATCTATGAACCGGCTAACCTGATGCTATGCGACCAGGCTTACGACCTGGGGACCCTGCAAAGATTGCAGCCTCACCTGATGAACGTCTACGTCCAGAACCATCGACTGGACACGGAGGGACCTGTCGCCCTGGATACTTTTTGCCTGGGGGAACGGCGTTTCCATCATATCGATCCCTGGGAGACAGGTGGCGTCGATTTCCAACAGGTTTTCTCTGGGCTACGAGGGATCGGGTACGAGGGCTATTTCACGATTCACCAGGCGCAGGGAATCGAAACTGCTGCCGAGGCCACGGCTTTTGCTCGTCGTTGTGCTGACTACGTGAATGCTCAATCCTGATCAAACCTGCCACCCCCCCGGAAAAGAGTGTTTGCATTCCTGTACCTGGTACAGGCATGTGATACATTGGCACTGGTTTCAAGATTCCATTTCTTCGGCAGGTGACTGAACGCATGAATGAGAATTCCCTCGATCACACGGCAACAGTATCTCACACGCTCAGTCGGGGACAGTGCATCCTGATCCTGGTGGTGGCATTTTTAGGCTGGATGTTTGCCGGGGTGCAAATGGGAATCAATTCCATCGCACACCATCCGGCTGCCAGTCAGCTGCTGGGGAATACTGCGGATCCTGCAGATGTCGGTAAGTGGTCCGGTTGGCTCGTCTGCGCCTTCCTGCTCGGTGCCGCCGCTGGTGGATATGCCTTTGGTTGGGTAGGAGACCGTTTCGGACGGGCCAAGGCCATGGCCATCAGCATCGCCTGCTACAGCGTTTTTTCTTGCCTCTCTGCCTTCTCGCAATCCATCGAGGTGTTCTGGGTATTGCGTTTCATGACCTGCATGGGCATTGGTGGCATGTGGCCCAACGGCATGGCCTTGATCCAGGAAGCCTGGCCGAACACAGCGAAGCCGATCCTGGCTGGCATCCTGGGTACGTCGGCCAACGTCGGTATCATGCTTTTCGCACTGCTTTGCATGAACATCGATGTGAACCCTGACGACTGGCGCTGGACCTTGATGGTAGGTGCCTCACCGATCGTGCTGGCCCTGGTCTGCTGGTTCCTGGTGCCCGAATCACCCAAGTGGCTAGCCGAGCAACAGCAATCCAGTGAGGCAGAGAACCAGGACCAGGTAGGACTAGGAGAAGTTTTTTCACCTCCTCACTTGAAACTCACTCTCATCGGAATCGTGCTGGCCTTCGTGCCGCTGTTTGGCGGTTGGGGTGTCGCCAACTGGGCCAATTACTGGGCTGCCGACTACGATCAACAGGCACGAGCCACGAAACCCGTCGTTGCTCCCAAGCCAACAGCTGATCCTGGCAAAACAGATGCCGTCAAAACTGTTTCTAATCTCAAGGCTACTGCATCATTTAACCGAGCGTGGCCCGGATCCATCAGCAGCCTGCTGGGAGGTGCGCTGGCCTTCCTGCTGGGAAGGCGATTCAGCTACGCGTTACTCTGCCTGCTGGCATTTACCTGTACGCAGTGTCTTTATTCCCTACCTGATCCATCCGATGCAAATTTCATGTTCTGGGTACGTAGCCTGGGTTTTTTCAGTGGTTTCTTTTTCGGCTGGTTACCACTCTGTCTACCGGAAATGTTTCCCACTCGTATCCGTTCCACGGGAAGTGGCGTGAGCTTCAATTTTGGACGTATCATTGTTGCCCTGCTTATAATCGCTACATCCCTGGCCCTGAAAGAATATTTTGAGGGCAGTTATAACCAGGTCGGTCGAACCTGTGGATTTATCTACCTGATAGGAATTGCCGCCGTGTTCATGATGCCCACATCCGGGGAAACTGTTCGCACCTCGCCAACTGGCTAAAGATCACATTCATGGCTCGCACGATCATTCCCAGAATCACTCCCTCAGATCCCAAGTGGTGTCGCGCTCAGATCTTCTTTATTACCTGGCTGGCCTACGTCGGTTTTTACCTGACCCGTAAGGCCTTCGCAGTTGCCAAGATTGAGTTGCGCAAGGAAGAAATCTGGGGCATCAGTAAATCCACGATGGGCTACATCGACCTGGCTTACCTGGTCGCCTATGCCATCGGTCAATTTATCTGGGGCATCACCGCGGATCGGGTAGGAACACGTCGCGTGGTATTGACCGGCATGTTTGTCTCGATCGTGATGGCTGTCGTGGCGGGGGCTTCCACGATCACCGTTTTGCTGGGAGTCGTGCTATTCATCCAGGGCCTGGCCCAATCGACTGGCTGGGCGCCTCTTACCAAGAACATTGGCAATTTCTTTAACCAACGAGAACGAGGCCGCGTCCTGGGATTCTGGTGTAGTAATTACGCCGTGGGAGGGCTGATTGCTTCCACCTATGCTGGTTGGGCTGCCCAGTACTATGGTGACTGGCGCTATGCCTTCTGGGTTCCGGCGGCCACGCTGGGGGTCATCTGGATTCTTTTCATCATGTTACAACGCGACAAACCGGAAGACTTCTCGGTCAACCTTCCTGTTCCTGTTACCGATCCGGCTCCTCCCGCGACACAACCGATGACGTCAGGCGAGGAAACGGAAACCGATCGACCGACGGTTTCACCCTATCGCAATCCAATCGTACTGCACCTGGCGGCTGTTTATTTTTTCCTCAAGCCCACGCGTTACATGATTCTCTTCTGGGCCCCGTTATACCTGAATGAGAAACTGGGAACGGACACCACGGAAAGTGGATTTCTTTCTGGAATGTTTGAGTTAGCCGGACCCCTGGGCGTGGTCTGCGGAGGATTTCTCTCTGACATGGTTTTCCGCTCGCGGCGAATGCCTGTTTGTGTCATTTTTTTCTTATTGCTGGCGGTCCTGTTGTTCTTCTTCAATGGTCTGCCGGCCAATCGGATCGCTTTGGGAGCGGGCCTGCTTGGTATCGGTTTCCTGTTATTTGCACCTGACTCACTCATCTCGGCAACCGCTGCGATCGATTTTGGAAGCCAAAAAGGTTCTGGTACCGCTGCCGGCCTGATCAATGGTATTGGCTCCATCGGAGCAGCCTTGGGGGGGTACCTACCAGCACTCCTGACCTCTGATGACGACATCACCAACTGGACCCTGGTATTCCGTATCCTGGCCTGTTTCGTACTGGCTGCGGGACTACTACTCATTCCTCGCTGGAACGCGGTTCCCACAGCGGAAGCCGCTCCCACCACAGACAAGGAATCTGAATCATGAGAGCCATCATCATCGGCGCCGGGCGAGGATCTCGGCTGATGCCAACAACGGCTGATTCCCCCAAGTGCTTTGCTGAAATCAGCGGCCAACGCATCCTGGATTGGACCGTCCAGGCCTTTCACGAAAATGGCATCGAGGATATCTGTTTCATCGGGGGTTACCGGATCGACAAGGTACAACAGGAATATCCGCAATTCACTTTTCGTCACAACGATAACTGGCAAAACAACAATATCCTGGCATCCCTCTTCTACGCAGAAGACCTGATGGATGAACCTTTTATTTGCTGTTACAGCGACATCCTGTTTACCTCCCGTGCCATCGAGGCACTACTGGAAAATGACCACGACATTGCCCTGGTCACCGATACCGAATGGCTACAGCGTTATGAAACACGCAGTGAGCATCCCTCGGACGACGCAGAGAAAATAACCGTGGAAGGAGACCGCGTGGCCTCGATTCACCGGGACATTCCCGAATCCGAGGCCCATGGAGAATACATCGGAGTTGCCCGCTTCTCGGCAGTCGGCGCGGCCAGCCTGCGTGAACATTACCATCGCTGTCAGCAACAATTCACTGGAAAACCCTGGCGCGAGGCGGTATCGTTTGAAAAGGCCTACAAGATCCTGCTCCTGCAGGAAATGATCGAACAACAGGTTTCGATGGTGCACGTGGATACACCGGGTGGCTACATTGAAATTGATACCCAGCAGGATTTTGATTATGCCCGCGACCATTGGGTCAGCAAGCACCTGGAGAAGTAAGCGATGAGTACGTTACCTTTGTTCCCCGCTTCCATTATCGGGTCCATGCCCAGACCTGCCTTCGTACAGGAGTTGATGCAACAGGCGGATTCCTATTCGGAAGAAGAATACCGACGACTGCTGGGGTCGAGTATTCGCTACGTGGTTGCCTTGCAGGAAGCCGCCGGCCTGGATGTCCTCTCGGATGGAGAATGGTGGCGTAAATCGTACATCGGGGTGATCGCGGAATTGGCTCACGGTTTCCAGTTAAGTCAAAACCCGGCAGATGGACGCCCCTGGACCATCGTCGTCGACAAGCTCAGTCCCAAGCAACCTGGATTCATTGCCCAGGAAGTTTCCTTTCTGAAGCAGTTGACCGGCCGATCCATCAAGGCCACGTTGCCTGCGCCGGCACTACTAGGGGAACGCATGTGGGATCCAGATCTTTCCGCACGGGCTTATCCCACGCGGGAATCATTCATCGAGGACTGCGTTCCCATCCTGAGAGAGGAAATCAAGCTGCTCCGTGACGAAGGCGTTACCATCATCCAGATCGATGATCCGCACCTGTGCCTGTTCGTCGACCCGCAGGTGAGAGCCCAGTACGATAATCCTGAGCAGGCGACTGATTTTGCCGTGGCCATGAACAACCAACTGGTCGACGGGATAGAGGGAGTCAAGCTGGCGGTACATCTTTGCCGTCGCGCCGGGGCGCGAGCCCGTGGAGAAGCCCAGTTCGAAGGGGGCTATGAAACGATCCTGCCTGCCCTGAAACGGCTGGCTGTTCAACACATCACGATGGAATTCACATCGCCTGGAGCTGGTGAAATGTCCGTGCTCTCGGAACTGCCAGAACACATCGAACTGGGGCTGGGCTGCGTGAGTTGCCAACCCGGTGAAGTCGATACCGCGGAAACCATCGTGGCTCGTGTCGAGCAAGCCTTGCAGTACATCGCACCGGAACGTATCACCCTCAACCCCGATTGCGGCTTCGCTCCTGGATCCGCGGCGCAGGTCAGCATTGACGAAGTCTACTTGAAGCTGAAGCACGAGGTTGCCGCTGCGCAATTACTGCGGGAAAAATACAGCTAGCCAATTGATGAATCATTCGGCTAGCTGAAGAGCGGTTCAATCCGTTTACCAGAACTGATGATCTGCTCCACTTCTCGGGGGATACCGGTCATGAGCCGCAGTTCACCCAGGTCAAAGAGAACATTCATCAGCGTCGCCAGTACCTGGCCACTGCTGATGGGATCGGAGGCAGGTTGGCTTCCCGTGCGATCAGAACGGCCGATCACCTGCCCCATCTTTAAACCACCTCCTACGAAGGCGAGAGTACAAAGATTACCCCAGTGGTCGCGGCCGCCGTTTTTATTGATCCGCGGTGTTCGACCGAATTCCCCGGTAATCACCAGTAGTACCTTGTCGGACAGGCCCCGTTGTTCGATATCCTCAATAAATGCCGATGCGGCCTTGTCGACAGCCGGCACCAGGCTCGACAGGCCATCCGCCATCGTGAACTCTTTGCCGCCACCGTGCATATCCCAGCCACCACAGGTGACGGTCACGAAACCACAACCTGCTTCCACCAGGCGGCGGGCCAGTAACATCTGCTTGCCCAGGGCAACCGGTGAAAACTGCTTGGCATAGGAGTTGCGTTTCTTGACTGCATCCGTCGGCTCCATCTGAACCGTATCGTAACTTTCCAGCGTTCGCGGATCTTCCCGGGAAAGATCAAAGGCTCCTGAAACACCCCGCATCAATACGTCAAAAGCCTGCTGTTCGAAGGTGTTGGCTCCGGCCAGGGCATCGGTCGCATCCACGCGTTGGCGAAATGCATCCAGGGACTGCAACAGGGAACGACGATCGGATAACCGATCTCCCTTCAGCTTCAGTCGCATGTTATCAATCAACTCGCCACCGGCTCCCAGGTCAAACGGCTTGTAACTGGGAGAGAGCGTACCGGTCTGTGAAACACGGTCGACGCTGCGGTACAGTTCCTTGTATTTCTGATCAATGGCCAACGAGGTCACCAGCACGTTACGGGGCATCCCGGTCTGTGGGTTACTCAGTCCTGCCGCGTTAGCGTAGAGCGCACCCATCATGGCGCCGCTGGGATTCCCTCCGGCCATGACATGGTAAGCTGCCGGTCCATGACTGGAAATTCCATGGCGATAGGAACGAATCACGGCCATGCGATCTGCCAGGGAAGCCAGCTTCGGCAGCGTCCCCCCGAAGGTAACTCCCGGGAGGGAGGTTTTACGTTCCCCAGTGATACTGCGAATTTCATCCGGGGCCTGCATGTTCGGATCGAACGTTTCAAATTGTGTCGGCCCACCCTGCAGGTTAAGGACCACGATCGACTTGTCTCGAAAAGCAGCTGGTGCCTGGGAAGCGTGGGAACGCAGGGCTAACAGGTTCGCCAGGGAAAGTCCACCAAGACCTGCTGTACCAATCCTGAGCAACTCGCGGCGCGTGGCGCCGGGCTTCCCGCGTCGTGATTGATCCGAGAAAATCGTCAGCATGCTAATATCACTCCTCGCCCGTTCTACAAATCGTCCCATCCATACCAGGGGATGATATCGTCGATTCTGCCACTACTCCCTAATGACTTATCGGCTGACTACTTGGCAATCTTCCAGAGATGGCCATCACTGCGGACGTAAATTGCTCCCTGGGCAATCGCTGGTGAGCAGAGGATCACTTCTCCCAGGTCACCACTGCCAACAAGTTCTCCCTTTTCACCGGTTTTGATAACCTGCCCCAATCCCTTCTCATTGAAGAAATAAAGGTGGCCATCAGCGGCTACCGGAGTACCGCTAAACGGTCCCTTGATCCTTAATTGCCAAACCAGTTCACCATCTTTCAAAGACGCACATTTGACCACGCCCACGTTATTCACGGTGTAAACATGATCCTGGTACACCAGGGGACTGGCGGTCGCCGGGGCCAGTCGATTATTCTGCCAAACGGTTTCCGGTTCGCTACCGATGGAAACCGGTTGCAAGGCTGTTAATCCATTCGATGGCGCTATAATCAGGTTACCACCAAGCGTACTGGAAGGGATCGTAGAGCAACCCTTTTCAAATTTCCAGAGCGGATCTCCCGAAGTCGGGTTATAGGCATGCAATCCACTACCCGACTGCAATACCAGTACTTCTTCCTCACCGTCGCCGCCGGGCAGGACCACTGGCGAAGTCCAGCTGGCCTTTTTCGGTCGATCGATCAACCAGCGATTCTTGCCGGTTTCCACGTTGAGGCCGACAGCCAATGATTGGCTGTCATTCTCCAACTGGTAAACAAACGTATCACCGACCACGACGGGTGAAGAGGCCATTCCCAGGCTATTACTGGCATTGGGATAGTCGTGGGTCAGGCCACGTAACCATTTCAGGTTACCTTCCAGGTCCAGACAAACCACATCGTTGGTCGAGAAGGTTGCAAAAATTTGTTTACCATCACTGACCGGGGTCGGTGCCGCGGGGCAAATTTTTCCGTGGGTCATCGTTCGACCCGTGGACCAGAAGCGTCGATGCCAGCGTTGCTTGCCGGTCTTGGCATCGAAGCAGAAGACGTGCAGTCGATCTTGCCGGTATCCCGAGGAGGCCGTCACCACGACGCGATCACCGATCACGATCGGACCCGACAGGCCACGCCCTGGAAGCGCTGCCTTCCAGGCGATATTTTCCTTCTCGGACCATTTCGTCGGCAGGTTAGTCTCCGTCGAAACACCCCTTCCACCCGGACCGCGAAACTGTCTCCAGTCGGCGCCTCCGCAAATGCAAACCAGCATTCCCGCCAGTATCCAGGCAACCTGTTGATGCTTATTCATGACATTCCCTTTTGTATCTTTATTTCAAGTCTCTGGTGTATTGAAGATGGTTGATTTCAGACGGACCGTGCAGGGGCTTACTTGCCCTTTCCACCGCTGGCCGGTCGCCCCGTGGACAGGATCGCTGTTCCCGTGGCATCACAAACACGTAACTGGAATTGCCATTCCTTGGTCCAGTTCTGCATCTGTTCGTTCTGGCATAACTTCAACATGATCACGTTACGCCCCTTCTTGAGATTGGCCTTCAAGCGGTACTGGTCCAGCCGCATTCCACGATGGTATTCATCGCGTTGGAAAAGCAATTCTCCATTCAACCAGACCTTCCAGGCATTTTTACATCCCAACCGCAACTCCACCCGCTGATCAACGCTGCTGTCAAAATCAGTCACGGCATAGGCCAGGACTTCCTTCAACATGCCATAGGGCTCATTGATATTGACCATGCCATAGTCATCCGTCGTCTGGTAAGGCTGCCACTTGACCGGCCCTTCCTGGCCATCGTACTGGGCTGCCAGGTTTAACTCTTTTTCAGGTGGATAAGCAACTGCGAAACCTTTCCGGTCCTTGTTGTTGAACGGACCAACAACCTTCCAGTTCATCAGGAAACCAAAATGGCGTGGCAGGTCAACCTTCACACCCAGCTTCTTTAACTTCTCGACAATCACCTTGATCTGGTCATCATCGCGGGCCGCGGTAAGCGTTTGCTGATAAATCATCTGTTGGAGCAATTGCGTTTGCGCGGGATCTTTCCCGGCAAACAACCCCTCGGCCTGGTTAAGCAGATGGGCAACGGCATCACGACGAAATTCAACGCCCGGGTCATTGAGCATGGTGGGAACCAATCGGCCCTGGGCCGCAGGATCCACCCGGACCAGCAGGTCATAGGCCAGTCGACGTGCCCGCGGATTGCGCTGGCGATCCAGCACGAACCCTTCCAGGCCCTGGGCTGGCAGCTTATCGCCAGCATTCACGGCTCGATCTGCAATGGTGTCCACCGCCAGGTTTAACCAGTTTGCTCCCAGGACCGTGCAGTCGTCAAAAGCAGCCAGGATCTCCGGCAGGTTCTCCGGGGAAGTCTTGGCCAGTTCATTCCAGGCCGCCGTTGCCGCAGGATTATTGTTTCCAGCGCCTTCGATCCGACTTAATGTCTTCAGTAGTGCCTGGAGCTCGGCCGCTTCAACCGGCAAGGCTGCCATGACTGCTAACATGCTGATCCCAAAAACAATGACACGCTTACGCATGGTCCATGAACTCCTCGTTGGAAAATATAATCCTTTGATGCATCAATTACGCTTGATGGTACCCTGCCATCTCTGCAGTCGCAACAGATCTACCCGTGCTCAAAACACGTGTGACTTTCTCTCCAAGAAAACCGGGAAGGTCGCTGCACCGTTGGCTGCACAGCATAAGACCCTGGATCCCTGGACACTCGTTGTTATCGTTTCCGGCTACTACTGCCGTTGTTTCGGGAGCTGCCACCGGTACTACGAGCTCTCTTCTGGGCAACTGCCTTTTGAGCTTCCAACGTCTTCTTGGT
>Ga0315331_10000905_pt1 | contig 21699 bp, 21 predicted proteins | sample M160m34915metaG_FD_203456 | JGI IMG/M metagenome (GOLD analysis project Ga0315331, IMG submission 203456) | Ammonia-oxidizing marine archaeal communities from Monterey Bay, California, United States - M1 60m 34915 | ecosystem: Environmental > Aquatic > Marine > Intertidal zone | place: USA...
ATCACGGGGTCGAGAAACGGAAACAGATAGAGCATCATCGACCGGTTGCCGGCGACCAGCTCATCGAGCCGGTCGGCGAATTCGTCGAGGTAGTAGCGGATGTGTTCGACCGCCATCGGGGCGATCTCGCGGACCCGGAAGGTCACCTCGTAGATCACGCCTAGCATGCCGTAGCTCGAGCGCATCGCCGCCATCAGCTCACCATCCGCCTCGATGACTTCGATCAGGTAGCCCTATACGTCCACCGCCTTGATGCGCGTCGCGTAGGACGCGACCTAGCCGTATTCCCACCCTTCGGCCGGAGAAAAGAACGATGCATCCTTGGTGCCGCCGCAGGCGCCGCTGCCGACGGTAATATTGCCGATCTCGACATTGACGTAGAACTGCAGCCCCTCGGCTTCGAGCGCCTTCGCCGCATCGATATGCAGCACGCCGGCCTGCATGGTGATGGTCTTTGCCGCCGAGCCGATCTCGAAAATTTTATTCAGCGCCATCATGTCGATGACGGTGCCGTTTTCATTGACCACTCAGCGCGTCGTCGAATGATGAGACCCCTTTACAGGATGCAGTGAAGGAATTGCAGCGAACTGAGCAACAAACAGGTTCTCGAGTGCACTAGGTCGCCAGATTTTAAGGTGAGTGAGTCCCGGCGCTGGGGTGCCCCATAAGTGCCCTAACGCATATGCCAACAAACCCTGACATCGCTGATTGATCATAACCCATTAAGATATATGGGAATAATGGTGGAGCCGATCGGGATCGAACCGACGACCTCAGCGTTGCGAACGCTGCGCTCTCCCAACTGAGCTACGGCCCCACTCGGCCCTCCGACGGTCAAAATCCATATCGGTGGTCGGGCGGATAATGGTTTCGGGGCCGTTTCCTGTCAAGCGATCTGAAAGGGTTTTGAAACGATTTCCCGACACGCTCTGCGCTTGCACGCGAATCGCCCGGTCGCTAGGCTCCGCCAATCACTTTGCGCGCCGCACAAACCACGGAAAACATCATGAATGCCGTCGTAAATCTGGTCGATAACGTTGTCTCGCTCTATATCTGGATTCTGTTTTTTGCCGTCATCGCGAGCTGGCTGATCAATTTCAATGTGATCAACACGTCCAACCGCGTCGTCTATATGATCGTGGACGTGCTGTACAAACTGACCGAGCCCGCGCTGCGGCCAATCCGCCGTCTGTTGCCCAATATGGGCGGGCTGGATCTGTCCCCCGCGGTGCTGATCCTGCTGCTCTGGTTTATCCGCGACCTGTTATTCGATATCGCCGGCGGGCGCGGCGGATTCTGACCGCGTGTGTTGCAAACTCGCCCCGATAGATCGGCACGGACATGAACCAGGACAAGATAATAGACGGCAAAGCCTTCGCTGCTGGGCTGCGCGAACGCGTCACCACCGAGGTCACCAAGCTGAAAGCCGACCACAATATTGTACCGGGGCTTGCCGCCGTGCTACTGGGCGAGGACCCGGCGAGCCAGGTTTACGTGCGCAACAAGAACAAGCAGACCGTCGAAGCCGGCATGAATTCATTGGGCGATACCCTGCCGATCGATACGTCCGAGGCCGACCTGCTGGCCGAGATCGATAAGCTGAACGCCGATCCGGCGGTCCACGGTATCCTCGTGCAGCTTCCCCTACCCGACCAGATCGACCCGCACGCGGTGATCGACGCCATCGATCCGGCAAAGGATGTCGACGGGTTTCATCTCCGCAATGTCGGCCTGCTGGCGACCGGGCGCGGCGGCATGGTGCCGTGCACCCCGCTCGGCTGCCTGATGATGCTGGAAGACCGGCTTGGCGATCTGACGGGGCTGAACGCGGTTATCGTCGGCCGCTCGAACATCGTCGGCAAGCCGATGGCGCAGTTGCTGCTGGGCGCGAACTGCACGGTGACGGTGGCGCATTCGCGCACCGCCGATCTGCCCGCGGTGTGCCGCATTGCCGATATTCTCGTCGCCGCCGTGGGGCGCGCACAGATGATCAAGGGCGACTGGATCAAGCCGGGCGCGACCGTGATCGATGTCGGCATCAACCGCGTCCCCGCCGCCGAAGAAGGCAAGATGCGCCTGGTCGGCGATGTCGATTTCAACGAGGCGGTCGGACAGGCCGGCGCCATCACCCCGGTTCCCGGCGGCGTCGGGCCGATGACCATCGCCTGCCTACTGCGCAACACGCTGGTGGCCGCGTGCCTGCAAAACGGGATCGCCGTTCCCGAATTTTAAAAAGCCGCTATACTCAGCCCGTTCTCGACCGAAACCGGCAGGCAGACGATCCGCCCGATGAATACCGAACTCCTCGCCCTCGCAACCCTCGTCTGCACGGGCGGGCATTTTGTGTTGTCGAGCGCGGCAGTGCGCCGACCTCTGGTGAGCGTGATCGGCGAGGGCATATTCCGCGCTGGCTATTCGATCCTGATGATCGCCGCGCTCCTCTGGATGTTTAGGGCCTATAATGTCGCGCCGTATGAGTGCCTCTGGCATGTCGGGATTCTCGGCCCGCCGGTGATCTTAATCCTGATGTACTTCGCGACCGTGTTCTTCCTATGCAGCGTCACGACGCGCAACCCGACCCTTATCGGGCTCGACGGGCTTCATCACGACGTCGCCCCGAGCAAGGGGATCTATTCGATCGTCCGGTACCCGATGATGGCCGCCATCGCGCTATGGGCAGCGGTGCATGTGTTTGTCCGCGGAGATATTGCCGCCATTATCTTTTTCGGCGGGCTCTGGGTTCTCGCCACATTCGGCATGGTTCACATCGACCGGCGCCGCCGCACCAATGCCGATATCGCGCGGCGTGCGTTCGAGGCCGGCACGTCGCGCACGCCCTTCCGCGCCATCCTCGAAGGCTGGTGATGCGGGATGTCGGGTGATGGCGGATTATCGCCGGTACAGTCCTGGATTTCGTGTTCCTGTACCTGCACGAGAACGTCTTCGGGATGAACCTGTTTCCGACCTGGACCGGCTGACCGGTCAGGACGCGGCGCGCTTGGCTTCCCGGCGGATGATGTAATACCCGGCGATAAAGATGATCACCGCCCCCGCCCAGGTCCAGATATCGATCAGTTCGGCGAACAGCACGAAGCCGAACAGCGCGCCGAGTGGCAAACGCAGAAAATCGAACGGCATGACGGCGCTGGCATCCGATTTCTCGAACGCGCGGGCCTGGCAAAAATGCGCGGCCCAGCCCGACACCGCCATCACCAGCAGGGCCGGTGCATCCGACCAGTCCGGCGTCACCCACAGGAACGCGACCGGAATCGCCGTCAGCGGCACCATGAGGACGTTCATCCAGAAGACGGTGACAGTGGCCGAATCCGTGCGGGTCAGGATCTTGACGCTCGACCATGCCCCGGCATAGAGCGCCGAGGACAGCACGACCAGCAGGACGGGCAGGCTGATTTCGACCATGCCGGGCCGGATGATGACCATCGCGCCGGCAAACCCGACCAGCGTCGCCGACCAGCGATGAATGCCGACAGATTCACGCAGCACCAGACCGGCGGCGATGGTGGTGAACAGCGGGATCAGGAAGGTCAGCGCGATCGCCAGGGCCACGGGAATGTCGGCCAGCGCATAGTACAGCGTCGCCATGGCAAACAGGGCGAACAGGGTGCGTACGATATGAAGCGGCATTTTGTCCGTCTTCAGCGCCCGAACCCCCGACCGCGATACCAGCGGAATGACCATGAACAGGCCGATGACGGCGCGGAAAAAGACGATCTCGAACGCGTCGAACTTGCCTTCCATCGACCGCACGCTGGTCATCATGAAGGCGAAGCTCACGGCCGCCAGAATCGCCCAGAAGGCGCTGCGAACGAACTGTGAAGGCAGGGCGGAACCGCCCAACGTCATAGGCCGGGTATCATTTATTGCGGGCGTTCATCAACCGTAGCCGCAAGGCATTGAGCTTGATAAAGCCCTCGGCATCGCGCTGGTCGTAGACGGTGTCGGCTTCGAAAGTCACATGCTGTTCGGAATACAGGCTGACCGGCGATTTGCGGCCGACCACCATGGCCGATCCCTTGAACAGCTTAAGCCGGACCGTGCCGGAGACGTGTTTCTGGCTTTCGTCCACGGCGGCCTGGAGTATTTCCCGCTCGGGCGAGAACCAGAAGCCGTTATAGACCAGCTCCGCGTAGCGCGGCATCAGCTCGTCCTTGAGGTGCGCCGCGCCGCGGTCAAGGGTGATGGATTCGATACCGCGATGGGCGGCGGCGAGAACCGTGCCGCCCGGGGTCTCATAGACGCCGCGCGACTTCATGCCGACATAGCGGTTCTCGACGATATCGATGCGTCCGATCCCGTTGGCGCCGCCCAGCTCGTTCAGCTTGGTCAGCAGGATCGCCGGCGACATCTTTTCGCCGTCGATGGCAACCGCATCGCCCTGCTCGAACTCGATTTCGACATAGGTCGGCGTATCGGGCGCTATCTCGGGCGAAACCGAGCGCGTATACATGGCGTCGTCCGCCTCGACCCACGGGTCTTCCAGCGCTTTGCCCTCATAGGAGATATGCAGCAGGTTCGCGTCCGTCGAATAGGGCGGCTCGTCTATCTTATCGCGCGAGATCGGGATCTGGTGCTTGCGGGCGAATTCCATCAGCTTGGTGCGGGAATCGAGATCCCATTCGCGCCACGGCGCGATGACCTTGATATCGGGCTCCAGCGCGTAATAGCCGAGCTCGAACCGGACCTGATCGTTGCCCTTTCCGGTCGCCCCATGGCTGACCGTATCGGCGCCGACCTGGCGAGCGATCTCGATCTGGCGCTTGGAGATCAGCGGCCGGGCAATCGACGTCCCCAGCAGGTAGATGCCTTCATAGAGCGCATTGGCGCGGAACATGGGGAATACGAAATCGCGGACGAATTCCTCGCGCAGATCGTCGATGAAGATTTCCTTCACCCCGGCGGCCTCGGCCTTCTGGCGCGCGGGTTCGACTTCCTCGCCCTGACCGAGATCGGCCGTGAACGTCACCACCTCGCAGTCATAGGTTTCCTGCAGCCATTTGAGGATGACGGATGTATCCAGCCCGCCCGAATAGGCGAGCACGATTTTATTGACGTCTCCGGGTTGGGGGCCGGGCATATTGCTTCCTTCAGAATTAATCGCGGCGGAGTATAGGGATTAGCCCTGTCGCGGCAAGCCGTCAGCGGCTCTTTCGTTCGCGCTCGCTGTCGGTTTTAAGCTGCCCGCAGGCGGCCAGAATATCGCGGCCGCGCGGCGTGCGGACGGGGGACGAATAGCCGGCATTGTTGACGATGTCGGCAAACGCCGCGATATCCTCGTCGGTCGAACATTCATAGGGCGCACCGGGCCAGGCGTTGAACGGGATCAGGTTTACCTTGGCCGGAATTCCGCTGATCAGCCGCACCAGTTCGCGGGCGTCCGCCGGGCTGTCATTGACGCCTTTGAGCATCACGTATTCGAACGTGATACGGCGCGAATTCTTGGCCGTCGGATAGTTACGGCAGGCATCGAGCAGCTCGGCGATCGGGTATTTCTTGTTGATCGGCACGATTTCGTTGCGCAGATCGTCATTCACCGCATGGAGCGAAATGGCGAGCTGGACGCCCAGATCCGCACCGACCCGGGGGATCATCGGCACGACACCCGCCGTCGACAGTGTGATCCGCCGGCGCGAGACGTTGATGCCTTCTTCGTCCATGATGATACGCAGGGCTTGGACGATATTATCATAGTTATAGAGCGGCTCGCCCATGCCCATCAAGACGATGTTGGTCAGCTGGCGCGGTTCCTTCGAAGACGGCCATTCGCCGTAGGAATCGCGGGCCAGCATGAACTGGCCGACGATTTCGGCCGGTGTCAGATTGCGCACCATGCGCTGGGTGCCGGTATGGCAGAACTTGCAGGTCAACGTACAGCCGACCTGCGCCGACATGCAGACCGCGCCGCGGTCGTTGTCGGGGATGTGGACGGCTTCGGCCATTTTGCCGTCGCCGAATTTCATCAGCCATTTGCGGGTGCGGTCGGTCGAGGTCTGTTCGGTGGCGATGGACGGCCGCGATATCACGAACATTTCCCCTATATGACGCTGCATGTCCTTGGAAATCGTCGTCATTTCCGTGAAATCGCGCGACCCGTGATGATAGATCCAGTGCCAAACCTGCTTCACGCGGAACTGCGGCAAACCGAGAGAGGCGAACAGCGTGGCCAGCTCTTCGCGCGACATCCCGACGAGGTCAGTTCTGTCATCTTCGGGCGTTTCAATGATCGATTGTGCGATTGTCGACATGGCGGCAATATAGGCGTCCCGAACGCGCGATCAACCACAGTCTTGCTATCCCGCCCATCGCTCAGCAGAAAGCCCGAAAATGAAGCTGACCCCCGTTATGCAGGGGCTGTTGTGGATGATGGCAAGCACGGCGAGCTTTTCGGCCATGATTATCGCTGTCCGCTACCTTGCCGACACCATCCCGCCCTTCGAACAGGTCTTCCTGCGCAGCGTCATCAGCCTGGCGATCGGGCTGCCCATGGTGATCCGGGTATGGCGCGAAACCGCGCGTACCTTCCGCCCCAACGCGCTCGGCCGGCTGTATATCGGGCGCGGCCTGAGCACCTATATCGGCGTTTCGGCCTGGTTTTTCGCCATTGCTGCGCTGCCGCTGGCCGAAGCCGTCGCCCTGCACTTCACCCTGCCGATCATCGGTCTGATCCTGTCGGCCGTGGTGCTGCGCGAACACATCACCCGCGTGCGCTGGATGGCGGTGGTTGTCGGCTTCGGCGGGGTACTGATAATTCTGCGCCCCGGGGCCGAGGCCTTCGATATCATGGCGCTGGTCGTCCTGCTGTCCGCCGCCGGCTATGCGAGCGGCGACATCTTCACCAAGGTGCTGTCGCGCACCGAGCCGGTGCGGCTGATCGTCGTTAACCTGAATATTTACCTGATCGTCTTCGCCGCTATCCCCACAGCGCTTGACTGGCATACCCCGCCGGCGAGCGACATCCCGATGATCCTGGTCATGGGCATCACCGCTTGGACGGCGCATATGTGCCTGGCCCAGGCGATGAAACGCGCCGATGCCAGTGTCATCATACCGATGGAATTCATCCGCCTGCCGATCACCGCCGTCGGCGCCTATATCTTTTTTGCCGAAGTCCCGGGCGTGTGGACGCTGGTCGGCGCCGCGGTGATCTTTTTCGGCACCTGGCAGCTCGCCCGCAAGGAGGGCGGCCACTGACCCCGACAGGGTTATTCGGCAGCCATCGCCCGGGTGCCGGCAGCGCGCATCCACCAGACGGCGGCGCCGACAATGAGCACCTGCGGGATGATGGCGATCATCACGGCGCTCCAGCCAAATTCGATCTGCAGATATCCAGCGAAGAAAGATGAGATTGCCGACAGGATATAGGCGATCGTGTCATTCGCCCCCTGCACCTTGCCCTTCTCCGCTTCGGTGTGACAGGTAACGAGAAGCGCGGTAGATCCGATCAGCATGAAATTCCAGCCGGCCCCGATGAGCACATTGGTAATGAAGTAGTGACTGACCGAGACCCCCGTCAGGCCAGCGGCTATTCCGCCGAAGAACAGGATAAACCCCAGCATCACGACCTTCTGATACCCGAATCTGCCAATCAGCGAACCGGCGATGAAGGACGGCGCGAACATGGCGAACATGTGCCACTGGATGACGAAGGGAACGTCGCTCACCAACCCTGAATGCTTCATCGACAAGGGGGTCGCGGCCATCATCAGGATCATCCCGGCCCAGGCGACGGACGTGCCGGTTGCGGCAACGATAAATGCCGGTTGCTTCATTATCTCCAACAGCGGGCGGCCGCTGGACTGTTTTTTGCCAGGCTTGCGCGCCGGCGCATCGGGCTCGGGCATCCGGACAAACTGGATCGTGATCGCAAAGAGAATCGGCGTCACCGCCAGGATCAGATAGGTCGCCAGAAACTGCGGCACCAGCAACACAGCGGTCTGACCCGCCAGCGTGCCACCCACAAAGGCCGCAATGATACCGCCGCCGATCACAAGGGAAATCGCCTTGGGACGGAAAGAATCCGTCGCCGTTTCGGATGCCGCAAAGCGGAGATACTGATTAAAGGCGTTAAACGCCCCCATACAAGACGTTCCCGCGATAAAAACCCAGAAATTACCGAAATCGAGACCCAACGCGCATAGAAGGCATCCCGCATAACCGAATATGGCGCCAATACTGAAACCGGCCCGCCGGCCGAGTCTCCGCATCAGCATCGACGCAGGGGTCGCTGCGAGCGCCGTCGCCAGCCACATAAACGCATGGGGCAAGGTCGCCAGAGACTTGTCATCGAGAATCGTGAGCGACGCCAGTGCCGAGACGCTGATGATCACGGTAACGGAGGTCTGCGCATAGCCCTGGCACAGCGCCAGAAGCGTCACATTCCGTTTCATGTGGGGGACTGCTATTTCCATGACCGCAGTCTAGAACAATCCCCTGCGATAGGAAATCGCGGGCAAAGCAATGGCCAGTTGCGGCCTATTTTACGCCGCAGGCCTTGCCGATGGCTTTGTGGGCGGCGGAAATGCCGGCGAGCGAATAGGTATCTTTCGTCCGGGTGCCTCTCGAAGACTGGCCGGTCACGATCATCTTCGAGCCGCCGCGCATCGCGGCGACAAGGGCGGCATCGTCTTTCGCGCTACGCGCCCAGGCGGTGTCCGCGTTCGTGAACAGCTCGAACTTCTTGGAGCCGATCGCAACCTGCACCGCACTTTCCTTTTTGAAGGTGTACCCGGCGGTAAACTGGACCTGGTTGACGGTTTTCTTGGCGGGTCGGTGGGTCACCAGCAGGTAGATACGCCCGCGTTTGGAGTACTTCCCTTCATCTTTGACCGGTTCGGAATAGATCCAGCAGGTGCGGGCTTTCGCCTTGCCCTCGCTATGGGCCGACCAATCCTTGAACGTGCCGATCTGCTTGGCCGACACAGATGTTCCCGCCAAGGCCAGAACGGCAATCAGGGCTATAGTAAATGTCTTCATCAGGCGCCTCCCGCTTCACGTTTTTTCTTGCCGATAATCGGTGAACCAAACACGTGCTCGGCCAGTGGCTCCGTGGCGCCGCCGGGCATAACCGGCCGGTCCGAGAACCGGCGCGCCGACAGCATCCTGTCATACATAACGATGCCCCCCGTCGTCGCAAGGTTTAGAGAGAATTTCGTCGGTATTTTCACGAGATGATCACAACACTCAACCATCCCAGGACTAAGGCCGATACGTTCCATGCCCAGAACATACGCCGCCCGGCGCGGATGGCGGAAACTGGGCAGGTCGACGGCAGTATCGTCGATTTCGATCCCGACCAGCGCACAGCCTTCGGGAAGGCGCATCGACTCGATTGTGTCGAATGGGTAGAACGGCACCTGTGCGGGGGTATCGGAGGTATCGGCCGGGCTGGACACGTCGCAATTCGCGTCAACCACGAAGACAAAGCTTGCCCCGAAGGCATGCGCAGACCGAATCAGGTTCCCGACATTGATCGGTTTGCTGACCCCTTCGATTCCGATACCAAAATATCCACGCATGGCTCGTGATTCTACAGTCGGGAATGAATCGCGCAAGGCTAAGGAAGAATGAGTTAATGAACGACGACCTGCGCGATCAGTACGAGCACTACCCTTATCCGCCGCGCGATCCCGCTGATGAAGCCACACGCCTTGTCAGCGGGTCGCCGAGTCACATTTTCGAGATCGACCACCATATATTCGGCGGCGCGCGGGATCGGTCGCGGCCCTTCCGGGCGCTGGTGGCGGGCGGCGGCACGGGGGACGCCACCGTGATGCTGGCAAGCCAGCATGCGGCCGCCAGGATCGATGCCGAAATCATCCATCTCGATATATCGGAAGCTTCATCGGCGATCGCGAAAGCGCGGATAGAGGCGCGCGGGCTGACCAATACGCGTTTCGTCCACGGGGCCATCGAAACCCTGCCGAAACTGGGCCTCGGCACGTTCGATTATGTCGATTGCTGCGGCGTGCTGCATCATCTCGAAGACCCGGTGGCCGGGCTCAAGACCATCCGCTCGGTTCTCAAGCCGTCCGGCGGTCTCGGCATCATGGTCTATGCTCCGCTCGGGCGGACCGGCGTCTATCACGCGCAGGCCATGCTTCAGATGATCGCCGGCACGGCGCCGGACCCGGAACGGATTACCGCGGCGCGCGAGCTTTTGGCGAACCTGCCCGATTCCAATTGGCTGAAACGCAATCCCAATGTCGGCGACCATATCGATCTCGGCGATTCGGGAATTTACGATCTGCTGCTGCACCGCCGCGACCGCGCCTATTCGGTGCCCGAACTCGCAGGGTTGATGCAACAGGGCGGCGTGCGCCCGGTGAATTTCATCGACCCCGCGCGCTACGAGCCGAACGTCTATTTCAACGATCCGAAAATGGCCGAACGGACGAAGGATCTAAACTGGCTGCAGCGCTGCGCCTTTGCCGAACTGCTCGCCGGCAACATGAAGACGCATATCATCTATGCCGTCCGCGACGACAACCGGACCAACACACTGGCGGTTGCCGACACGTCGGAGACGATCCCGGTGTTGCGCGACGATGACAGTGCCGACCTCGCATCGCGGATCAAGCCGGGCATGTCGCTGAACGTCGATATGGAGGGGGTTAAAATCTCGTTGCCACTGCCCGATCTGGCGGCGGGAATCCTGGGACAGATCGACGGCACGCGTTCGCTGGCGGAAATCCATGCCAATATAGAAACCGGCGCGCAGGCAGCACTTGGCTGGGAGTCGTTCAAATCCCAGTTCGACCGGCTTTACGGTTCGTTTTATGGTTTGAGCCGGATGTTTCTGCGCAGACCCGTCTGACAGGAGACCGCGCCTATGAAAGGCATCAGCTGGCGGCGCATGCAGGGACTGACGGAGTCCCTGCTGATCAAAATGCTGAACGAGCATGGCCTCGACAACGTACCGCAATGGACCAAGAAAGACGATGTCCGCATGCAGGCAAATGCCCACTGGATGGCGCTGGGCAAGGACCGCGACGGACCGGTAAACCCGGCGAAGCGCCCGATCGATGATCCGGCGGCGGTGACCGCCGAAATCGTCGCCAAGGCAAAGGAGCTCGGCGCCGACCTCGTCGGATCCTGCGAACTGACACCGATTATGATCACCGTCGATTTCGACATGCCCCACAGCAGCGTCATTTCGCTGGTGGTCAAAGAAGATTACGCCGACGTGCTGAAGGGATCGCGCGCAATCGAGGTCGAAACCTATGACGTCTGTGTCCGGGTGGCTAAAATCTCGACGGCGCTTGCCGCCTTTATCCGCGATATGGGCTATCCCACCTGGGCCCATCATAACGGCGCCAGCGAAATCATGGCGATCCCAGCGATGATCCAGTGCGGGTTCGGCAAACTCGGCCGCCACGGCAACCTGATCAATCCCGACCTCAGCGCGAATTTCCGGCCCTCCTTCGTGACGACGGACATCCCGCTGGCCTATGACACACCGATTGAATTCGGCGTCTAGGACTATTGCGAAGCCTGTAATCTGTGCCGCAATAACTGCCCCGGCGACGCCATCGTCACCGAAGGGGTCAAGCGCTGGCTAATCGATATGGAGAAATGTTACCCGTTTTCCCGGCTCAACGAGGCGTATTGCCATATCTGCGTGGATATCTGCCCGTACATCCACAAGGAAAACAAAAAGCCGGAAAACCAGCAGATGTTCAAATCCTATATGAAAATCCGCAAGGAAGACGGCTACCGCTCGCCCAACCGGATCTGAGCGCCGTCAGTTTACGTTGACGGCCTCGCCCAGGGTGGGTCCGATTTCGCGGTTGAGCACCAGGTCGGCGATGCTATCGAGGTCGGTCGGATCGCGGTTGAGGATCACCAGTTTAGCGCCGTTCTGCTTTGCCATCGCGGGAAAGCCGGCGGCCGGGTACACCACCAGCGACGAGCCTATCGCGAGAAACAGGTCACTCGCCATTGTCTCGTCCCGGGCGCGTTCCATTGGGCCTTCGGGCATCGCCTGGCCGAACGAGATGGTCGCCGTCTTCACGATCCCGCCGCAGAAATTACATTCGGGGAGCACTCCAGACGCCGAAAAGGCGGCCTTGATCGGTTCCAGCTCGTAGCGCGTCGCGCAGGTCAGGCAGTTGGCGTACGTCGCGTTGCCGTGTAGCTCGATCATGTGTTCGTCCGGCACGCCGGATTCCTGGTGCAGCCCGTCGATATTCTGGGTGATGACCGCGCTGACCTTGCCGGTGCGTACCAGCTTGGCGACGGCGCGGTGCCCGCGGTTAGGCTCGGCGCCGATCATATCCTTGTCGATTTCGAACTTGCGGCGCCAGGCTTCGGTCCGGGCGTCGGCGGAGGCGACATATTCGTCGAAATAGATCGGCGTGGTCTGCGACCATATACCGGTGGGGCTGCGAAAATCCGGGATGCCGGATTCGGTAGAAATGCCGGCACCGGTGAAGACGACGACACGTTTAGCATCGTCGATCAGCAGGGCGAGCTGCTGGATCTCTTCGGTCATGGCGCCAGTCTACTCGGCAGGGACGAGGTCCGCACCACCTGCCTTGCGGGCCTTGCGGCGTTCGATGATGCCGACCGTGATCGACATCATCGGCGGCACGATCGCCATGGTGAGGACCGCCGACAGCGACAACCCGCCCAGCACCACCGCGCCGAGACCGCGATACAGTTCCGAGCCCGCGCCGGGGAACGCGACAAGCGGCATCATGCCGAACACCGACGTCAACGTGGACATGAAGATTGGCCGGATCCGGTTGCGGGTCGCTGTTTCGATCGCCGTGTTCACGACCATCCCGTCTTCGCGGATATGGAACAGCGTCTGATGGACCAGCAGGATCGCGTTATTGACCACGATACCGATCAGGATCACGAAACCGAGCATGGTCAGCATGTCGAGAGACTGGGGCACATAGGTATTCAGAAGGGCGAGCCCGCCGAGCCCGCCCGCCGCGGCGACCGGCACGGTCAGCATGACGACCCAGGGATACAGGAAGCTCTCGAATAGCACCGCCATCACCAGGAAGACGATCACCAGCGCCAGCAGCAGATCGAGCTGCATGTGGTTCCAGGTTTCCTTCAGCTTGTCCGCGCTGCCGCCGAGCCGGAACCGAACCCCTTCAGGCAGGCCCTTGGCGCGCAGCGGCGCGAGGATTTTGGTTTCGAGAAGCTCGGCCGCCTCTTCAAGCGGCATTCCGTCGCGCGGGCTGACGCTGACGGTCATCGCGCGGGACCGGTCGAGGCGTTGGATTTCCGTCGGGCCGGTGGTTTCGCGCACATCGGCGAGATTGCCGACGGGAACGATCCGCCCATCCGAGGTTACGACCGGCAGCGAGCGGATAGCTTGGGTCGATTCCTCGACTGGATCGGGGCCCTTGAGGGTGAGATCGATACGCTTGCCGTCCACGGTCACCTCGGCGACACGTATGCCGTCATTGAACGCATCGACGGATTCGCCAAGCTCGCGCGCCGACAGGCCGTTATCGGACAACCGCACCCGGTCCGGCGTGATCCGCACTTCAGGCTCACCCAGCGTCAGCGCCGGTTTGGGCCGCACGCGGTTGCCCTCGCTGGGGGGCATAAGCGTTCTGGTGGCAAAGAACACTTGCCGGCCGACATCGTAGATCGTGGCGAGGTCGGGGCCGGAAATCTCGATATCGATTGCCCTGCCGGACCCGATGGACCGGCCGAACAGCGACGGCTGGAACATGAAGGCGAATACACCCGGTTCCGCCCGGGCGGGCCCTTCGATGATCGCTTCCAGTTCACCCGCCTTCTGCGGGTCGATATGCGTCGCCGCCATGAACATGCGCCCCAGACGAGCGACATAGAAGAATCGGTCGATCTTCTGGTCTTCGGGCTTGTTAAGTTCTTTATAGACGCCGCGCGACCAGTGTTTCTTTGTCGCGTCGGCCACGTTCCGGGCGATGCCTTCATTGGTATCGAGGTTGTAGCCCGCCGGCGGCATGACGATCCCGAAGACGAGGTTGCGGTTGCCTTTCGGCAGGTAATCGAGCTTCGGCATGATCAGGATCGAGATCGAGCCCGCGACGAAGACGATAAGCGCGACCAGGGCGATCGCCATCTTCTTGTTCCGCGTAACGAACCGGGCATAGCCGGTCCAGAAATTGGTGAACCCACGGGCGAAATTGTCGAGCCCGGGAATGCGCATCCCGCCCATTTCAGTGTTCACGCCGCCGAGCAGACCGTTCGCCAGCGCCGGTATCAGCGTCACCGCGACGAGCAGCGACAGCATCACCGAAACCGAGATCGCCACCGCGATGTCGCGGAACAACTGGCCGACTTCGAGATCCATGATCAGGATGGGAATGAACACCATCACCGTCGTCAGTGCCGACACGAGGACCGCAGGCCAGACCTGCTGGGCGCCGTAATACGCCGCTTCGGCGCGCGAGCGGCCTTCCTGGCGCAGACGGAAAATATTTTCGAGCACGACAATCGCCGCATCGACCACCATGCCGACGGCAAAGGCGATACCCGCCAGACTGATGACGTTCAGCGACCGGCCGAGCATCGCCATCGCCACGAACGAGCCGACGACGGAAACCGGGATCGACATGGCGACCACGGCCGTCGGCCGCCACGAGCGCAGGAAAATCATCAATACGATGATCGCCAGAATACCGCCGTAGAGGATATTCTGGCGCACCAGGTCTATCGACGAATTGATGTAGTCGGTCTCGTCATATACCTGTTCGATCAACAGGCCTTGGCGTCTCACCGGCCCGTCGGCTAATTCCCTGGTGACCGCGCGGACCGCCTCCATAGTCTTGATAACATTGGCGCCCTGTTCGCGGGTGATGTTGAACGCGAGCGCTGGCTGGTTCAGCATGCGCAGCCTTGCCTGAGCCTTCTTGTAGCCGATCGACACCTGAGCGATATCGCGCACAACAACCCGGCCGACGCCGCGGCTACCGCCTTCGCCGTCACTACGCAGGACGACGTCTTCGACCAGCCGCGTGGTGTTGAGATCGCCCTCTGTGCGGACGACATAGCGGCGTTTGCCCTCTTCCACGTCGCCGCCGGTGATCGAGGCATTGGCAGCCCGCAGCCGGCGTAGGACCTCGCTTACGGTCATCCCGTAGCGCGCCAGGATTTCCGGCGTGATCGTGATCGACATTTCGCGTTCGGTTTCGCCGAAAATATTTACCCCGGCGACGCCTTCGATCCGCTCGATCCGTTCCTGCACGACATCCGCGAGGAAATCGCCATAGGACGTCATCTCGTTGGTATTACCGTCGAGCCGCGTGATGATAAACCAGGCAATCGCGTTGTCTTCGGTCCCCGAAGTCGACAACACCGGCTCATCCGCTTCCTCGGGATAGCCCGATACTCGATCGAGCCGGTTGGCGACCAGAAGTAGGGCGCGGTCGAAATTGATTTCGGGCCCGAATTCCAGGGTGACTTCACCCCGGTTACGCAACGCCCGCGATGTCATTTTCTTGACGCCCTCGAGGCCTTTGAGCTCGTCTTCCTGCGGATTGACGACCTCGCGTTCGACTTCCTGCGGTGCCGCACCCGGCCAGTTCGTCTTGACGATAATAACCGGCTGGCGCACATCGGGGGCCATCTGAATCGGGATGCGCTGCAGGGCGACATAGCCGAACAGAAGGATCATCAACACCATCGCGACGATGGCAATGGGCCGTTCTATGGAAAGCCGGATTATGTTCATCGGCCTGCTCCGTTCCATTTGGACGGGCCAAAGGCCCGGTCGGTTGGTCTCAAAATCGCTCAGTTGGTCTTGTTGCTCTCCGCATTCGCGCTCGGCGGCGGTCCGGCCAGCACCCTGATGGCGGCACCGGGCGGCAGGGTCTCGTTGCCGTGGGTCACTACCTGATCGCCGGCTTTAAGGCCTTTTGTCACCACATACCGGTTGCCGACGGCCGCTCCGATCGTCACCTGACGCGGAAACGCTTTGCCGCGGCGGGCGATACTGACCACTCGGTTCGGTCCGCGATGGACGATAGCGTCCTTGTGGACGGTCACGACCTCGCGGATTTTGCCGATCGGCACTAGGACGGTCACGCTCTGATTGATGGCGAACTGCGACGACATTTCGCCAAAGCGCGGCGTGAAACGGACGGGCCGCGTGCGCGTGCGCGCATTTTCCCGCGGGATAATCGAGCGGACGGCGGCGCGGTGATCGCTGCCGTCATCAAGCCTGAACCGCACGATCCTGCCCGGGGTCAATCCAGCGATCCGGTCGGACGGGACTTCGGCTTCGACTTCGATCTGGGTATCGCTGATCAGCGTGACCACGCGCACGCCGACATTCACATAGGCGCCTATCTCGGTGTGCTTTTCGCTGACCACACCGTCATAGGGAGCGCGGACCTGGCCGTTATACAGATCGATCGCGGCCTGGTTGAGCTCGGCCTGCGCTTCCTTGAGCTGCGAACGGCGCTCGGTCAGCGTCGCCCGCCGCGCGTCGACATCGCGTTGCAGGTCCTCGAAGCGGGCACGGGAAAACGCGGACGATGTGCGCAGGTTCGACATCCGGCGCAATTCCTGCGCCGTCTTTGCCATCTCCGCTTGGGCGGTCTGCACCATGGCGCGGCGGGTCGATAGCGCCGCTGCGTATTTATTCCGTTCCGCGGTCAGCCGCTCGACGGCAAGTTCGGCAATGATATCGCCCTTCTTCACCCTGTCGCCGATCGACACGTTCATTTTGACCACCGCGCCGTTGATGCGCGTCGCCACATCGCCGGTCCGGCGCGTGACCAGCCGGCCGATCACCGGATAGGTCTGCGACAGCGGCTCTACGATGACGGCATCGACACGGACAGAGCGCGGCGGACGGCCGCCCTTTTTGGCAGGACTGCCCTTGGCTGCCTTTGCCGCATCGGGTTTTCTGGGGGGCGGTTTTGCCGCACTTGCCTTGGGGCATTCCACGCCGGTGAAGAACCCTTTGATTTCGCCGCCGTCGAGCGTGCCGGACTTGTCGCAATCCATATCGTCAAAATTCGACTTCAGCGGACCGCCGGCCTCGTCGCGATCGATCACGCCGTTCTTGTTCTTGTCGGCGGCTTTGCCGCGGTCGGACAACGGTGGCAGATCTTTCTTTGCGGCCATCGGCGCCGGTGCGGCCGCGGCCTGTTTGGGACATTCCTCACCGGTAAAGAACCCGCGGATTTCCGCGCCATCCAGCGTGTTGGACTTGTTGCAATCCATATCGTCAAAATTCGACTTCAGCGGACCACCGGCCTCGTCGCGATCGATCACGCCGTTCTTGTTCTTGTCGGCGGCCTTGCCACGATCCGAAAGTTCCGTGCCCTGCGCATGGCTGAGCGACGGCAAGGTCAGTGCGGCAACGGCAATACCAACTGATACAAGGGCTGCCCGGTACGGGGCCGCCGAAAAACCACCAGACATGTGAATAAACGTCTCCAATTAGCGCAGCGCCGCCAGTTTCTCACGAACCCGGCAGCATAAATCCGTTGGGAAAATGCCCCCGGATGGTGTACGGGTCAAAACAAATCTTAGACCTGTCAGAACTTAAATATTCAGCTCGATAACTGGTCGAAGGCATCGAGCGCCTGAGCGCCGTATACCGCCGCCGGGCCACCGCCCATTTCAATGGCAACCGCGGCCGTTTCCGCCACTTCTTCCCGTGTCGCACCCTTTTTTATGGCCGCGCGTGTATGAAAATTGATGCAGCCTTCGCAATGCACGGCGATCCCGACGGCCAGCGCCATCAGTTCCTTGGTTTTGGAATCCAGCGCGCCGTCCTTTCCGGCGGTTTCCATCAAGCCGCGAAAAGCGCGCATCGCGTCCGGCGCCGCCTTGAACAGTTTGGCTGCACGGCTGTCGACTTCCTTGGCAAATTCCTTGTGGTCGCTGACCATGGTAGGTCTCCTTGATATTAGGGGATGACGCGCAGCGCCGGTCCCTTCAAATGACCCAGGGACGTTATATAAGCAAGCGCTTCAACGTTAATTTACGACGGCACGATGGTTCTGCCGGGTTTTCGCCGCCGGGTTGTCCAGGACAGCAAAGCAGGCGACCAACGCTTCAGTATGACATTGCGGCGCGCGACACCGTCGGCGATCAGCACTTCGCGTTTACCGGCGTGGATCGCCTCGAGGATCAGCCGCGCACATACCGCCGGCGGCATACCGTCTTCGAGGAACGGATCCATTTTGTCGTAGCGCGATCCGTCGCCGCGCAAGGCGTTGATCGATACATTGGTCCGCACCGCGCCAGGCACGATCAAGGTCACGCCGATGCCGGCGCCCGACACTTCTTCGCGCAGCGAATCGAAAAACCCGTGGGCGGCGTGCTTTGCGGCGTTGTAACCTGACCGCATGGGAGAGCCGTACTTCCCCGCCACGCTGGTGGTGCAGACGATATGCCCGCTTTCGTGCGCCAGCATCGACGGCAATACGGCCTTGGTCAGCATCAGCGGTCCGAAGAAATTGACGTCCATCATACGGTGGTACACATCGAGACCGGCATCGACGACCCGGGCGCGTTGCGTGATGCCGGCATTGTTGAACAAAATATCGACCTGCCCGAACCGGTCGAGCACTGCGCTCACCGCCTCAGAAACGGCCGTCTCATCGGTAACATCAAAGGGCAGAACGAAGGTGTCGCCACCGCCGCTGCACGACGCCGCCACCCGTTCCAATTCGTCTTTTCGGCGCGCCGACAGCACTACATGCGCGCCCTCGGCGTGAAACTGACGGACGGTTGCTTCGCCGATTCCGGACGACGCCCCGGTCACCCAAACCACCGAATTGCGAAAACGCATCGACATTCATCCCCTCCGTGCGGTACTCCGTTTCATGGACCGCCAATGATCAATTACGTCAAACCCACCTTCACCCGCATGCCGCCTTCTCTGCAAGGCGCGATCTGGATGACGTTGAGCGCGGTGTTTTTCGCGGCCCAGGCGGGGATCGTACGATACCTGTCCAAAGATCTGCATTTCATCGAAATCTCGTTCTTCCGCGCATTATTCGGGATCGTCATCATGCTACCCTGGCTGATGCGGGTGGGGGTTGGCGTGTTGCGGACGCCGCACACAAAACAATACGTTGCCCGCGGTTTTTTAAGCACCGCCGCCATGTATGGCTGGTTCGGCAGCCTGTCGCTGATCCCGCTCGCCGATGCGACCGCAATATCGTTTACGTTTCCGCTGTTTATCGCCCTTGCGGGCGTGTTGCTGCTGAAGGAACCGGCCCATCTCACCAGATGGCTAGCGCTTCTGGTCGGGTTCGCCGGCACCGTCATCGTGGTGCGCCCCGGTTTCCAGGAAGTGAATATCGGCGTGTTTATGGTGATCGGCGGCGGCGTGTGCATCGCGTTTTCGGCCATGATCCTGAAGGTCATGCTGCGTACGGATACGCCGGACAAAGCGGCGATCTACCAGTCCATCTATATGTTGCCTTTCGCACTGGTCGGTGCGTTGTTTGTGTGGCAATGGCCAACGCCGGAACAATGGTTCTGGGGTTTCATGCTGGGTGCGTTATCGACGACAGCACAACGTCTTTATTCCCGCGCCTTTGCTACCGGCGATGTCGGCTCGATTACACCGTTCGACTTCACCCGACTGCCCTTTACGATCGCCATCGGCTTCGTGATCTTTTCCGAACTGCCCGATCTCTGGACCATTACAGGCGGTGTCGTCATTTTCTGTTCGTCGATTTTCGCCGGGCGCACCGAATCCCGGCGCAGCCGGAAAACAGACGCGTGACGGTGCAATCGACAGCGGAACGGTTTGCAGACCTGCCCGGCCCCGTCCGCGCCGCCATATGGATCCTGGCGAGCGCCGTCTGCCTGACCGCCATGGCGGCGACAATCAGGCACCTGTCATCCGACGTGCATACATTCATCATCGCGTTCTTCCGCACCGGTCTCGGCCTTGTCTTTATGGCGCCGTGGCTGGTCCGCACGCGGTTCCAGGGCCTGAAGACCGACAAGATTCCCTGGTTTATTGCGCGGGCAGCATTCACCAGTGTTGCAGCGCTCGGTTACTTTTACGCGCTTGCTGAAATACCGCTCGCGGATGCAGTGGCCATCATGTTCACACGCCCGCTCTACGGCACGATCTTCGCCATCGTGTTTCTGGGCGAACTGGTCGGCCTGCGCCGATGGACCGCACTTGGCGTCGGCTTCGCCGGTGTTCTTGTGATGCTCCGCCCGGACTTCGAAGCATTCAATCTCGGCGTTGCCGCTGTTTTCGTCGCATCGATTGCAGGCGCCGGGGCGGCGGTGTTGATACGCTATCTTTCGCGTACAGAATCCCCCGACACGATCACCATGTATTTCGCGATATTTACCACCCCGGTCATGCTGATTCTTGCCCTTTTCGTATGGCAGACGCCAACCTGGGATCAACTCGGATGGCTGACCTTTATGGGGTTGGCCGGCACGCTCGGCCAGCGCGCGGTTTCACGCGGATTTGCAGCTGCCGATGCATCGATCGTACTGCCAATGGAATATTCCCGGCTGATTGTCGCGGCCCTGTTCGGCTTTATCCTGTTTGCGGAAATACCGTCTATCTATACGGCAATCGGCGGAGCGCTTATCTTCGGATCCACCGTCTATATCGCCCAGCGCGAGGCGCGGAAATCGCGCGAGCGTGTCGCGTCGACATCAACGCAGGAATAGCATGACCTCAGCCGGCCTGACCGCGCGATTCACGGCCCTGCCGGGGCCGGTCCGATCCGGGGCCTGGATGTCGGTATCCGCGATCACCTATGTGGTGTCGATTGCCATCGGCCGGTATCTCGCGCCGGATATCGAGGTCTTCCAGATAGCGTTTCTACGTAACGCCTTTGCCATCCTGTTCATGATGCCGTGGCTGATGGGCGTCGGTATCGGGGCGATGCGCACCAACCAGATCGGCAAGCATATCGTGCGCGGCTTTATGTCGTCGACAAACGTCACACTGCTGTTTGCCGCCGTCGCATTGATCCCCATCGCCGACATGTCGGCAATCAATTTTCTGCAACCCGTCATCGGCGCGGCCATTGCCGGGTTCGTGCTGGGCGAAGTGGCCAGCCGAAAACGCTGGCTTGCTATCGGCATGGGGTTTGTCGGCGCGGTTCTGGTCGTCCGGCCGGGTTTCGCGGAATTCAATCTCGGTATCGCCTATGCGCTGGGGTCTGCCGTGGCGGGTGCACTTGTCTCGATCATGATCAAGACGCTGGTGCGCACCGACCCGCCCGACACCATTGCCGCATGGCTGTTCGTCACCCAGACGCTGATCCTGCTGGTGCCGACGATCATCGTCTGGCGCATGCCCACGCTGGAACAATGGGGCCTGTTTATCTTTATCGGATTTATGAGCGTTATCCTGCAACGCACCTATAACCGGGGCATTCAGGCCGCCGATATCTCGGTCGCGATGCCGTTCAACTTTACCCGCCTGATCTGGGCCGCGCTGCTGGGCTGGATCGTATTCGCCGAATTTCCCGATATGTGGACGTGGATCGGCGGAACGGTCATTTTTGTCGCGTCGGTCTGGCTCACGCGTCAGGGCAAAAAGTAGGACATCGGTAGTGAAAAGCTTCGTCGAAAAATTTCATACGCTGCCCCCGAACATGCAGGGCGCGATCTTCGTCATCATGGGCACGTTCTTTTTCGTGCTGACCGATATCGTCGTGAAAGATACCGGCCAGCGGATTCACCCGGCACAGATGTCGATCTTCCGCTATGGCGTCGGGT
>Ga0315331_10000906_pt1 | contig 21685 bp, 20 predicted proteins | sample M160m34915metaG_FD_203456 | JGI IMG/M metagenome (GOLD analysis project Ga0315331, IMG submission 203456) | Ammonia-oxidizing marine archaeal communities from Monterey Bay, California, United States - M1 60m 34915 | ecosystem: Environmental > Aquatic > Marine > Intertidal zone | place: USA...
TAAAACACTAAGTCTGAGACCGCACGGCGGAGCCGCAAGTTCTCTTTCTCAAGTTCCTCCATGCGCCGAAGCTGGTCGCGCACCATCCCGCCATACTGCTTGCGCCATCGGTAGTACGACTGCTGCGTTACGCTAATCTCAAGGACCGCAGCCGCTATCGACTGGACTTGGCTTTCAAGCACCTCTACCTGGCGCAGTTTACCTACGGTCTCTTAAGGCTTACCACGCTTGCCTGCCTTCTTCTGATCCTACATTTCCCATATGAGTTTTAGCTTGGCGGTGCCGCGAGGCTTGATAATCTCTCCGCATCTATAAGTTAGATTTGGCAGGGCCGATGTTTGGCAACGGAAGCGACAGGTGAAGCGGAAACGGGGTTTTTATGGCTTCACTTTGACCGAACGGTCTGTTTCATGGGACTTGATGCAGAACACTTCGATGCGGACGACAACGCCTCCGACGTTTGGTCAAACAGCGCCTATCGTTTGGTGGAGGTTCAAATATGTTGAAAGATAAGTCCCTGGCGAGCCGGATCTATGCCGTAAAAACCGCTCAAAAGTGCGTGTCCGCATCGAGCATATCATTGACTTGCAAAGCACCGACATAGGCGGGACGGTGATGCGCGGTAACGGGATTCTATCCCATGCACTCAAGTTTCTAGTTTTGCAGCGTGGCTAGCGCCCTCAGATCGCTTCCCGTTGGGGCTTCATGAGCGCGCAGCCCAAATTCAGGTAAAATAGAAAGAATATGATCGAAGATATCTGACTGAATATCCTCATAGGTATTCCAATCCGTGGTCGTGGTAAAGGCATAAACCTCGATGGGTAATCCGTCGCTGGTGGGTTCCAGCTGACGAACTATCAGGGTCATATCTCGTCGAATTTTTGGGTGAGAACTCAAATATGCAACAAGATATTCCCGGAATGTACCAAGGTTGGTTAATTGTCGCATATTCAATGGGCCTGCCTCAACGTCATGGTTTACTTTTTCTATTTCCTGGACTTTTTGATCTAAGTAATTTGCAATAAGGAGGACTTCCCGCAGGCGGTGAAGCATTGGTTCGGATAAAAACTGAATCGAACTGGTCTCGATCAAAACGCTTCGTTTGATCCGTCGGCCGCCTGCTTCTGCCATGCCTCTCCAGTTTTTGAATGAATCAGAGATTAAAGCGTGGGTTGGGATCGTAGTAATTGTTTTGTCCCAATTTTGCACCTTGACGGTCGTTAGCGCGATTTCAATGACATCTCCGTCAGCTCCGTATTTCGGCATTTCTAACCAGTCCCCGACTGATAGCATTTTGTTCGCTGACAATTGTATTCCGGCAACTAAACCTAGAATCGGATCCTTAAAAACCAGAAGGAGTACTGCCGACAAGGCACCAAATCCGCTTAGCAAAATCGTTGGAGATACATCTAGCAATACAGATATTACTAAAAGGCCTGCTAATATAGAAGTGGCTAATTTTGATGTCTGAATTAGTCCCCGCAGAGGGAAGTTTGTTCTATTAGCTCGTTCACTCATCGCAACTTGCAGAAAATTTAATATTGAAAATAATGTTAAAAGCGCAAAAAATAGAATCCATATTTTACAAAAACGTTCCATAAAGTTAATTAAGTTCTGTGTTTGAAACAGCCATAATTTAACTTGAAAATAAAATACAATACCTTGCAATAGATAAGAGAATCTTGAGAAAAAATGGCCTGATACAATTATTTCTGCCCATTTGTTTGAATTTTTTTCTGATTTTTTTAACATATACTGTCTTAGGATGCTGTGCATAAATATATGTAGTATGAATGCAAATATTAATATTAATGATAATACTATAATAGTAACAAAAATATCTGTATATGCGGGCGCATAAATAGTTATCCATTTGTTGATATATTGAATAAAGTTCTCATAAAAATTTTTGTTATTTTCGGTCATAATGAGTTCCCTGCGAGGGTGCTAATTTTGATTGTGCACATTTGTAGATTCCAAACCTGTCCGTCATCAAGTGATCTCAGAATTTTTTAGGTTTTTTTTAGAGGAAGATTGTCCTCTTCGATTTATCAATAATTATGGCGCGGCTTTGTGATGAAGCAAGCGCCTTTGGACTTTCGTCTTTCGCTTGATGCGCCCTCGCTCTTCGAGGATAGGCCGGCCTCTTCCAAAGTAGCCGTCAAATTATGAACACTCTCATTGACCGTTTCCCGGAAAACTGGACCGTTCGAAGCGGGAAAATTCTAATAATGTCAACGGGTGGAATAGGAGGGAGATGAAGAGGTCCCGATTTACTCAGAAACAGATTGCACTGATTTTGCAGGTGCTCAACGCCGGTTTGGGTGTTTATGAGGTCTGCCGGAAGGCAGGTGCTTTTCAGCAGAGCTACTATCGTTTGCGTAAGAAGTATGGCGAATTGATGCCATCTGAGGTTAAACATTTGAAGCTTCTGGAAGAGGAAAACCGCCGGCTGAAGTCGATGGTGGCCGATTTAAGCCTGGACAATGTGCTGCTAAAGGAGGCGCAAAAAAAATGTATCGGGCGTATCATCGGTTAGCTGATTTTGTCAGCTAGCCATTTATTTCTGACCTTGGTGTATCGGGAATGACGTTGTTGCGACGCTCGAAAGTACCACGGTTTGGTATGGCATCTCGAACATCAATCGGGTCGACAATTGCCCGGATTTAGTCTCGAAGGACTAGGATCTTTTGGCCTAGACGAACGGCATCGTCATTGACTTCTGGGCACAACTTGACTGGGCGGCGTTTGCCTGTAAGGGAAAAGGGGGCAAATCGACCTAAAATAGCTTTATTGAGGCGTTTAATGCCAAGGTTAGAGCAGAATGCATCGACCAGAATTGGTTCTTGTCACTCGATGATGCCCGGGTAAATTGCGAAGCAATCAGACATGACCTCAATCATGTCCGACCGCACAGCACAATCGGAGACAATAGCTCGGATGAGTGCATAACATCCAACGGTCATCCCAACCAACATGGTGGTGGCCTAAGAACGAAAGTAACCGCCTATAGTGGTTCAGCGTTCGGATACGGTTAACTGCATTTCCATTAAACTTACATCTGGACCACTCAAGTGGGGGGGATCTGAATGATTTAAGTCCTTGACTTCATTTTCAGAATCCCTGACATTGTTGAGCGATCCTGGCGCTCCTGCGTCGGGTCAATTATTGCCGTTGAAATTTATAGATTGAAGGTAAAAGACATGAAACATAGGGTTCGACACATATTGATATTATTATTTGTTTTACTTTTTCCATTTTCATTTAGTGTTGCACAGGTGAAAAACGTTCCAAAAATAGTTGTTAATTACCCAAAAGCTGATTCTTTTCTAGGCGAAAAAATAGGGCCTACAGAAGCAGACGATGCTGCTAAGTTAGCAGAAAATCTCTCTGAAAAAATATTAAGCGACTATACTAATGGGTTGGCTCGAAGAGATGCTCACCCCAAGGCGCATGGTTGTGTCAGAGCACAATTTAAAGTGAATGAGAAGCTTGAGCCAAAGTTGCAGGCGGGCATTTTCCAGCCTGGAGTGGGATATGATGCAATTGTGAGATTCTCTAATGGATCCCCTAATGCTTCAGGTGATGATGGAGACGGAGACACGCGTGGGATGGCGATCAAAATCCTTGGTGTGGAAGGTGAAAAACTATTTTTAGACCCAGAATATCCGAACTCGGTAGATTTAATTCAGATATCTGCACCTTATTTTTTCGTCAATGACTCCTCTGGATACACAGAGTTTTTTAGAATAGCAAATAAAGGGGTTTCTTTTTCACTTGTCAAAATACCATTTATCTTGGGTTGGCAGGGCACTTTAAATGCCGCAAAAATGATGTCGCAGAAGATTTCAAACCCGCTTGACGTGGAGTACTTTTCGGTTACCCCTTATCAGCTTGGGCTAGGAGAAGCCCGTAGAGCCATAAAATTCTCCTCCTCTCCTTGTGAGATTCCATCAAAAAAAGCAGCACAAGATCAGTCCTCACCAAATTTTTTGCGACACGCGATGCAAGACCGCTTACAGCAAGCAGATTCTTGTTTTGACTTTAAAATTCAAACGCGTCCTGATGCGAGTTTTGAGGTTGAAGATGTCGTGAAAGAATGGGATGCAGAGAAGGCTCCATTTGTCTCAGCGGCACAAATCATAATACCTGAGCAGTTGTTTGATACGGCGGCTTTGAATGAGGCGTGTGAAAAAATGACCTATAATCCTTGGCATACCACCGCCGAGCATAAGCCTTTAGGTACAATCAATCGGATGCGGAGAGTAGTTTACCAGACTATTAGTACACTTCGTTCAGAGATGAATTTTAAGCCGTAAGAAGGGAGCAATATTAAAATGATAAAAAAGTGTCTTCTATATATTGTCGGATTATTGATCATCGGATCGGTATCATTGGTCTTTTACATGAACTATATGTACGAGGTAGAGTTAACAGAGCTTCCCGAGCCTGCAGGGCAGCCACGAGTAGAGTCTGTTCCAAGTAATTGGTCTGAATCGCAAGCCAATAGGCTGACCAAAAAAGCTGGATATTTGAAAAAGCATGAGATTGCGTACGACTGGTTTGTACGTTTTCCCTTCTCAAAATCCGATGGTATGCCTTTGGTCGCCCTTAAAGTCTTGCCGCTTTTGGCACCTACTATTTGGGGGCCAGCAACCCAGTTTGGTGAGACATTTGGTCTTTTTCAGACATCAGAAACAGTGGCGTTTCCTTTACCGTTAGGGATGGGTTTTACTGGATTAGGTTCTGATGGTGAGGCTGCCCCGGATCGAGCTACTTTTACTTGCGGGGCGTGCCACGTAGGACGGGTACGCCTTAATGATGGAAGCTTACGGCAGATTGTAGGTGGCGTTAATTCCCAGTTCAACATCGTCAAGTTTTTTGTAGATGTGAAGAGAACGTTTGATACCTTGGCGGCAGGAAAGGTAGGCAAGGAGCGTACGAGTAAAATTGCTCAGAACCTCAAAGCCGCAGCAATACAAGCATCCAAGCAATCTGAGACTTTTTTTTACGGCGACTTATCCTTCAGGGGTCGTAATTTTGATGCTGCGTATGAACGCAAGCAGATTTCTTTATATGTAGCGGATTCTGAAAAGTTGGCCGCTGATTTTATTGGCTACGTCGATTCATTCACGGCTGCTTATGCAACATACCTTTCTAAGACGTACGGCGGATTCGAAAATGAAATGTTGTCAGGGTTCCCGGGAATGGCTGACGCAACCGGAGTGAGTACCTCGCACGGTTATGAAAAAGTTAACGTGAATTTTTTTGGAAGGCTAATCGGACACAGTATTTTGCCTGATCACCCTGGTCTAACAGACTTTATGGTCGTTTGGGAACAAGGGGCTAGAGAGGCTAAATGGGACTCGCCATCAGGTAAACTGATCGATGGCGGCGGCCAATACAATGGTAACATTCCAATTCCCATTTACCGGAATCTTGCTGCCTCGATGACTATGGGGCTGGATGATACAGACCTGCGAGTTGCTGCATATTCTGAGGAGTTTTTGAGTGGCCTGCCTTCCGACCCTTATCCGTTTGACATTGACGTAGCTCTTGCGGAAAAAGGGAAAGTAATTTTTTCGAAAAATTGCGCTAAGTGCCACCAGCCAAATAACAGCAGAGTCTACAGACAACTGGGCACAGATTCATCCCGAAGCAAGGTTATTAACGGCCTAATAATGGAAGCTTCCCGAGAGGCTTCTTTGGAAACCTGCGGCCCGAGTACTACCATTATTATGCATGGCAAAAAGCACAGGCCTTGCCAGCTGTTCCAGGGCCAAAAGATTAAGCCAGAGGATAGAATGCGGCCGCTTGGTGATCAATGGGGAGGATATAATGCGACGGCTTTAAAGGGCGTTTGGGCTTCTGCTCCATTTTTGCATAATGGTTCGGTGCCGACTCTCAGGGACCTGCTGGTTCCTAACGAGCGTCCAACTAAATTCGTTAAAAGTGCTTTGAGTTACGATACTGAAAAAGTTGGATTCGCTCTAAAAGATGGGTTCAATGAAGGTTATGAGTTTGACTCTCAATCCTTTCACGCGCTTTCAAACAAAGGACATGATCAAGACGTTGTTGACGATGGCAAAGTCTATAAACTAGATTGGTCAGATGATCTTGTTGGCGCTGCTGCATTGATTGAATATCTCAAGACATTGTGAAGAAAAGGATTTTATGATGAAAGCATCTTCAGGGCGGACTACTACATTCGCTGTTTTGTCAGCGATCATGTGTTTGCTTGGCGTCAACCCCGCTGAAGCCCAAAAGGCGATCGGTTACAATGGCAAGGTGGAGGTTATATCCCAGGGCTGGGATGAGCATGATAGAGCAACTTTTTATCATGCAGCTCAGGGATCCCCAATCCTCCCATATTCTTATTTCTTCGCGCTTGAGGAAGCGGATAGCCGCGAAATTTTTTCCAGCAGAAAAAATTTAAGTAGTTTCGGTTTGATATATTGGAATAAATCAGCGAATAACCCAGATAATCTACCGATAGGGCTAACGGATGATTTGGATATTTCAGGGAACGAACGTTTCTTGGGGATGAATTGTGCCGCCTGTCATGTAACAGAGATTAAGGTAGGCGATCAAAAGGTTTTGATTGATGGCGGGACATCCCATTTCGATTTTTACAAGTTCATGCGCGACCTGACACTCGCTCTTCAAAAGAATTACTTGGACGACGGAAAATTTGATCGGTTTGCGAGGAGAGTTTTGAAAGACGATTATTCAGCAACTCATGCAGTTAATTTAAGGGCGAGGCTTCGCGGTGTCATGCGCAAGCGGGAGGACTGGCTTTTTAGGAATCAAACTAGTGTAGATGCTGGACCTGGACGCGTTGATGCTTTGAATGTCATTCTCAATCAGGTTTCGGCAAAAATGCTGCATCGCCCTGATAATGCGCGAGTGGTAGATGCACCGGTGAGTTTTCCTTACTTGTGGGATGCGCCTTATTTAGACTTTGTTCAATACAACGGGGTCGTGCCCAACAAAGGAGCTGGTGCCCTAGGCCGTAATGTTGGCCAGGTACTGGGCGTTTTTGGTGAAGTGGCTCTTCAGGAGTCAACAATTCCTGGAGGATACGCGTCTTCGGTGAATGTTCAGCACTTGCTGGACCTTGAAGAGACACTGAAGACCTTAAAGTCGCCCAGGTGGTCAGAGCTTGCTGAAAAGAAGCTTCTTCCTAATCTTGATCGTATCCTGGCCGACAAAGGTAAGGGGATTTATGACAAACATTGTTCAGCTTGCCACCAAGTAATTGACCGCGACAATCGCGGCGATATTGCTTCTATAAAGGTGAAATTGCTGTCTCTTCCGAAGATAGGGACGGACAGTGCTGCTGCCCTTGGCTTTGTCGACAGAGTCGTTGCATCCGGTCCTCTTAAAGGACGAAAAGAAGCTTACAGCGTAGGCCAGCCGATGTGTGAGCATGTACATGGTAACAGTGTTCTCGCTCACGTTACTGTTGGCGTCATAATGAGCGATCTTGCAACAACGTATAAGCCAGTGTTGTCGACACTATCATCGGTTGCGGCCACTGGTATCCGTGGGCTACTGCATGAATCTGGCAACAAAATCCGGTCGTTTTTGGGCTTGAGCGGTGTAGCAACTCATAAACAAGTCATGTCGGATACCGATCTAATTAAAAATCTGAGGGCTAAGGGAACATCCGATGCAGGAATAGCAGCTGCTCTCCAAAAGAGAAGTGACAACAGCTCCGCCCTTTACGATCAGTTGGTGTCTGATTCTATGGAATATCACGGTAAGGATAAAGCATGCTTGGAAGTCTTGGCTGAGGCCCAGTACCGCGCCCGGCCGCTCAATGGGATTTGGGCTACCGGGCCTTACTTACACAATGGGTCAGTGATGTCATTGAGGGACCTCCTTAATCCGGTGTATCAAAGGAAGGTGGAATTTCGTGTTGGTGATACCGAGTTCAGGCCTGCCGTAGTCGGATTCGCGGAACCTTCCGAGGGTGGTTTTGTCGTAGATACGCGATTGAAGGGTAATTCCAATACCGGTCATACCTACGGTACAGAGTTGCAGGACGCCGAAAAGGCGGCATTGTTAGAATACCTTAAGTCGCTTTAATTACGATTAGCTTGAGAGAGGCGTTGATCATGCGCAAAGTAAAAGTGGCGATACTTCTCGTAGTGTTGTCGTCGTCGTTGCTGGGGCTGGGGGTTAGCGCTGCAGATGTCGCGCATGAAGCTCATCGAGCAATACATTCAGAGGAAGATATAAAACGCTCGCATGATGCTCGGCACGCCGTAAATACCCGGAAACCCATGGTTGAGCCAAAACGCTATACTTTGTCGCTGGCAGGGTACTCGCAGGAGTTTTCTGGGCCGTTTAAAAGTCCTGATGACTCAGGGGTTGACGTTGACGGAGCCTTCCAATTATCCGAAGGATTAAAGTTGCACGCTTTTGTTGACGGCATTGGTTCTCGAGGTGGGATTGATGACATGGGCTTGGCAGGTACCTTAAGTATTTTGCCAAAGCTTTCCGTCCATACAGAGTTAGATTTAGGCATCCAAACCAATTCAGAGGCAGATTGGTCGATCACGATTGCCCCCACGTATACCTTCCTTTATGTTGCGGACTTAGGTGTGTTTGCTTCGTCAACATTGTCAGCAAAGTATGAAAATTTTGATGAAGGAGCAGCTTTTAACTTCAGTCCAGTTCTTACTTTGGGAAGTGTGCCGCTCGGGGCTAACTTAAGCTTGGGCTACACTAGTGCTTCGTGGGTTGATAAGTCGGACTTGTTGGTGGTTAATTCAAGCGCCGCAACTTACACTACCGGTCCAGTTATATCGTTGAATTGGGATCTTAGTCCGCGCGTGCAAGTCGCAGCAACAGCACTCCCAGATGCGCAAACAAAATCTATAGTTTCTGGGTTTATATTTAATACAGAGAGTGAGATTTATCAGATTTCTGCGGACATAGAGCTTGCGCCGGCTTGGAATTTGGGGGTTGCGCTGAGCCTCACGGACACCGATAGCGCGCTTTTGGGTAACGTGCAAAAGGAGACTGAGATAAAGGTGACCATGGGTTATAGGTTTTAGAATATGGCGCTGTCCTAGCTAAGTATAATTTTTAGGTGTCTTGCTACTTGTGTAATAACTTCAGGTGGTTTCAGGTAGCCCTGCGGTTTAACTGCTATTCGTAGTCTTTAAGGGTTAAAGTTCTGGCTCGGGGCGCAATTGAAGCGTCGCAAATGGCGCTTTGCCAGGTTCCGGAAGTTCTCGATCCCGTTGATATGGTTCCGGTCATGAACGAAAGCCTTTGATTTATTGATGCGGCCCTGATGGAACGCAGAGACGTCGAGCACACCATAGGCACGGGAGCTTTCAGAGTAGATGATGTTATCCGGCCTGATCTTTGCTTGGATGATAGGGAAAAGCGCTTCTGGCTGCGAGTTTGGCATGGCTACCGCGTGGACCTTGCGTCTACGTTTCAGGAGCCCGAACACCGGAACCTTGGCAGTCGCGCCACGCGTTCGCTTGCCCTAATACCGTTTTGTATTGGTCAGAACCCGTGATCCCATTGTTGACTACCAATGCTCATGATTTTCTACTGGCGGTCGATCATGCTGAGCGCGGTTCGACAGATGTTAATGATGCCATCTTGGAATTCCCTGTAGAAGATCACGGCCGAATAAATAGGAACAAACCCGGCTGGATAATGAAAAAGATGGCCGCCCGAGTTGTAGATGGTTACGCGTTTTAGGCAGCTCAGGCAGATGGACGCAAAGCCTGGCGTGTTATCAACGTGGAATTATCTTTGACAAAGAAGCCGCTTTCATCGCTTTCGCCGGTTAGACATCTGGCACTCGAGGAAGCTGTCACCAAGGAACAGGAAAACTTAACCGAGTTAGAACTATGAGAGGCGACATGTTGATTAGACAGGCTATGTCTGTTGGTCTTCATTTCTCCATATCACTCGAGCGCGGGGTCACGATCAAAGTCGACCCTGACATCGTTCGAAGGTGGGCACCTTTACTTCGGCCTCATAAAGCAGAACTAATCCAGAGACTGCCAGCCACAGATCGAAGATTGGAGTGTGAGAAAATGGAGAGCTTTCTAGGTGCTTAAGGTCGAAGATGCCTGCTTCCATCGTAGCCTTGGTATTAAACAAGCTTATGAGGCGGCATACGAGTACTGCGTAGTAGAGTGGTTAAATCGATTAGATTGCACCACTGCGACCAACGTTTGTGAGTGCTGCGGTGCAGATAGTCAGTCAGGACTTCTAATAACATACGGTGTTCAGCCTATCTCGAATTACTGGCTGCATCCTCGATGTTGGGTGGGCTGGTTCAAGGAGCGCAAGAATGCGGCCGCGTGGGAGCTCGAGCAGATAGGGATAATTCGCTGGGCAGCGTGAGTTGTGCGGAACGCAATGTCATTATTGTTAAATTGGATATCTCGAGTGCCATCTATATCGAACGCGCTGACAACCGACCCTGAGGCCTGACCCGAGAAGATATCACGCATCCAGAGTGCTATTAGCCTAATGGCAGTATTGATTATGGTTGTGCTCACAGAGTATGGCCATTCAGAAGGCGTCTCCGGGGCCGGCCTTTTGGAAGCCGATCTTTACCGCTCAGATTTTGTGCGCCTCAAAAAAGGTCAACACCTGATCAATCACCTTGTCCAGATGAACACGGTTTTTTCCTGAGCCGGCCTCCTTGGTGATGCACCTATCCGTTATGATTTTACGTGTAGCAGTCGTGCCGTCGGCGAACACGGTTGAGCCATCTGTTTTTCGAATCACTGGGTTATATCTGCAACCGTTGACCGCGATTCCGTAAGTGATATGACCGTCGGTGCTGAAAAAATGATTTGCATCTTCAATGATCGTCAATGACGCGTCGTTTCCTGCTTTCTGCAATAGCTTGGTAAAAAACTGGCAGGGTTCAACGTAGTAGTGACTGTCGGCCCCTTTGATCATCAGGATCGAGAAGGCCACTTTGACCGGGTCAGATACGACATTGCAGCCGGGTTCAGCGGCTACGATAGCGCGCCAAGGGTTTGAGCCATAGTTTATTCTGCCACCGACAGACTTGTTGACCTGCGCCGCGCCATAGCTGAAGCCTGTAAAGAAGATGTTTTTTCTATCAAATCTGGGATCGTTCGCGAGGATTTCTCTCAGATCGAACGCATACTGAAACGCATTGGGAAACTGCCTTTTGTCGCTGGACTTGATGCTGGTCTTGTAGAAAGCATCCAGAGCCACGATCGCAAAGCCGCGCTTTGTTCCCTCCCTAATTAGACGCGTAGAATACTCGTCAGTCTGGCCCTCGCCGCCCGGGAAATTCATGCCGTCTTGACTGCTGCCATGTTGGGTGATCACCACCGGTAATGGACCCTTTGTCTCCAATGGGGTCGCGACTAGCGCAATCACTGGCTTTATCGCGCCCCGGCTCTCGCCTTCATACTTTAGTATTTCACTGTTGAATTTGGGTTTTTCCGTCGGAGAAGTTACACAAGCCGATAGGCCGTATGCGAGGATCGATACCATTGTCAGGCGGAAATAGATGGACATAGGCAGATCCTCATTGACTTTCTTGCGGCGCAGTCGACTTTTGAGAAAGTCTTCGGAACTTCCAAGTTAAAAGCATGAATGCAGTTATAGCGAAATGAAAGGACATTTTGCGTTGTGAATTAAACTGGGATTTCCCCATGTAGCAGCTTCTCAACCCCAAAATCATGGTTCGCATCAGCCTTACCCGCTAGACTTTTAATGAAAACCGCCGGGGCAATGCGATTTGAAGCCAGCGCACTGCGGAGTGAACCTAATTACCTTGCCGTCCTATGCGGCCTGGATGACAGCGAATGGCTACAGAGTACGAACCGCATGGGCGAGGTTGCTTTGCGCCTTGAAACCGCCGCCAACCGCTTCGTCACGACGGCTAAGGGCTTGGGCGCATACGTTGGGTTTACAGCTGAGATATCCGATGCGTCGCGGACATGATGCGGTAGGTGACGTCGCCAAAGGCTTAGCGTCCGGTCTTAGCCATCGTGTTTTCCCAAATTGATGATGGAGACGGCACGGGCTGCTTTCACCGGCTTCCCGACCACTCCATGCTCGACCTAAGGTGCAAGAGCCCGGCATGGGCGGATTTGCGCGGATTGTCTCCATGTAATATTCTGGCGACGAACGCGTCAATCGTTGCCGAGTTTTTCATTGGGCGAGATCCTCGCTGGCGACCATTGCCGAACTGCATCGATTGGGTGCTTTGAAAGAGACTTCTGATGAAGCCAGTATGTTTGATCGTCGGCGCCGGCGCCGGCATCGGCGGGACGGTCGGCAAGCGGTTCGCCCGGGCGGGCTACCATTCGGCCCTCTGCCGACGCAGCAACGAAGACGGTCTCAAGGAACTAGTGGATGATATCAAGGCGGAGGCAGGCGAGGCGTCGGGCTACCTAATGAACGCCGTTGAACCGGACGTGATTGAGGACAGAATCGCCGCACTGGAGGCGGACGTAGGTCCGATTGAGGTCGTGGTATTTAATCTAGGCGCCCAGATCGGCAACCGCCCGTTGGAGGCGACGACGCTCAAAGCGTTTGAGGTGGGTTGGCGCATGGCTACATTCGCGCTTTTCCGGACGGCATCGGTCGTTTGCCCGCTGATGGCGAAACGGGGCAAGGGCACGCTTCTGGTGACGTCTGCCACGGCAGCCGTTCGAGGTAACGCCGGCCAGCACTCCCATGCGGCGGCGATGGGCGGGCGGCGCATGCTCTGCCAATCGCTTAATGCCGAGTTTGCGCCGAAAGGCGTGCATGTGGCCCACATTGTGGTCGATGGCTCCGTCGACGCGCCAGACACGCTCGGCAAGATGTTGGGGCCGGAGCGATTCGAGGAACTACGCCGGACCAAGGGCATGGAGCATGATGGGTTGATGTTGCCAGAGGAAATTGCAGAGACTTATTTCCATCTGGCCCAGCAGCACCGCTCCGCCTGGACCCATGAGCTCGATCTCAGAGCTTTCTCCGATCTCGCCTGGTGGAACCATTGACGAGCGCCTTTAAACGCCAATGCCATTGATTGCCCACGACGACGTCGGCGTCGACGCGCCGACGTTGGTCTTGATCCATGCCTTTTGTTGTGCCCGGTCGGACTGGGATGCGCAGGCGGCCTATTTCGTAAGCCAGCGCCGCGTCGTTAGTTTCGACCTCGGCGGTCATGGAGAAACGGTCAGCCGACCGGACCATGCGAGCGCCGAGACTCACGGCGCAGATATCATTGCGCTGCTTCAATAGTTCACCCGAGGTGATCCGCGTTGCGGTCATGATGTACGTTCTCTATCCGCTGTCGCTGTGCCAGGTCGAGGACATCCTGTTCGAACGAGGCATCGACATCAGCCATGAGACCGTCTGGTTCTGGTGGAATAGATTAGGGCGAACAGTTGAAGCAATGGAACGTATTTCTCATCTGGCAACGCTATCTGGTGCGGTAAGTCGACTCAAGTCCGGTTGCTCTGACAAAGCCTGAAGGCCAGTATTTGGAGGAATTTCAGAGCAAATTTACACGATCCATGCTGATCAAGATCTGATTTAAGGCTCTACCTTCGGGCTTGGGGCCTGCGAGTAAAGAAGCAACCCAAGCACCTGGCAACAGGCTAGAGAGATAAAGGTTAAGCGGTAGCCGTCGGTAGCTATTGCGCCAAACCCATTTGTGAATATGTCGTACGCAATACCGGATATTGCCTGGAACAGGAAAATACCGCCGATCATAAAGATATTGGTGGTTGTGATGACCCGACCTGCCAGGCCCGGCGAGAACAGGCTTTGCGAGTGAGCGATGATGAGTGCGTGCAGTTGGGAAACGCTGGCGAATGCAGTCAGCAATATCAATGTCGTCCAATAGCTGACATCGCCTAGCACTGCCAGAGTGGTCAGCAGGCCGACCTGCACCAGGATACCGCCGGCGACGACTGTCTTGCGCCGCCCGGTCCACCGGTCGAGTGGGCCATAGATGACGCCGCCCAAATTCAGCGCTATGAGCAGCACCAGCACGGTTGTGCCCAGTTGCTGGGCATCCAAGCCAAACCGCTCCCGCATATAAATACCGGAGAGAAGGCCAATCACTGCAATCGCTGGTCCGATAGCTGTTATGCTAAAAAAAGCTAGCCACAGGAACTGGCGCTGGGTGACGATCATCACGATGCCCCCAATGCTCTTGGCTAAAGTTTCCGGCTCCTGGGTCTTGCGGGTGGAGCGCGGGCCTTCCCTAACCGTTACACTGACCAGGGCGATGGTTACCGCGGTCAATACGGCGAGCCCGACAAACACCGGTCCGCGGCCCACATCATGTAAGAGCACTGCCAATGGCGTGGTTGCAATCAGAACGGCGACTGTGCCAGGGATGGCTTGGATCGTGGCCGCGGCGGTGGTGAAGTTCTCCCTCGGTACCCAGCCCAGCAGGAATACATAGATGCCGCTTACCACGCAGGCAAAACCAGACCCGATCATCGCGCGCGCGAGCGCCAGCAACCAAACATCTTCGGCCCAGGCGAAGATCAACATTCCGGTAATTCCAATGGGTGCAAGATAGGCAACAGCCCGCACAGGCCCAACCCGATCTAGCAGAATTCCAGAGACAGGCTGCGTACAGGCCGAAGCTAAGAACATGACGCCAATAATCAGGCCAAGGTCAGAGGCATTGAGCGCCAGTTCGGCTGCCAGCGCGGGCGCGATCACAGCCCCACCCATCCGATGCATTTGCGCCATGACGAACAGGAGCGAATAGACCGCCGCCATCGCAATGACGAGGCGAAGTGTGCTGCTTGTCTGCGACAGGGGTGGTGACGCGAAAGGCATCAGCTGGCATTTTCCATATGGAATGTTTCGGGACAGGTTGCATTGACACATTAACTGCAATGGAGTCCTGCGAAGAGTGGGGGGCTAAATTATGAACCTCCCGACCTCAGAAACCTCCTACAGCACCACATTTACAGACCTGCATAAACGCCTTAACGGAAACTGGCGATTTATGTATCAATGCCTCTAAGGCAAATATGGGATGTGTGGCGGACCGAGTTGAGCTTGGAGGATGCGTTGGGCGTCTTCGACGAACTCCGCAAGCAGTGGCCTAGTCTCGCGGGGATCAATGATGTCCTGGCCGGTGGCCTCGGCTGTGCGGAACGGACTAGCGATAGCGTTCAGTCGCGCCTCGATGCTCTGACGTTTGGCGTCCGGGTCATTCGCCGCTTCAATCTCGCGGCGATAGGCCGCCGCAGCACCGCCAGCGATGTGCATGCTACCCCAATTGGCGCTTGGCCAAGCATAGCGGCGAAACATGCCGGACGGGCGATGGTGACATTGGCCGGCCACGCCATACATCCGCCCGACGACTATCGTACACCAGGGCATCCGGCTCAAATTAACCATACTCATCAGCCGGGCCCCCGCACGTTCAATCCCCCGCTTTTCCATCTCCAGCCCCACATGAAAACCCGGCTCGTCGCAAAGGGAGATTAGCGGTAGGTGAAAAGTATCGCAGAGCTGCATCAACCGCATGATTTTTCCACCAGCGGCCACGTCGGTGGAACCGCCATTTATGCGAACATTGTTAGCCATCAGGCCGACGGGGTAACCATTAATTCGAGCCAAACCGGTGATACGGGCGCGGCCATGCAGCGGCGAGATCTCAAAGAACGAGTCTTTGTCGACGACTGCCATAATCAGCTTCTTTGTATCATAGACCTTTCGACGGTCCCGCGGCATCAAAGAAAGCAGGCCCTCCTCGCAACGATCAACCGGGTCGTTCGTCTCTCCTCTAGGTGCCATCTCATGAACGCTTGAGGGAAGATATGAAAGCCAGCATCGAATTTGATCGAACGCGTCTTGCTCGGTCTTCGCCAGATTGTCGATACAGCCACTGACGCGGGTATGGATATGGTCACCGCCCAAATCCTCTTTCTTGATATCGACGCCGAGCGCTGCCTTCACGACAGGCGGTCCGCCCGGAAAAATTTGACTGATCCCCTTCACCATAACGCTGAAATGGCTCAGTGGTGCTTCCACAGCTGGCAGCCCCGCGACAGATCCAAGTACAGCGGAGGCGACCGGCGTACTTTGCAGCAGCGCCACATCATGCCTGCCGTAGGAATTTCCGTCGGGTAGGTACGTGCGTCCCAAAGTTTCGAACCCGCGCACGCTGCCACCAGCGGCATCGAGCAGGCGAACATAGGGTAACCGCCATTCAAGCGCGCGCTCCGTCGCTGATAGCTCCGAGCCTAGAGCACCCCGAGCAGCGCCAGCGCCGGAACCCCCACGAACGGTGAAATCGCCAGCCCCGAGGACGAGCTTCCGACCATCGACCTTAGCCATGCCCTCAACTATACCTTTTGGCAGAAATGCTTCTAACTTGCCATCGGTGCCGTAAGTAGGTTCGCCCATTAGGGAACGAAACTCCCGGAAGCTTCCAGCGTCAACGAAACCCGCAACTCGTTCTCGTGCGTTCAGCTTGCCAGATTCATGGTGGCGCGCGATTCGTTCGGGCCCGCCCATTTCTAGCATCAAACCGCGGCGGCGCTTCAGGTCTTCGACCTCTGCCACCCAAGATTGATCTTCGCTCATATCGTTGCTCCCTTTTTCTGGCGTCCGTAAGTAAAGCGCAGCAGCGGTTGCCTGGATAGGCTTGCCTTCACCTTTGAAGTGACCTCTCATTCAATCGGCAAGATGCTTAGGAGAAGAAATATGGCTGAGGCGGCATTAGCAGGCGTCCGCGTTCTGGAACTTGGCGTCGGCGTCGCAGGTTCCTATTGTGGTAAGCTGTTCGCGGACATGGGTGCCTATGTTGCCCGGCCGCCGCATCGGGGCTGCGTTGCCCTGGCCAACCAGCGTCTTGACCTCAATGAGCCGGGCACCGAAGGCCTGTACAATTCCTATTTGAACGCCGGCAAGGCTCAAGCACTGGAGACCGGCGACTATGACATCTTGATCCAGGCTGAGGGCGCTGGCGTAGCACCGGCTCCGCCCCGCATCGCAACGCTGGATATCAGCTGGTTTGGCCAAGATGGGCCTTACGCGAACTGGCAAGGGTCAGACTTGCTGGTGCAAGCCCTCACCGGCATGGCCCATGTAGCCGGCCCGAAGGAAGGACCACCACTCTTCACTGGGGAGCATCAAGCCGCTCTTGTTGGGGGCGCTGCGGCCTATGCGGCCGGCATGGTCGCACTCATCGGGGGCGCAGCGTCCCAGCCACAGACCTTCGATATCAGCATCCTAGAATCCGTCATGATCATGTCAGAAATGCAGATGTGTAACGCCATTGCTTTTGGCAAGCCGCTGGTTCGCATGGGGACCAATCGATTTGAGCCTACGTGTCCCCTCTCCATCCATGAATGTAAAGCCGGCTGGATTGGCATTACGCCGCTAACGCCGCACCAGTGGCAGGCGTTCTGCGACATACTGGAGTTGCCCAATATGCGGGATGACCCGGACCTGTTGCCAGCGCGCACTCGCTATCCTTTCGCTGATCAAATTGAGCTCGCACTCGACAAAGTTTTCCCAGACAAGACCGCAGAGGAATGGGCTGAACTCGGACGCCTTGCGAAAGTGCCCATGGTGGTCGTGCCGAATGCAAAGGGAATTCTGGAACACCCGATCTTCAACGCCCGAGGCTCGTTGGTCGAAACTGAAGCTGGCGGCTACCGCTTCAAAACTCCCCGCACCCCATTTAGCCTGGAGGAAACACCCCCGCGAAGAGACGTTAACAAGCCAACTAAACCCAAGTCACCGCTTGATCCGTTATCCTCTGCGACGGATGCCGAAGCACCACTTGCTGGAGTGCGGGTGATCGATTTTTCGATGGGCTGGGCTGGTCCGCTAGCGACACGAATACTGGCCGATCTGGGGGCGGAGGTCATCAAAATCGAAGCCGGCCGTTATCCGGACTGGTGGCGCGGCGTCGATTGGTCGACCGAGGCAATCGCGCACGGCCAGTATGAGGAAAGCCGTCATTTTTCCGTCATTAATCGCGGTAAGAAATCTGTCAGCCTAGATCTTACCGAGGCCGAGGGCCTGAGGCTCGCTAAAGCGCTCGTCTCTAGGGCAAACGTAGTCGTGGAGAACCAGGCAGCTGGCGTGATGGACCGGCTAGGCCTTAGCTACAAGACCCTCTCCGCCGGGCGCCATGATCTGATCATGTTATCTATGAGTGCCTTTGGCGCGGGTAACGCTTGGTCCGACACCCGGGCCTATGGCTCCGTCCTAGAGCAAGGCTCCGGTCTCCCGAGTTTCTGCGGTTCGGCTGACGGCCCTCCGACCATGGGACATGTCGCGTATGGTGACCCCATTGGCGGTCTTTATGGCGGCGCGGCCTTATTGACCGCGATCTATCGCCAGCGGCGCACAGGCCGAGGGCAATGGATTAATAATTCCCAGATCGAGGCAATGCTGCCCTTTACTGCGGGTTCAATCCTTATCCAACAAGCGACAGGACGAGAACCGATTAGACGCGGCAACCGCCACAGTGCACTGGCTCCACACGGGATCTACAGAACGGCCGGAGATGACGCCTGGATTGCCATCGCCGCCACCGATGTCGCATGGCCTGCCCTGGCGCAGAAAATTGGTCACTCTCGCTGGTCAACAATGGACATATCCGACCGCTGCGCCCGGGCCGACGAAATCGACGCCGCAATCTCCGCATGGGCTTCTGGAAAAGACGCCTCCGAAGCAGCGGCAGTCTTGCAAGCAGCTCGCGTCCCTGCTGCACCTCTCCTCCCTATCCATCAGGTTGAGGATGACCCGCAAATGAATGCACGTGACTTTTTTTATGAAACTGAGCGGCCCTATATTGGGCGTTTGAAGCAATCCGGCCTTCCCTTCCGCCGCAACGGCACCCGCTATCCGATGCCCACTTTGGCACCGTTCCTCGGCGCTGACAGCGCCGACGCCCTGCGGGATATTGCTAACGTCTCAGACACCGCATTTCGTGATCTAATCAAAAGTGGCATCGTTAGCCTGAAGCCAACGCAACTTCGAAGCGCCTGAAATATCAGATTCAATCAAGGCTGAGTGATTGAGCATTATCCGAACATTTTTACTTAATTACAGGAAAGGCGGCATATAGCTATCAGTGATAATGGATTCCTTCGGCAGTTTCGACGGGTCGCTCAATGTCATCCCACTTATTGGTCAGGATTTACATTAAATATCCGCTGCCGCTTCGCAAAATGAAAGATATCCGGCTCGAACTTGCGATAACTATTAACTACGAGGCTACCGGGTTCTGGTCGAAGCACTTTGATCCGATATCAGCCGCCAAGTTGGGAGGATTACGTGCTCAGGAAGCCTGAATGCCACCTTGGACGCTCTATTTTTTGCGCTTAGATAGGGAGCTAACTAATTGACGGCTTCCCCAAAGAAAATTCTGGAACTAGGCATCAACTGCGCTTTCGCTCACCCGTTGGAAGCCGTTCGGGGGCGGGAGGGGGCTGCTCTAACGGACTCTCAGACCGGTATTCGATGGACCTGCGCCTGCCGCTCCGAAAATTGCCAGCTCACCCTGTCGCCCGGCTCATCAATACGGCATTCAGAGAGCGCACTGTTGGGTGGCTTAGCCCAACCAGCGGCGACAATCCGCACATCGACCGCGAGTTCATCACTCACGACCTCGTCGTAAACCCACCTTTCGGGCGGGGGTGCCAGAAGGGCTTGGCCAAGAAAAGCGTTAGCAACATCGTCCGCCTCGATAATTTTTGGCGACAGCGGATGTGCAAGCTGGCAGGACTTGCGGCCAACCCAAGAATCATCCTCTGCGCGTTGACTGGCTGCGACTCGACTGGTCCTGGCGCTGATCTGAAGGCCTATGGTGCGACTGTCCAGGCGGCCGCCGGACTGATGAACGTTACCGGGTTGCCGGGCCAGCCACCGATGAAGACCAGCACCGCATTATCCGACGACATTGCCGGATCGATGGCCATGTCAGGCATCGTTGCGGCGCTCTACGACCGTGAGACGACGGGCAAAGGCCAGTTCGTCGATGTTCCCATGGTCGACTGCCTGTTTTCGCTGCTATTCGATGACTCAATCGACTGGCACGAGCGCCTTGGCTTACCTGTGCGCCAAGGTAATTGGATCATGCGATTTTCGCCCGTCAACACCTATCAGACGCGTGATGGATGGGTCGTGCTTGGTGCCGCGACCGCTGGCCAATGGCATGGCATGTTGCGTGCGATAAGTCGGGCGGATTTGTTGGATGACCCTGATTGGTCACGGGTCGAATGGCGGCTTGCGAACAACGGGACGGTCGACGGGTTGGTCCAGGATTGGGTGGATGGGATGACCATCGCAGCCGCCTTACATGGCCCAGAGGACTTGGCAGACTGGGAACACCTTAAAGAGCGTGACATGTATGCAATCCTTCAACACCCGACGCTTGAGGATTTAGTCGGTGTTGGCGGGCCTGGCTTTCCCCTCAAGTTTAGTAACGCGTCGACAGGCTATCAAACGCCCGCCGCCCTGCCGCGCGTCCATAACCAAGAAGTTCTCGGTGAGCTTCTGGATATCACTTTAGAAGAAAACGCACGCCTGGAAGCGGCGGTAATAATCTAGTGGATCGCGCGTAACGAAGGAGTCCGATTTGGGATTTCCCAATTTTGTTGGATGTGCGATCTATGGGAATGCGCACAGCTCATCGCTCCGCGCCGTATTGACTTAACTTTCTTGAGCCTAAAGGAAAGACAGGTAATTCCGTAACATTTTCCTGTCTTGGGGCTTATTTTCGAGAGCCCTGACACTGCGAGCTCTATGCTGTTATCTGTTGTGCTCACCGTATCGGCTCAAAACTCGGGGCCCTGGACCATCATTGCCGAGCCAAAGTTGCCGTTTATGCAATGTCTGAGTATTGCAGCTGGATTCCTGATTGTTGCCATTCGTTACCAGTGCGAGAAACGCTGGGCCCCGATGTCAATAGCTTGCCCTGCCTTTATATGTGAGCCGCTTAACGGCTCCGGTGGGCCGCACATACTTTGTTACCGGCAGGGTCACGGAGATAGGCAAGATAAACGCCGCTAGAACGCCTTCCGGGAGGGTCTTCACAAGTGGTGCCGCCGTTGGCAATTCCGGATGCATGCCAAGCATCAACAGCCGCTGAGTCTAATGCTGCGAAACCGATAGTGCTTCCGTTTCCGTTGGTGGCGGACTCACCGTTGATCGGTATCTTAATCATAAAAACCCCCTCGTTTCCTTGATATCTGCATCGAACGTCCGATTCTTTAATTCCAGCGGCAATCCCGAGTGCTCCCAGTATGGCGTCGTAAAAGCGCTTGGAAACGTTAATGTCGTTAGCTCCAACCATCACGTGATTGAACATGGGAATCTCCTATTCTGAGGAAGAAAAACTGGGCTGTAGGTACCAGCAATTAATGGTCTGCCCCCATTGAGTTGTCCAGGTGTCATGCTAGTGCGTGGACGGCCGTTGCTCTAGGGGTAGGACCACTTCAGGGGCTGGCGGCTGCTAGCCCTAAGAGCCTTAAGAGCGTTCAAAGAGTCTATCCCGCCCAAGGATTTTACTCAAACGTTCGACCCAGGCTCCGAGCGCTTCCCGCTTTTCGTCCGCGTAACCGAACAGATTGTAGATTTTGGTGACTCCACCCTCGGCGTGGTTGAGCACGCAGCTGGTAGTGGACACGGGCACGCTAGGGGTAGCCATGCCCGTGCCAGAAATCCC
>Ga0315331_10000908_pt1 | contig 21666 bp, 24 predicted proteins | sample M160m34915metaG_FD_203456 | JGI IMG/M metagenome (GOLD analysis project Ga0315331, IMG submission 203456) | Ammonia-oxidizing marine archaeal communities from Monterey Bay, California, United States - M1 60m 34915 | ecosystem: Environmental > Aquatic > Marine > Intertidal zone | place: USA...
GCGTGGTGTGCGATATTGCAGACGAAGCCGACGAGACTGCCATCCACGAACACCGGCGCTGCAAAGTTCACATCCGGCAAATGCGTACCGCCAGCGGTATGCGGATCATTAGCGACAAATAAGTCGCCCGCATGAATGTCATCGCCATATTTTTCGATCACACACCGCATTAACCCACTCATGGAGGCAACATGGATCGGCAGGCTCATATCCGCCTGGGCAATCAGATCGCCATCTGCGTTCATAATCGCAGTCGAGTGATCGTGGCGCTCTTTGATATTGGTTGAATAGCTGGCCTTCATCAGTGCGACGAAGCTTTCGTCATTGATGGATTTCAGCGCATTTGTCAGGATTTCGAGGCCAATAGCGTCAAGTTTAGCCGCATTCGAGTTGGGCATGGGATCAGGCCCCCTTCAGAGCGATGAGCATTGAGCCGTCAGGGCGCACATCTACTATGTCTCCCGGATGCACCGGCGTTGTTGCGTCGAGTTGGTCGATGATGGCGGGGCCGGTGAACGTCATGCCCGGTGCCAGTGTTTCCCGGCGATAGATTGGTGTATCCACGGAAGCGTCGCCTTTGAACCATACAGGGCGATGGCCCGTCGGTTCCGGCATTGGCTGTGCCTTGCCCGGTTCAGGTAAGTCCTCGGCATAGTATAGACGTCCACGTGCCGTCATGCGGAAGTTGACGATTTCAATCGCCGCCCCTGGGTCATGGAAGCCGTAGGCCCGGTCATGGGCCGCGAAAAATGCATTCGCCAGCGCCTTGATAACCGGCATATCCGCGCCGGAGAGGCTTGGAGCGGCAGCGACGGGAACGATCAGTTCAAAGTTCTGGCCGACATAGCGAAGGTCCAGCGCCAGTTCCATAGTTTGGGTCGCATCGGGCAGGTTTTCAGCGTCAAACCATTCTGCGGCGCGCGCGGCAAGGCCTGTCACCGTATCCGCCGCAACACTCATCTGGTCAGCGTGGAGCGGTAGACGAAGGCTGGCAACGAAGTCTTCCTTCTGGTCGGAAACCAGTAGGCCTTCGGCGCACACAATGCCGGGGGAGAGCGGCACCAGTATTTCACCCATGCCAAGTTCCGCCGCAACTTCGCGGGCATGAAGCGCACCAGCGCCGCCAAACGCCATCAGCACAAATTCGCGCGGGTCACGACCCCGTTCGACAGACATGCGCCTGACGGATCGCGTCATGTTGGCGACAGCAATAGCCAGCACGCCAAGGGCGGCTTCCTGCAGCGACACGCCGACTTTGTCCGCAACAGGCTTTAGTGATGTCTCGGCGACAACTGGGTCCAACGGCATTGCGCCATCGAGTAAGCCCGTAGGTGAGAGGCGGCCAAGCACCAGGTTTGCGTCCGTCACCGTCGGCTCTGTACCGCCTTGGCCATAGCAAGCTGGCCCTGGCAGAGCGCCTGCACTGATCGGGCCGACTTTCAGCAGCCCGTCGCGGTCAAACCATGCAATGGAACCGCCACCTGCACCCACGGTATCGATATCGACCATGGCGAGGCGAATAGGGAATCCCGCGACATCGCGTTGGAATGCGATTTCTGTCCGGCCATCTTCGATCAACGCTACGTCTGCGCTGGTGCCGCCCATATCAAGGGTCACAACGTTTGGGCGCCCGGCGCGGAGAGCGATATGCGCGGCCCCTACGGCACCCGCTGCTGGTCCGGACAAAGCCGTTCTGACAGGGAAGGATGCGGTCCGTTGCGCAGACATTAGCCCGCCAGAGGATTGGTTGACGCCAAGCGCAGCCCCTTTGACGGCTTCATCAAGCCCAGCCGCCAGCCGCTCCACATAGCCCGCCATGAGCGGCTGCAAATAAGCGTTGATCGCTGTTGTTTGGAAGCGTTCGTATTCCCGGAATTCAGGCTGCACGTCTGAACTCAAAGAGATGCGCATGGAGGGGGCGATGTTGCGGATTGCGTCGGCCAATTGTTGCTCATGCGCTGGATTGCGGTAGGCGAACAGGAAACAGATCGCAACGGCGTCCGCGCCGCTATCAACAATTTCACGGGCGGCGCGGTCGGCCTCAACATCCGTGAGCTGCAGGACGGCTTCGCCCTGCCAGTCCAGGCGTTCCGCGACTTCGAAGCGCATATCCTCTCCCGCTAACGGCTCCGGCTTATCCAGATTGAGGTCATACATATGCGGGCGTACTTGGCGGCCGATTTCCAGCAAATCCCGAAAGCCTTTGGTGGCAACAGCGACGATGCTGGCACCTTTCCGCTGGATTAAGGCATTGGTTGCGACCGTTGTGCCGTGGGCAATGCGCGCGGCTTCAACCAGTGGCACATCATGGGCTTCGGCCATTTCGGCCAAGCCAGAAAGGATGGCTTCGCCAGGGTCTGCTGGGGTAGAAGGCCGCTTGAACACAACCTCCCGGCCTGAGGCAACATCGCGGGCGTGGAAATCTGTGAAAGTGCCGCCGACATCGACGCCGATCGTCCAACTCATATGTGCAACTCAAGCCTTCCTGCGTAACAAACTAAACGCGACGAATAGGATCGCGATAATGGCGATCCCGGCGGCGATATTTCTTTGCGTTATAATGCTGGCCGTTTCATTTGCCTGCAATGTCTGAGTGGATGCGGCCTGCGCACGTTCGGCCTGAAGTGCTGCGGCGGCATTGTCTTCAGCGGCTTTGACGGCGGCGGTTGCTTCAGCGGTTACGCGCTTCGTTGCGGCTTCAGCAATTTCCAGGTCTTCTTGCAGCCCTGCGCGTTCATTGTAGGCTGACGCTAGATTGGCCTCCATCTCGGACAACTGTTCTTCAAGCTGCTGTATCCGGTCTGCGCTGGCGGAGGTCTCGGCAAGCTCTGCCGCTGCTGCGCGTTCTGCACCAACGGCGGAGGCCAAGGCTGCGCGCGCCCGTTGAAGTTCGCCCTCCAATGCGGCGGAAGCCTGTGTTTGGCCAGCAAGGCCCTTTGCGGTCACGGATTGTTTAGCGTCAAGTTCAGTTGCTTGAGTTTGCAGGTCATTGACCTGGCCGACCAGTTCGCCAATCCGGTCACGAAGGTTTGTGTTTTCTGCCCTCATTAATGCGGCCCGGTCTTCGAGCGCATTTTTATATGCTAAGAGGTTCGTGTTTTCAGTACGCGCAGCGGCCAAGCGACTGGCCAGACCGCCCGCTTTACCGGTCAGCGAATGGCGCTCGGATTTCAGATCTTCCAGGCGGTTCGTGAGGTTTCCGGCTTCGGCTATGAGGTCCATGTTCTGAGCGCCTGCTTCAGTTAGCGCTTGCCGTGCGGTTGTGAGCTGTTGTTTCAGCGCCTGGATTTCAGCAGTCTGCGCAAACGCCGGGTCTGTCAGCATCTGTTTCTCCGCTGACAGCTGATCGGCCTCCTTCTTTGCACGAGTAGTTTCTACCGTGAGGTCTGCAATCTTTGCGTTTTCAGCGCCGTTCTCAGCTTCCAACGCGCTTTGCCTTATCGTTATGTTATTGGTCTGGCTACGCAGGATGGTTTTTTTGGCTTTCAGGCCCGAAATTTCTGCAGAAAGCTGTACGGCCCGCGCTTCCGCCACACGGGCTTTCTCCTCAGCGGCCTTTGTTTCGGCGGCGAGCGCGCGAACTCGGCTTAGGACGCCGCCACCGCCTGGCGGTTCTGGCAAATTCTGGAGCGTTAGATTGGCTGCTTTAGGTGCCTCAGGCCGTGCAATCGTCGGCGCTTCCATAACGGGGCGCGTCACGGATTGCGCAGCCGCGCTGGAGGCTAGTCCACAAAGGGCCAAGCCAGCGCTGACAAGCGCTGTAATGGCCCGGTGAGAGATCATGCAACCTCGTCGAACGCAGCCGCTGCATCATCCTCGATGTCGAGTTGTAGCACATCATTGAAGCGATTGAATGCGCCACACATCGCAATGCGCCAAGTCAGCTCCACGATTTCGGGCTCGCCAAAATAGTTACGCAGCCGGTCAAAGATACCATCGCGCACGCGGTTTGGATCCATCGTCACCTGTCGGGCATATTCAATGACCACGCGGTCTTTCGCATCGAACTCATCGACATTGTCATAGTCCAGAATGTTCTCAATCGCGTGCTTCGAAGCGCCGATGACATTTAGCATTGGACTATGGTGCGCAACGCAATAATCGCAGGCATTTAGCTTTGAAACTGCGACCAGCGCTAGTTCCAATGACCGCCTATCCAGCACGCCTTCATCCCGCAGATCGCCGAGCAATCCAAACACATTGTTCAGGATTGGTGGGCGCTGCGCCATGGCACCGGCGAGGCTAGAAAACGGCCCGTAGCCTGTGACCTCATCAAACCTCGCTTTGGCGGATTCAGGAACATCCGCCCCTGATAATGTTTTGACGCGCGCCATCATGCTTGCTCCCGTTGCGTTCAGTTGGGACGAGAGTACAAGCATACCCGCAATCAGCCAAGCGCGTCGGCCAAAATCTCGACGAGATGCTTGGCTTCACGACCAGTGCCGTCGGTGATTTGGTGGCGGCAGCTTGTGCCATCTGCGACGATCAGTGTCTCGCTATCAGCCGCGCGCACTGCGGGCAGAAGTTTTGCCTCGGCCATTTTCAATGAAACATCGATTGTCTTCGCTTGATATCCAAAAGCACCTGCCATGCCGCAGCAGGAAGTCTCGATCATTGATACCTCTATTTTCGGGATCAGCTTGAGGGCAGCCAAAGTCGCTTCTGCCTGGCCGAACGCCTTCTGGTGGCAATGGCCATGCACTAGGGCTTTCGGTGCCAGTGGGCGGAGATTTTGGCGAAGCGCATCCGCCGCATCGGTTGCCAGGAAGTCGTCTATCAGCCGGACAGCCTCGCCCAGAGCCGTTGCACGGGGGCCAAGGTTCAAAGCCTCAAACTCATCCTGGAAGGTGAAGAGACATGCTGGCTCCAAGCCCAGCACTGGCGCGCCGGAGTTCACATAGGGCGATAGCAGATCGAGCGTGCGTTTGGCCTCTACTTTGGCCTCATCAATCAGCCCAGCACTTAAGAAAGTGCGACCGCAGCACGGCCCACGCCCATCGGGGCCGCGCACCACGTGGACTGTGTATCCAGCCGCTTGCAGTACTTTTACAGCGGCTCGGGGTTTTTCAGGCTCAAACCACGTTGTGAAAGTATCTGCGAACAGCACCACGTCAGACCCATCGCCTTTAATGGTCCCGCCCACGATTTCCTTAAACGGTCGACTGCTCCATTCAGGCAGTGAGCGCTTGGCGGAAAAGCCCGTTATCCGTTCGCTGAGGGCTGCTGCACCCGGCAGTTTATCGCGGAGGTTCAGCAGCGCGCGTAACTTAGAGAGGCGCGGTGCCTGACGGGGCAGGAATGCGGTCATTTTTTCGCCAGCGGTCAGCTTCCGGCGCTTCAATTCCTGGTAGGAGACTTCGATTTTCATGCGGGCCATGTCGACGCCCGTGGGACATTCGCGTCGGCACCCCTTGCAACCGACACAAAGCTCCATGGCGTCGCTGACGGCCTCAGACGCAGCATCCCCTGGCCCCAACTGGCCAGAAAGTGCGAGCCTGAGCGTGTTGGCCCTGCCGCGCGTTACATCCCGCTCATCCCGGGTTGCGCGGAAGCTTGGGCACATGACGCCTGCTTGCAAGGATCGGCAGGTGCCGTTGTTGTTGCACATCTCCGCAGCGCCCAGGAATCCGCCCCAGGGCGACCAGTCCAGGCCGGTTTCGATTTCCACCGGCTTATAATCCGGCTTGAAGCGCAGCAGGCTGCGATCGTCCATCTTCGGCGGGCGAACAATATTGCCGGGATTGAACAATCCGCCCGGATCAAACTTATCTTTGATTTCCTCGAACGCGCGGGCGAGGCGGGGGCCTTGCATCGCCTCAATGAATTCGGAGCGGACCTTGCCATCCCCATGTTCGCCGGAATGGGAGCCGCCATATTCTTTGACGATGGCGAAAGTTTCTTCCGCGATGGAGCGGAGCTTCGCCGCACCCTCCGCTTGCTTCATATCCAGGATGGGGCGGACATGCAGTAGCCCGACGCTGGCATGGGCATACCAGGTGCCGCCTGCCTGATATTTGTCAAACAGTTCCGTAACCCGCGCCGTGAAATCCGCCAGATACTCCAGCGGGATCGCGCAATCTTCGATGACGGAGACGGGCTTGGCGCTTCCCTTCATCGCCATAACGATGTTTAGGCCTGCTTCGCGCACGCCCCATACGCGCTTCTGCTGCGCCGGGTCTGTGACGGGCACGACGCTGGATGGATAGCCGAGGTCCGCCATCATGGCGTCCAGGTCTTGCAGGTGGGGGGCGAGGGCGGCGTCTGTCTCACCTGAGAATTCTACGATCAACAGCGCTTGCGGCTCGCCTGGAGCCATGATTTTGGCGATATCGGCGAAGGCGGGCATAACGCGGGAGCGTTCGATGATGGTGCGGTCCACCAGCTCCACGGCGTCCGGTTTCAGCGTGACCAGATGCTTGGTAGCGACCATGGCTTCCTGGAAGCTAGGAAATTGGCAAATACCAACGGCCTTGCGGACAGGAACCGGTTGCAACGCCAACTCAATCTCCGTGAAGAAGCCAAGCGTGCCCTCGCTGCCGACTAGAATGTCGGACATGTTGAACGCGTCATTACGCACCCGATGCAGATTATAGCCCGCCACATGGCGCAGCACTTTGGGCACATGCGCGGCGATCTCGAAGGCCTCGCGCGCAGACAGTTCGCGCAGGAACTTGACCAGCGGGTTCGTATCGGAGGCCGCGACGTCCTTGAACCGGCGCCCGGCGCCATCGGCCATCAGCGCATCCACGCGGGCTACGTTATCAGCCATGATGCCATAGCGGATAGAGCGTGCGCCGGATGAATTATTTGCTGTCATTCCGCCAATGGTGCAGCGGCTGGCGGTCGAGGGATCGACCGGGAAAAACAGCTTGTGCTGCGCCAGCGCCGCGTTCAATTCCGCCAACACCACGCCCGGCTGAACGACGGCGCGCTTGGCCTGCGGATCAATATCGATGATCTTGTTAAAGTGGCGCGACGTATCGATAATAATTGCTTCCCCTACCGTCTGCCCACATTGCGAGGTACCCGCGCCCCGTGGCAGCACGGGCAAACCTGCGTCCCGGGCGTAAGCAAGCGTCGCTTCCACATCCGCAATGGATTTCGGGCGAATAACAGCCAGCGGTGTTTGTTGATAGATGGAGGCATCTGTGGCGTAACGGCCAAGGTCTGCTGGCGATGAGAGAACATCGCCTTCGATGGCGGCTGTAAGACGGCTTCCGTCAGGCATTTTTAGCGACCATTAGTCGGCTTGGCTGGCGTCCCCTTTCACCCTGCCCTACCCCTCCGTTGGGGGGCGAGGGTTCCAAAAGAAACAACGCGGGCTCTGTGAGGGTCTCCTCGCCGCCCAATGGGGGGAGAGGGATCAAGGTGAGGGGGGATGCCTGCCACATGAATACCCCCATCAATCCACCAGGAATTCCAAATTCTGGCAATTCCTGACGGAGCCGTCGCGCACCCGTCGCGCCGCCGTCGCCGCCGCTTTGCTGCGGAGGTCGAACAGACCAGGAGGGCTGTAGAAGGCGGCGTGGGGGCTGATCATGAGGCGGCCTTCCAGCCAATCCGCGCGCTCCATATAAGCTTTGATGAGGGGGTGGTTTCTGTCCGCCGGTTCTTTTGGCAGCACGTCCAGGCCAGCGCCAGCGGGGCGGCCGGCTTGAAGGGCGTCATGCATGGCGTCCAGGTCAACAATCGGGCCGCGGGCGGTGTTGATGACGACGGCGGTATCTTTCATGCAGCCCAGCAGGTCTGCATTGATGGCACCGCGTGTTTCGTCCGTTAGGGGCGAGTGGATGGAGACGGTGTCCGCTTCCTCAAACAGCGCTTCGGCGGAGGTGACGCGGCGGTAGCCGGTGGAAAGGTCGACGCCATCGGCCAAATGCGGATCATAAAATACAACGTTCATATCGAAGGCGGCGGCGCGTCTTGCGGCGGCGAGGCCGATGCGGCCTAAACCGAACACGCCGAATGTGCGCCCGCGCAGCCGGTCCACACAGGGGCTTGGCGTATAGCGCCATAGGCCAGCGGGGTCGCGGCGCATGCGTTCTTCGTACCGGTCGAGCCCCCGGCGCAGCGCCAGCATCAGTGCGATGGCGTGATCGGCAACTTCGGTGGTGCCGTAATCTGGAACGGTACATACGGCGATGCCCCGCTCCCCCAGCACTTTGAGGTCCAGCCCATCAAACCCAACCCCGCCGCGCACGACAATGCGCGCGCGCTGCATCTTCGCCAGATTAGCCATAACGACGGGCGCCCCCCGATACGTCACAACCCCATCCGCCCGCGCCCAAGCCTCATCCGGCACCAGATCGGGCGAATCATAAAACTCCAGCTCCATATCAGCGCCCGCTGCATCCTGCTCCACATGCTCGTCGCCTTGGGTATGCCGGTCTGTAATGAGGATGCGCATGGGGATTTATCTCGCTTGTTGAACTGATGAGGCAGAGTCTAACGCCGTTCGGGCTTCGATATCTATAGCTTAGAAAAGCAGTTTGTGTGGCCCGGCATCTGCATCTACGGCCTTTGCTAGTATGCGGAGTTGGCTGATAGCACGGCTGCGTTGGCCATAATTTCAGTCATCCACCGCTGTTTCAGCCATGGCATCGCCGTAACATTGGTTATGGGGCCAGGCATGCAGTGGGTATGAGTGCGGCGGGGAAAACGGAGAGCGGGTGGTTGAGCCGGGCGCAGCTTTGGTCCGCGAGGCGGATCACGCTTGGACATCGGCCGACGGACAGTCGCCGGGACAAAACCATCAAGCGGGCGATGGCGATTGTCGCGTTTTCGTTTGTTTGTTTGAACATTAGCAGCCATGCCTACTGCATCACCAACGAATTCTGGCTGCAGCATTACCTGAGCTATGGGCTGACGGCGGCGATCCTCTCCGTGTTCGTCATGCTGAAGCTTGGCCTCAGCGTAAGCATTATATTCTACACGACGATATATTTCTGGTTCGCCGACCACGGCATGTAGCAATTTTATTGAGGGCAATGCCAGCAATTTCCCGATTTTCATGCTGATGATCCCCATCGGCGCGATCCTGGTCTTCGGCACGCGGAAATCCCTGCCGCATTTCTGCGTTTTTGCGGCCTCTTGCGTTTTGCTCCCCATTGCCGAAGGGTTCTTGCCTTATGTGCCGGTAGATACGGCCAACGCGTTTTTCGCCAATGGCCAAGGCCTGTTCGTCAGCGCCATGAAGATCGCGCTGACGGATTTATCCTTCGTCTATGTGCTGATGTTCGGGACGATTGTGTATGTCTCGCTGTTCATCGTCCTGCAGGATCGAGATAGGGCAAGGGCGCAGGTTGAGGCGCTGCTGATGAACACGCTCCCCCGCGAAATCGTGTAGCGGTTGAACAGGGAAGAACGCAGTGTATCGCTGGCTGTTGAACCTGAATTGGCCGATGAGTTTCCAGCCGTCACTGTGTTATTAGCCGATATCGTCGGCTTCACATCGCTCTTTGCCGATATCAAACCGAGCGAGGTGGCGATGATCCTAGACGGCATTTTCACGCGCTTCGATGGCCTGCCGGACGAATATGGCGTTGAAAAAATCACAACCATCGGGGATGCCTATATGGCCGTATCTGGCGTGCCAACGCCTGTGCCAGACCACGCGCCGCGTATCGCCGGAATGGCGCTGGCGATGGTGCGAACGATTGAGGACTATTGCAAATAGTCCGGCCATAGCTTGGAAATCCGGGTTGGGGTGAATACGGGGCCGGTCGTCGCCGGGGTGATCGGTGAGCGGCGGTTCGCTTATGATTGATGGGGGCGATACGGTCAACCGCGCGAGCCGGATGGAAAGCCACGCCAAGCCAAGTGCTGTGCAGATATCGGATGCAACCGCCGAAGCGCTCGGCGGCGCATTACGGGTGGAAGCCCGGGACGGGATTGAGGTCAAAGGCAAGGGGCTCTTCCACGCCTGGTGGCTGGTGGGGGAAAAGGGGGCGTCATGACGTTTGGAGCGATCAATAGGCGGATGGCGCTTATGGCGCCGCTGCTTGTTGGATTACTGGCGGCCTGCTCGCCTGGCTGACAGATGCGGCTGATCCGAAGGCTGTCATCGTCGCGATCCACGGCTTTGCGCAATATAACGGCGTTTTCCGCTACCCAGGACCTGCGCTGGCGGAGCGGGGGATTTCCGTCTACGCGGTTGACCTCCGCGGCAATGTGGCTGTGCCTGAAATGGGCGTCTGGCCAGAACACGAGCTACTGATTGAGGCCGCCCAGCCCCTTGTAACCGAGGTGCAGAAAGCGCATCCAGGAATGTCGATCTATATGCTCCGATACAGCATGGGCGCTCCCTTGAGGCTGGGTGTAATGACGCGCCCCGGCGCTCCGCCCGTCAACGGTCTGATCTTGAGGGCGCCTGGCCTTCGTAGTTTGCAAACGTCGAGCCCGTTGGAACGCTCCGCCTTCTGACTCGCCGCCCAAACCACCCCGTGCAAGGAGCTGGATTCCTGGGCGCTCACGCCGGTTGTGACAGATAACCAAGCTTTGGTGGCTGAGAATATGGAAGACCCAGTGGTGTAGGGCGACATCCGGATTGACGTATTCTACGTTGTCGTTCGCTTCATAGACCGGGCCTGGAGCAGCCTGGAGCGCCTGAACATGCCAACGCTCGTTCTCCATCGCGACAAAGACCTCGTGATCCCGTGCGATCTGGTTGAAAGGCTCAATACGGAACTGGCCGCACAAAAACGCTCAGGTCGGGTCTATGCGCAATACCCGAACAGCTACCACTTGCTGCTCTGGGATATGGAGGTCGATAAAGTGCTGGATGATATCGCCAGTTGGATCAAAGCGCCGGATACGCCGTTGCCCTCTGGCCTTGGGCGGCGGCTCGACGCATCAGTGTGCCCGGCGGAGCCTACCGTCTCCTGATTAAGAAACACTATTCCGGCATTTTGTCGTGCTTGGGAAGGGCCATGGCCATGGGATTCCAGGGCTGGGCGCTGGCGGTGAAGATGTCCCGGCCGGGGTCGTACCAGCTTGGGTCATCCAGGCTGCCGGCGTAGAGGACTGTCAGGTGTGCTGCGACAGTGTTCACCAGGAACACCGGGGAGCCGCAATCTGGGCAGAAGGCGCGGCGCATATCGTGGCCTTTGTCGGCTTTGCTAACGAAACACTTGGCCTCCCCCTTGATGACAGTGAAATCGTCCGTTTTCACGCCGACCGCTGCCAGATAGGCGCTGCCTGTCGCTTGCTGGCAATCCCGGCAATGGCAATTGCCCATGTAGCGCACCCTGCCCTCAACCTGATATCGCACGCTGCCACATAGACAGCCGCCGCTGAAGCTTTCTGGTAATGGCATGTGCCCTCTCCCATTCGGTGGAATTTTTAATTGCCGATACGGTAACCCCTGGGTTTCCTATGGGAAAGTGTAACTTGCATCTAAAAAACTGGTCCTATGCGGAACCACATCCGGCATTGGCACATTGAGCCCCTAAGACGCGATGAGCGGCCAACAGGTCACATCAACGCGTTTCACGGATACGCGCCCAGATTGGCGCGGTCCAAAAAAAGCAGAGATATCAATCAAAAATGCTAGGCGCACTATGAGCCTCGCCGGTGCCGCTGCCCTTGCAGCTTTCGCCACTTCCGCTTCGGCCCATAACCTGATGACTTGCGCAGAATTCGCGAATTTACAGGGCAAACATCAACGGGCGGCATTTAACGGCCTTGAGCCAAAGTAGGTTCAACCGGAGCTGACCAACCCAAAGCCAAACATGCACAAAGCAGGCGATTCAAGAGATTCTATAGAAAATAAAATGTTCCACAAAGATCTTCTGGGAGAACAGAAAAACGGCTTCGTTCTGGAAACGTGTTCGGAAGGCAAGTTCGAGCTGGTAACGGATGCTGTCACCGAAGCGATGAAGCAACATTATGAAGTATAATGCCCCGACGTCCACCGCCCCGCCCTAGTTTGATTACCGGAGCGGGGCGGTTTTTCATGCTGCAGATGAGCGTGACGCGCCAGCCTGTATCCCATTGAAAAGTGCGCGGTCGATCGTTGCTTTAATCTACCGGGCCTAGATCGGCTTGTCCACGTGAAGCACGGTATCAAGATCATCCGCTAGCGTTTTCAGAAGTTTGGATGAGATATAGACTGGCGGTGCTTCCAACGACTTCGCGAGAGCGTCCTCAAGAATCTGACCATTCTGGCTACCCAGCCCCGCCCAGATTTCGATGGTTGAACAACCCTGGCAGCCCATTTCTTTGCAATGAAATTCGCGCTTTTTTCGCTCGTTGACAACAATCGGACTTGGTACGGAGCAAAATACGGCTTGAATGTATGTGGGTCTCCCCGCACGAATGCCTTTTGCGCCCATGCAATTTTGGGGCTGACGTAGTTGGGGTTATGGATGCGCGCCGGGATGCTCGGTTTGCTGACATCGCGACCGTTGCTGGGCCGTCACATCTGCGCTTTTATGCAGGTGCACCGATCATCATTGATGACGCTGCCATTGGCACACTTTGCTTATTGGACGACGAGGCTAGGCAGCGGTTTGATGGGGGAACGCGCGCATCTTAAGCAATTTGCCAGGATCGCGGCAATTTGCGCCGTGAAACGCCGGATTGCCTAATCTAACTCCTGCTAGGCGGCGTCAATTGCCGCGTTGACGGCTTTTACGCCAGCGGCAGCACCTTCCGGATACGCCCATACGCCCCCTGCGAGTGCCAGAAAATCTGCGCCCGCCCGGATAACGGGTGCGGCATTGTCCGCAGTGATGCCGCCAATGGCTACGGATGGTACAGACGTCGCGTGGGCCCACCACTCCACGATTTCTAGGCTGGCAGGCGTGGTCACCTGCTTCGTGTTGCTTTCGTAGAATGCGCCGAACGCCACATAATCCGCCCCAGCTTCCGCTGCATCTAGTGCCAGATCGCGGCTGGCTTTGCAGGTGACGCCGATGATCGCATCTCGCCCCAGTCGTGCGCGGGCTTCTGCATATGGCATATCATCTTGGCCGATATGGACACCGTCACAGCCCAGATCGGCCGCAAGGTCAGCTCGGTCATTTAGGATGAATGCAACGTCGCGCTCTTGGGCAATGGGCATGAGCGCTAACGTCGCGCGCCGCCAGTCATCGTCCGAGGCGTCTTTCAGGCGGAGTTGGATGCAGGACACATCGCCAGCATCCAGTGCGGCCGCCATTGTTTCACCAAATGCGGCAAGCGCTTCGGCGTCACAGGTCAAACTGGCAGGCGTGATAAGGTAGAGGCGGCAGCGGGGCTTTTCATCTTCGGCGTCGATACGATCTGTCACGCTGCCATCCTCCATAAATCAGGCTTTGCCGCGATAGATATCGACGATGGTGTTCAGCAGCTCCATTGCGCCGCTTTTTTCGCGCTGGAAGCTATTGCGGCCAATGATCGAGCCATTGGACCCGCCTGCCGCCACTTGACGAATTTCATCCAGAACTGCATCCGTTCCTTTGGCTGCACCACCGGAAAACACAACAATACGGCGGCCGTTGAATGCGGCCTGCATGACATGGGCGATGCGTTTCTCGAGCGTAGAAAGATCGACACCTTTAAGGGCTGCCCTGGCTTCTTTCTGCTCAATATGGGCTGCCGGAGGTTTCACTTTAATTATATGCGCGCCGAGCAATGCCGCCAAATGCGCTGCATATGCGGTTACGTCAACCGCCGTCTCGCCATCTTTGGAGAGATTGCCGCCGCGCGGGTAGGACCACAGCACCACCGCAAGGCCGACATCCTTGGCTTCCGCGCAAAGCTCGCGGAACTCTTCCATCATCTCAAACTGATCTTCGGCACCCGGATAGATTGTGAAACCGATTGCGGAACAGCCAAGGCGCAACGCATCCTGAACTGAGCCATAAACGGCTTGGTCTTTTTGCATCGCGTGGCTGTTGGAGCTGTTCATCTTGAGAATAGTCGGGATCTGACCAGCGAATGTATCGGCACCTGCTTCGATCATGCCCAGTGGTGCAGCATAGGCATTTAAGCCGGCATCAACTGCAAGCTGGAAATGGTAGTGCGGGTCATAGCCGGGTGCGTTGGGTGCGAAGCTGCGATCCGGGCCATGTTCGAAGCCTTGGTCAACAGGCAGGATCACCATCTTGCCAGTACCACCTAGCTTGCCCTGCATTAGGATGCGGGCGAGGTTCGTCTTTGTGCCTGGGCTGTCGCTTTCATAGTTAGCAAGAATCTTTTTAACGGCTCGTGTCATACGCATGGCGTTAGCCCCCTTTAGGTCGTTTTCGTTTCTAGAAACGCCCGGCGGATTGCCTGGGCTGGATCATGTTCAAATGCAAGATCGAGTGTGGGTTGGCCATCTAGGATGGTCGCCCCAGCTGTCGCTGCGATATCAGCGATGCGGGCGTACCCTGGCGAAGAAGGATCAAGTGCGATCAGGAGTGCGCCAAAGGTTAGTGCTGCATGCGCGTCCCCTGCATGGTCGCCGCAATCTACACAAAAGCCGATATCGGCGCCGGGCAAAGTTGTCGAGACTGCGTTCTGAAGTGCCAACCATCCGCTAACACCCAGCACGCGACCAGCGTTCGGCGGCGAGCGCAGCGTCAATGCGCGGCCCTCAGCGATAGCGCACTGCGCCGCTGCCATAGCCTGGGTCAGATCATGGACAACGATCTGCATCAGGCGCGCCCGCGTTCGTTAGATTTTGGCTGCGAGTGCGACCGCTGTGTCAGACATCCGATTGGAGAAGCCCCATTCATTGTCATACCAGGACATCACGCGAACTAGCCCGCCTTCAACGACCTGCGTCTGCGTCGCGTCAAAGATGGAGCTGAAGCTGGAGTGGTTAAAGTCAATCGAGACCAGCTCCGCATCGTTCACGCCGAGCACGCCCTTCAGCTTGCCTTTCGAGGCTTTGCGGATGGCGTCATTCACGGCGTCAACGCTCGCCTTCTTACCCGGGATAAAGCAAAGGTCCACCACGGAAACATTCGCCGTGGGTACGCGAACGGAGGTGCCGTCCAGCTTGCCTTGCAATTCCGGTAGCACAAGACCAACAGCTTTGGCGGCACCCGTTGATGTCGGGATCATGGAGAGAGAACCGGCGCGCGCGCGGCGCATGTCGCTGTGGATATTGTCGTGCAACTTCTGATCGCCTGTATAGGCATGGATTGTTGTCATGTAGCCGCTTTTGATGCCGAAGGTTTCGTGCAGCACAGATGCGACGGGTGCCAGGCAGTTCGTAGTGCAAGACGCATTCGAGATGATGTCATGCTTCTTTGTGATCTTCTTGTGGTTCACACCGTAAACCACCGTCAGATCCGCATCGCCGGATGGCGCGGAGATCAGCACCTTTTTAGCACCTGCTTCCAGATGCGCGCCGGCTTTCTGCTTGGACGTGAAGATGCCTGTGCACTCCATCACCACGTCAATGCCGAGTGAATCCCAAGGCAGGTCTGCTGGGTTACGTTGAGCGAAGGACTTGATGACATTGCCGCTGCCGATGGAAATACCGGTCTTGCGGGCCTTCACTTCGCTCGGGAAACGGCCATGCACACTGTCATACTGCAGCAGGTGCGCGTTGACTTCGGGGGAGCCCAGATCGTTGATGGCGACGATTTCTACGTCGTCGCGGCCGCTTTCCAGTGCGGCCCGCAATGCCAATCGGCCGATCCGCCCAAATCCGTTGATCGCAACCCTGACTGCCATTTTCGTCGTCTCCTGCCGTGATTCGTTGTTTTAGTGAGGTGGTTTATATTTGCGCCGATTAAAAACGTGCTTCGACCGCTTCCACAAGCGCATCCGATGTTACGCCGAAGTGCGTGTACAGGGCGTTAGCGGGTGCAGAGGCACCGAAGCTATTCATGGCAATGATCGGCCCATCGCCGACATAGCGTTCCCAGCCATAAGCCGCCGCCGCTTCAATCGCCGCTTTCAGCACGCCTTTTGGCAGCACGTCTTCGCGATATTCAGCGGATTGCTCATCGAAGAGCTCCGTGCAGGGCATTGATACGACGCGCGCGCCGATGCCTTTGGCTTCCAGTGCCGCTTTAGCTTCAACGGCCAAAGACACTTCCGTGCCTGTCGCGACCAGCACCGCTTGCAGTGGGGCGTCTTCCTTCATCAGCACATAGCCTCCTTTAGCCGAGAGATTCTCTTTGTTCCCGTCACAGAGTATTGGTACGCCCTGACGGGACAGTGCGAGCACGCTTGGCCGGTCTTTCTGCTGCAGCGCGACTTCCCAGCATTCGGCCGTTTCAATGGCGTCACAGGGGCGCATGGTCAGCAGGTTCGGCATCGCGCGAAGGCTGGCCATATGCTCAACCGGTTGATGGGTCGGGCCGTCTTCGCCAAGGCCGATACTGTCGTGGGTCATCACGAAAACCTGTCGCTGGCCCATCAGCGCCGCGAGGCGAATGGCAGGGCGGCAGTAATCCGTGAAGATCAGGAAGGTCGCCGTGTAGGGGATCAGCCCGCCATGCAACGCCATGCCGTTTGCAGCAGCGGCCATGCCATGCTCACGAATGCCCCAATACACATAGCGTCCAGACCGGTTCTGTTTAGAAAATGCGCCGAGGCCTTCAGTTAGTGTCAAGTTGGAGCCGGTTAGATCAGCTGACCCGCCAATGGTTTCCGGTACAACAGGGTTGATGACTTCGAGCACCTTTTGGGATGCCTGACGTGTCGCCATCTTTGGCTTGTCGGCACCCAGCTTTGCTTTGAAATCGGCAATTGTTTGCGTCAGCGCTGCAGGCAATTCACCAGCCATGCGGCGCTTAAACTCAGCACGGGCGTCGGCTGGTGCGGCTGCGAGGCGGGCTTCCCAACCAGTGCGGTCAGCCGTGCCTTTGGACCCAGCAGAACGCCATGCGTCTGTAACGTCTGTGGGCACTTCAAAGGACGCATGTGGCCAATTCAGGGCTTTACGCGCACCTTTAATTTCTTCAGCCCCTAATGGTGCGCCATGAGAGCCAGCTGTGCCGGCCTTCTTGGGTGCACCAAAACCGATTGTTGTTTTGCAGGAAATCAGCGTCGGGCGGCATGAATCTTCTGCGGCGGCGTTCAACGCTGTTTCAACAGCGGCAGCATCATGGCCATCGACCGAAGCGGTGGCCCAGCCATAGCTTTCGAAACGCTGCAACACATTGTCTGATGAAGAAATTGATACATCGCCGTCAATAGATATGCTGTTGTCGTCCCACATGACGATAAGCTTGCCGAGGCCCAGATGGCCTGCGAGCGCGCCCGCTTCGTGGCTGATGCCCTCCATCAAATCACCATCGGATACTATTACCCAGGTGCGGTGGTTGACTAGCTCTTCACCGAATTCAGCCGCCAGCTTCATTTCCGCCATGGCCATGCCAACAGCTGTCGCGAGGCCTTGGCCAAGTGGTCCGGTGGTGGTTTCAATCCCTGCGGGATGGCCGGCTTCCGGGTGGCCAGCAGTCAGGTATCCGAGCTGGCGGAAATTCTTGATCTGGTCGATCGTCATCGCCGGATTGCCGGTCAGATGCAGCAGGCCATACAGCAGCATTGAGCCATGACCAGCGGAAAGCACAAAGCGGTCCCGGTCTGGCCAGGATGGGTTTGCAGCATCATATTTCATTGGGCCTGTGAACAGCGCCGTCGCTGCATCGGCCATGCCCATAGGCATACCGGGGTGGCCGGATTTTGCTTGCTCAACTGCATCCATCGCCAGCGCGCGCAGCGCGTTCGCCATTTGGCGCCGTTCCATGACTGAAATTCTCCGAAATTAAGTGCGCGCCCTGCAAATGGGCAAAATACGAGTTGTGCGACTTTCCCGCTTACCATTGCTTTTCTGCGGGATGGCCTTCGCGCCGTCAAGATAGATGCGCTTGAAATACAACGTAGTGTTGACGCACCTCGCCACCGCTCTTATCGTGCTCTCCCAAGTCGCGGCTTTAAGAAATGCGCTTAGAGCAAAACGGCAATAGGGTTTTTTCGAAAAATGTCGACGTCCAGCCAACTCTCAACCGCGCTCGAGAAATTGAATGCGGCATTAGATGAAGCGGAAGCCGCGGCTGAAGCACGCTGTGCCGCAGAGGCGGCGCAGAAATCATCCGCAGCCGATTCTTCCGGTCTCGAAAGCGCGCTCGCCGAACTTCGTAGCGACTATGCAAACTTAAAAGCAGCGGCAGATGACGTGACGCGCCGCCTTGATGGCACGATTGAACGCGTCGAAGCCATTCTGGCTGGCCGGAATTAGCGATAGTCCGGAGGAGAGGGCGCGATGGGTGAAGTTACGATTAACATCAACGGTCGGCCTTACCGCATGGCCTGCGAAGATGGCCAAGAAAGTCATCTGAACACGCTCGGCGCAGATTTGGCGCAACGGGTTGAAGATCTTTCAGCCCAGGTCGGCAAAATCGGTGACGCGACCCTTTTGGTTATGGCGGCATTGTTGATTTCGGACGAGCATTGCGAACTGAAAGAATCAGTTGGCGATCAGGCTGATGCCGCAGCGCTGAAAGACGAGAGGGATGCATTGGCGAAGGAGCTGGCCGACTTGCGCACCGATGCCGCGACCCTGACCCAAGAACGTAACGCAGCCATAGCAAGGGCTGCCGCGGCTGAAGCAGGTGCCGCAGAAGGCGCTGGCTCGGCCGAAGCTGAAGCCGCCGCAGCCCAATCAATTGAATCGCTGGCGACCCGGGTGTCCCAGCTCGCCAGCGTCATTCGGCCCGCTTGAGATAGCGCCTATTCTGGCAGCTTCGTAGACTGCCAAGCGACCATCCGCCAAGATCCGTCCTGGTTCTGATACACGTCCGTGAACCGAACGCCGAAATCAAGAGATTTGCCGTGGGTATCGACCTGGATCTGCGCTTCACCAGTCAACACCACCACATCGCCCAAATCCTGCGCATCAACATTGGACGGCACGACGGATTTATAAACCGTGTCACCAGATTCCATGGCACCGATCAAGCTATCTTTGGTGTCCAGCCGTGATGAGGAGTGGGTGTAGACAAGCCCTCTGCATAGAAGCTGCTTGAGCTTACCGACATCTTTATCCACCATCGCTTGCATGCGTTCTTTATCCAGCGCGATGACTTTTTCTGCGTTGCCGCTCATTTTCAAACCCTTTTTGGTGAAACCTTAATGGGACAATGTTAGTGCATCCGCTGTGGATGCACTAATCTCTTTTCGGTGGCTATTGAATGGGGACAAATGATGCGGGACGGCGAACAAAAGGGCGGTGACGATCCAGTTCATCGGGCTCGGGGGCTCATTCCTTTGCTGAATGACGCAGCACCCCGGATCGAAGCCGAGCGGCAGATGCCTGCGGATGTGCTGGAGGCGTTGCACACCGAGCGTATGTTTCGCGTAATGTTGCCTAAAACGCTTGGCGGTGATGAAGCTTCCCTCAAGACATTCTCTGAGGTCATCGAAGCCTTGGCCCAAGGTGACGCCAGTGCGGCGTGGGTTGTCAGCCAAGGCGGCGGCTGCGCAATGGGCGCTTCGTTCCTGCAGGCAGATGCCGCTAAACGCTGGTTTGGCAAAGCAGACGCGGCCCTAGCGTGGGGCGCTGGTATTGCTGGGAAGGCCGTTGAAGTGGATGGCGGATATCGGGTCACAGGAACATGGGCATTCGCCAGCGGAAGCCGTCATGCGACATTGCTCGGCGGCCATAGTTTTGTATTCCAGGCTGATGGATCCAAACGCCTCCGCGCGAATGGCCGCCAGCTGGATCGCACAGTGTTGATCCGCAGGGATCAGGCAGAGATCAGAGACGTTTGGGAGGTTATGGGGCTGAATGGAACCGGCAGCGACACTTTTACGGTGACGGACCTGTTCGTATCCAAAGCCGATTCCATTGACCGGGATGATGATGCCGAGCGCGTTGAAGGAGGCCCTCTCTATGCGTTGTCTGCAACGCTGGCATATGGCGTTGGGTTTGCATCCCTGCAGCTTGGGATTGCGCGCACGATGGTTGACGCCGTTCGCGATTTGGCGATGGCAAAGACACCGCGCGGCGCGCCGTCGCCGCTCCGCGAGAACCCCGTGTTTCAAAAAGAACTGGCTGAAATGGAGGGCCGCTTGCGTGGTGCGCGCGCCTATATGCACGCTGCAGCTGATGAAATTCAGGCGATTGCAGTGCGGAAGCACAAACTGGATTTGACGGCACGAAGCGATATCAAGCTCGCCTCCGTGCATGTCATCCACGATGCAGTTCGGGTGACGGAGGCGGCGTACCGGGCTGCCGGGTCCACCGCGATTTTCAAGGACAGGCCGTTCGAACGACGCATCCGCGACGCTCTCTCAGCTTCTCAGCAAACGCAGGCACGGGCGCAGAATTTCGTTACAATTGGCCGTATCCTGCTGGATCTAGAGCCGGACTCAGTGGTGTTTTTATAAGGATATTTTCCAATGCAGATCGGTATGTTCACGGCGATGCAATGGTTGCCGGAAGAAGACCCTGGGACCGTCCTCGCCTGCCTAAAAGAACAGGTGCGGACGGCGCGGAATAATGGCTTCAAGGGTTTGATGGTCGGCCAGCATGTGCTGACCGGTCCGATGGGCATGTTCCAATTAACGCCGCTAATGGGTGCATTGGCTGAGGAAGCCAAGGGCATGCAGATCGGCCCGGGCGTGCTGTTGCTATCAATGATGAACCCGGTACTGGCGGCGGAAGAAGCTGCCACGATTGATTGGCTGTCGGATGGGAACTATGCGCTCTGTGCTGGGTTAGGATATCGCCCAGAAGAATTCCAGGCCATGAGCGTTGAGATGCGCAATCGCGTTGGACGGCTAGTGGAGGGCGTCGATATCATCAAGCGGCTCTGGACGGAGGAAAGCGTCACCCATCACGGTAAGCATTTCCACATGGACAACGCAAAGGCAAGCGTGCAGCCCAAACAACGCCCGCGCCCGCCCGTCTGGCTTGGTGGAGATGTTGAAGCGGCGGTAAAGCGCGCTGCTCGGATTGCGGACGCTTGGTGTGTTGCGCCAACTCTGTCTGAAGCTTCAATGCTGAGCTATCTGGAGATATTCAGGGAAGAGCGCCGCCGCACGAACCAGGAGGAGAACGTCGCCTGCCCACTTATCCGCGAATGCTTTGTCGGCCGGGACGCGGCGCATGCAGCGGAAGTTAGCCGGGGGCCGTTGCTTTACAAATATCGCGCCTACGCATCCTGGGGGCAGGGAGAGACAACGCAAGGGGATTTCGACGCTGCTTATGATGCATTCGCGAATGAGCGTTTCCTCATCGGTGACAAGGAATCCGTTAAGGACCAGATTCTGCGCTATGCCGAAATTGCCAAAACCGACAACATTCTGCTCCGCATGCAATGGCCCGGCCTCAATCATGCTGAGACGCTTGGGAATATGGATCGCATCAGCGAGATTATCGCCGACATTACCTAACCGCAAGATTATCGCCCACATTACTTAAAGGACTTACCAGCCCGTGACTGCTAAATATGACGTATTCGTTGAAGACATCGAATATCTGAAAGTAGGCGAGGCTTCCCTTCTCGCACGGCTCTACCGGCCGAAAGGTGATGGTCCGTTCCCTGGTGTTGTTGAGGTACATGGCGGTGCGTGGACCGGCAATGATCGGCTGACCAATGTTGATATTGATCAGGCGCTTGCCGCTAGCGGCGTTGTTGTGATGGCGATTGATTTCCGCATGCCGCCCGCCGCCCAATATCCGGAGCCCGTTGCCGATATCAACTTCGCCATTCGCTGGCTGCGGGCCAATGC
>Ga0315331_10000909_pt1 | contig 21657 bp, 16 predicted proteins | sample M160m34915metaG_FD_203456 | JGI IMG/M metagenome (GOLD analysis project Ga0315331, IMG submission 203456) | Ammonia-oxidizing marine archaeal communities from Monterey Bay, California, United States - M1 60m 34915 | ecosystem: Environmental > Aquatic > Marine > Intertidal zone | place: USA...
TTTCCGTTCGTTCTTCGGGAAGACCACCGGAGCTGAAGAGCTCAACTCCTCTGGTGTCGGGGTGACGATGCAGTATCCCGAAAAGAAATGGGATGATAAGCTGCCCGAATATTACCGCGGCGCGCCTGCTTTAGTGACCGATGAAAGGGACCGGGAGAAGTGCGTCTCATGCCAACTTTGTGAGTTTATCTGCCCACCCAAAGCGATCAAAATCACCCCCGGCGAAATTCCATCGGATAATGAATGGGCTAAGGTAGAGAAACGGCCCCAAGAATTTGATATCGATATGATCCGCTGCATTTACTGCGGTATGTGTGAGGAAGTTTGTCCAGAGCAAGCCATCTATCTCCGTCCCGACTATGTGATCACGGGAACTAACCGTACTGAAATGGTCCACGACAAAGACCGGCTTTACGAAATTGGGGGGAAGCGTGTTGGCCTTGTCAATAAGTGGAACGACCTAAAGTAACAAGATATGGAAAACCTCGCATTCTATCTTTTTGCTTTCATGGCTGTCGCCGGAGGAGTGCTTTTGGTGGCCCTTCGCAACCCGGTTTCTAGCGCGCTCGCAATGGTGCTTTCTTTTGTTGGATTAGCCGGTTTGTTCATTGGACTGAATGCCTACTTTGTTGGAATCGTCCAAATCTTAGTCTACGCGGGCGCGATCATGGTCCTCTTTATCTTTATCATAATGCTTCTCGACCTGAACGACGAGAAACCGGTAAAATTTAAATCTTCTTCGGTCATCGCGGGTCTCGTTATTCCTCTCCTCTTAGTTGTTCAAATCCTTGGCGTGATCCAGCTCGGATCCGAGGGAAAAAAGGTCGAATTCGAAGAAATCACCAATGAATCGATGAGAAAGTCAGCCATCCAGTTTTCTCAGGCTGATGAAGATAACATTACATTCCCACGTGAGGAACAATCGGCAATTTACAAAAGCCTAACTCATGAAAAGAGCCCCAAACTTCCAGACACCAATCTAATAGGTCATACGATATTTAAGAGCTACAACTATCCTCTTCAGGTGGTAGGAGTCCTCCTCCTGGTAGCAACAATTGGCGTCGTGATCCTTTCCAAGAGGTCGAACAAGCAAGTTCCCACTGACTCCTAACAATTGTATTTCCTCATGGCTTCACTTAACGACTACCTTTTTGTTTCTGGTTTACTTTTTGCGATCGGACTTGCTGGCGTCATCGTCCGGCAAAACATCATTGTGATTTTTATGTGTCTTGAGCTGATGCTTGCCTCGGCTAGCCTTACCCTTGTCGCTTTTTCAAGATTCCATTTATTGAACGGCCTGCCCGACTATAACGGTCAGGTTTTCGTCTTCTTTATCATTACTGTTGCCGCCGCCGAGGTCGCTGTTGGGCTTGCGATCATCGTGGCTCTCTACCGTGCCCGCCAAACCATTAACGTCGAGGAACTCACCTCAATGCGCGGCTAACCCCACGAACTTCGAATTCTCATGGAATCACTTCCCTGGCTTATCCTCGGTCTCCCGCTCCTGACAGCTGCGGCTATTCATCTTGGACTCAAAAAAAAGCAATCTCTGTCAGCTCTAGTCTCTACATGCTCAGCGGCTGTGACTCTAGTGCTCACCTTAGTGATCATTTCGAAAGGAAGTGATCTTGCCGGTTCATTTACTTGGGCCTCTATTCCTGGTTTCGATGGGATCGAAATCGGTTATGAATTAAATCAACTGTCTCGAGGCATGATGCTCGTAGTCGCCGGGGTTGGGTTTCTTGTTCACTTGTTTTCCCTCGCATACATGAAGGAGGATTCAGCACTAGCTCGTTACTTTTGCGGACTATCGCTCTTTATGTTCTCGATGACAGGGATCGTCCTTGCCACCAACTTCATCATGATGTTCATGTTTTGGGAGTTAGTCGGCCTGAGCTCCTATCTTCTCATTGGGCATTGGTATCAAAAAGACTCCGCGGCCGATGCTTCAAAAAAAGCCTTCCTCACAAATCGGATTGGCGATTTTGGGTTCATGATCGGCATCCTTATTCTCTGGGGAATCACCGGGAGCTTCACCTTCAATGGCATAAGCGAGTTCTTTGCTGGAGGGGGGCACCCTAAAACGATCGTGCCCTCAATGACGATGTTCTCATCCGCCATCCTTCTAATATTCATGGGGGCCATGGGCAAATCGGCACAAGCTCCTCTGCACGTGTGGCTCCCAGATGCGATGGAAGGCCCCACTCCAGTTTCTGCTCTGATTCATGCCGCAACGATGGTTGCAGCAGGCGTTTTCATGATGGTCCGATTCTTTAGTGCGGTTGGAATTGAGACTCTCGACTCCATTTGGGGACCGGATGTTATCGCTTGGATTGGTGCGATCACTTCCCTTCTCGCGGCCTTGATGGCTACTCAACAGGACGACATCAAAAAGATCCTCGCCTATTCCACTCTTTCCCAGCTCGGTTACATGGTCATGGCCGTAGGACTCCTGGACCCAGAAGCGGGAATGTTCCACCTCTTCACACATGCCTGGTTTAAAGCCCTTCTCTTTCTCGGCTCGGGCGCGGTCATCTTCGCCTGCCATCATGAGCAGAATATTTGGAAGATGGGTGGTTTGAAAAAAACTATGCCCGTTACTTTTCTCACCTTCGGGATCGGAACCATTGCTCTTTGCGGTGTTCCGGGAACTTCCGGTTTCTTCTCTAAAGAACACATCCTTGAATCTGCCGCCCACAGTGGACAGTGGGCCCTCTTCGGAATTGCCGCACTGGTGGCTTGCCTTACTACTTTCTACATGTTCCGTCTCTTCTTCGTAGCTTTTCTAGGGAATCCTCGAAGTGATAGCGCGCAACATGCAAAGGAAGTTGGCCCCCTCATGTCTGCCCCATTGATTGCCCTAGCACTTATGGCTATTTTTTCCGGATATCAATTCCTAGGGAGCAACATCTCACCACTTTACAAGCCTTTTGAGTTTCACCCGGATGCCCCAGCATTTATCGCTTCAATCTCCGCTGTCGTGATTGGACTTATTCTAGCTTGGAGGCTCTACGGTAATACTGAGAAAGATCCCTTGGAAAACAGAGGTGTTTTTAAACACTTCCGCAATAAGTTCTATATCGATGAAGCTTACGCGAAAGTTGTTCGCTACGGTCAGGATACTCTTGCAGCCTTTATTCATTTCTTTGACGAGCTGGTCATTAATGGTTTCCTTGTTGATGGGTTTTCGCGAGCGGCCGGTGGCTTTGGTCGTATCTTCGGACGACTTCAGTCCGGCAACCTTCAGGGCTACGCCGTCCTCTTCGGTATTGGCGTTCTTTTAGTCATCTACCTCACGGTCTTTGTTTCATGAGCATCATCCTCATTCTCATCCCATTCCTCGCCGCCTTCGCAATATTGGCCGGTCTTGCTAAAGCAAGGTCGATTGCAACAATTGCTGCCTCCGCCAACCTACTGCTCGGACTTGGCACTGTTTTTTGTTGGAAGGCCTCAATTTGGGATCTCTCGTGGAAGGTTCTCTCAAAACCAAATATCCACCTCTCTCTCGGCTTCTACGATGGAATGAGCCTAGTAATGGTCATTTTAAGTGTGCTGGTTCTTTTCGCAGCAGTCATGTCTGGGAAGTGTCCTGAGGGACGCGATAAGTTATGGTATTCATCGATTCTACTCATCGGGGCAGGCGGCTTGGGCGCGTTTCTTTCCACTGATCTATTTTTCTTCTACGCCTTTCATGAGCTCGCTCTTATTCCAACATTTTTAATGATAGGAATACTCGGCTCGGGCGATCGGAAAAATGCGGCTTGGAAGATCACGATTTATCTCGCTTTAGGTTCTATCATTCTTTTGGCAGGCCTTATTTGGCTCGTTTCAGCTAGTGGTTCAGAAACTTGGCTTTTCGATGATCTTCTCGCTTCTTCTATCTCACAGGATGCCCAGTCGGGGATCGCAGCTCTTCTCATCGTAGGCTTTGGGGTTCTTATCTCCCTCTTCCCTTTCCACTCTTGGGCTGCTCCCGCATACGCCTCAGCTCCAGCACCCGTCGCCATGCTCCATGCAGGCGTTCTGAAAAAATTTGGGCTTTATGGCTTAATCAGACTCTACCCCATGGTATCGGCTGGAATGCAAGACTGGCTCGTTTGGCTCATCGTCCTCCTTCTCTGTAATATTCTTTGGGTAGGATTCGTCACAATCAACCAAAAGCGTCTTGATATGATCCTTGGAAATTCCTCAGTGATGCACATGGGGTATATTTTTCTAGCTTTCGCTGCTCTCATAGAATCGGGCAGCTTTGAAGCCAATCCGCTTGCGAAACCTGCTGCAGTAATTTTGATGTTTGCCCACGGGGTTAGCATTGCACTCCTATTTATGCTCACCGACACGATCCGCAGGAAGACTGGGACCGTCGAACTTGCTGAACTGGGAGGACTTGCGAAAGCCGCACCACGCCTCGCATTCCTTTTCGGCCTTGCGGCGATGGCGTCGATTGGACTTCCGGGCCTGGCAAACTTTTCCGGTGAGGTCCTCGTTTTCCTATCGGGATTCAAAGGCTACAATGGTGAAAGTCTCGGCTATGTCCAAACAGCTACTATTTTAGCTCTTTGGGGCGTCGTTATAAGCGCAGTTTATATGCTGAGAGCTTATCGACAGACCTTCCAAGGAGCACCGGTCAGCCACACGAGTTCAGAACACGTTAAGGACTTTGGGCCCTTTTGCCAAATTCCAGCAGGGATCCTTGCGATATCCCTCCTTATCGTTGGACTCTATCCAAACTCGCTACTCCAGTTCCTAGATGAACCCGAAGCTCTCCCTTCAGAAACCGAACAAGCTTCAAAATAATTTTTCAAAGTTCCGCTTCCAATGCCTTCCTACTTGCTAGAAATCATCGTCCTTGTCGGCGGATTGGTCTTGCTTCTCCTAGAAGCCTTCACTTCCCCGAAAAGAAAGCTCCCAATCGCTATTGGCGCGATCTCAATCCTGTGTTTCTCGGTGATCCTTTTGTTCTTCGCTGACAAAGGGTTTGGCGCTGAAAATGCCGAGCTTACCCGATTTTACGCTTTTGATCCCTTAGCCATATTTTTCAAACTTTTCATAATTATAGCGACTATCCTAACGCTCCTCCTTGCGCTCGATCATCGTAAAATTCTTTCAAAGTTCACGGCTAACCCGGACTCTGAAGACGGGACTGGTGAATACTATTGCCTCTTTCTTTTTGCTTGTGCCGGCATGATGTGGATGGCTTCCGCAAAAGATCTTGTCTCACTTTTTGTGGCACTCGAACTAACGACGATCACATCATATATCTTAGTTGGATACATGAGACGAAACGTCGGTTCACTCGAAGCTGGTGTGAAATTTCTTATTCTTGGCGCTCTTTCAACGGGTTTTCTTGTTTACGGCATTGCGTGGATCTATGGAGCGACGGGAACGACAGACCTTGCTTTAATTGGCGAACGCATTACCGAGCAAAATTCCACCTATCTACTTTTCGGTCTCGCCCTTATTCTCGTTTCACTCGCATTTAAAGTTGGCGCTGTCCCAATGCATCTCTGGATCCCTGACGTTTACCAAGGTGCACCAACACCGACAACTGCTTTCCTTTCTATTGCATCTAAGGCTTCAGGTTTCGCAATTGCTATTCGAGTTACCGAGCCCTTCCTAAACAGCGGAACTGACATTGCAGCAAAAACGACTTTCATCTTAGCTACTCTTGCTGGAGCTACTATTCTCTTAGGTAATCTAGCGGCAATTCCACAGAAAAACTTTAAACGCCTTCTCGCATATTCCTCAATCGCGAATGCAGGTTTCATCTTGCTTCCAATGGCAGCGTGGCAAACTGCCACTGATGAACTCACCTCGAAACAGGTCATCGCTTTTTATCTCACGATCTATCTGATCATGACTTTCGCAGCATTCTTCATTCTTGCGATAATCCATCGAAATACCGGTTCGGATGACATCTCAGCTTTTGAAGGTTTGGGAAGAAGACACCCTCTTCTTGCAATTATGACTGCCATTATCATCGGAGCCCTTGCTGGACTTCCTCTCACAGCGGGGTTTTGGGGAAAGTTCCTCGCTTTTAAAACCGCAATTGATGCTGAACTTTGGGTTCCAGTCTCACTCGGATTCATTGGAGTTGCGGCAGGATTTTATTATTATTTCCAAATCATACGGGCAATGTATTGGAGAAGCTCGCTGGATTCTGAGACCATCAAAATTAGGCCAATCGCCTTCCGCTCAATTGCCGGATTAACTACCCTGGTAATCATTTTAGGGTTCTGGCCCCAGCCGATCTACTGGCTTCTTCAAAACATCAGCTAACGCCTGCTAGAACTCCAGTAGAAAGCCCCAACTGTATCCAGTCGGGGCTTTTGTATGGGACCGAGCAAACAACCCACTAATCGGGCAGCTCCGAAACAGGGAGGTTAGTTACCTCCTCCCGATAAGATTCGGCGAGGGGAGTGCTCAAATACCGTTCGGTAGATGAGCACCCAATTGTCACAATACGTTTCCCCTTGAAGCTATCTCTCGACGCTATTTTCAGTGCCGAGGCAACATTTGCTCCAGTAGAAATTCCTGCTGGAAGACCTTCAAGCTGAGCCAGTTTCTGCGCCATTTCAAAAGCCTCTTCATTGGTTACAGTTATCGCCTCGTCTATGATCGAGGTATTCAAATTACCAGGAATAAAACCGGCTCCAATTCCCTGAATCTTATGAGGCCCGGGAGTTCCGCCACCAATCACTGGGCTATTCTCTGGCTCAACTGCTATGACCTTAAAGTCGGAGTTGCGATCTTTAATCACTTCTCCAACCCCCGAGATAGTGCCCCCCGTGCCAACTCCGGCAACAATCGCATCAATATCGCCACCAGTGTCACGCCAAATTTCCTCAGCAGTTGTTTCTCTATGGATTTGAGGATTGGCGGGATTATCAAACTGACTAGGACCGAAACTATTCTCAGTCTCGGCTAGAATCTGCTTGGCCTTAGCAATAGCTCCGCCCATGCCACGCGGCCCTGGAGTCAGAACGATCTTCGCTCCGAGGCTTCGAAGAAGAATCCGGCGCTCGATCGACATCGTTTCTGGCATAGTTAGAATACACTCATACCCCTTAGCTCGAGCAACAAAAGCGAGGGCAATACCAGTATTTCCAGAAGTCGCTTCGATAATCGTTCCTCCAGGTTTAAGAACACCATCTTCTTCCGCAGCCTCAATCATCGCTTTTCCAATACGATCTTTGACACTAAACAGTGGATTGAAAAATTCCGCTTTAACGAAAACTTCGCAATCAAGCCCTTCGGTCACAGTATTCAATTTAATTAACGGAGTGTTGCCGACGGTATCGACAATATTTTCAGCAATGCTCATTTATTTTCTTGGTTAGATTTGATAGTCAATTTGACCAGATTCTTGGTGAAGTCCACATTCATATTTAGTCCCACCAAAGCGGGTGTCCTCCGCAGTTTCCCCGGCATTCGGTTTCCGGGTCGAGTGCCAATCCCCCATTGTTAGGAATCCTTGCTCTTCAAGAGGGTGCCGAGGAAGATCGTGTTCCTGATAGTATGCTTCCAACTGGGCATCCGCCCAATCTAGAATCGGATAAACTTTCATTGTTGCCTTTTGCTTTTCAGCAAAAGCACGCTCTACCCTTGTCGAAGATTGGCTACGGCGGAGACCACTCAACCAAACGTCGCCACCAATCTCGGAGAGTGCACGATTCATAGGTTCAACCTTGTTTAGCAAAGCATATTTTTTATTGCCCTCTTCCCCCTGTTCCCAAAGGTTACCATAGAGAGCCTTTTGACGAGCAGCCGTAATAGCTGGGTTAAAAACTCGAATATCTAATTCCCAGTCTTCGATAAATGAATGGGCAAATTGATAGGTTTCAGGAAAACAATATCCGGTATCGACAAAGATAATTGGAATTTCAGGTGCGTGCTTACTAATCAGATGCAACATAACGGAGGCTTGAAGTCCAAAACTGGAACTTGCGACCAATCGCGACCGATAAATCTCTTTTAACTGGAGGATTCGTTCGTGTGCCTTTAGTGGCTCCAAAAGCGCCGACAACTCCTCTGGTTTAGGATCGGCTTTTAAGGATTTCTCTGCGGGTGAATGAGTGGTCTTCATACAGATTCATGCTCCTTGTGCACCTCACTCCCGTGAGTAACCTCGTGAATAATTCCGACGCGAATTACAAAATCCCCAAAAGACTCCCCAACTTTTCGCTCGGTAGAATAACGAGTCAGAACCGGACGTAAAAGACCTGCAATCTCGTCACCCTTTACACTCCTCTTCCATATTCCACCAATACGATTTCCGGTGAAGCCTCCACCCAAGTGAATATTATATTTCCCAGGAGCACGGCCAACAAAAGCGATCTCGGCAATATAAGGACGAGCGCAACCATTTGGACAACCCGTCATCCGGATTGTAATGGCATCTTGGGTCAAGCCTACTTCATCAAGGATCTCCTCAATATCATTCATCAAGCTGGGTAGATAACGCTCACTCTCTGCCAACGAAAGACCGCAGGTCGGAAGCGCGACACAGGCCATTGAGTTAAGACGGGCCGCGGAGCGTTTCTGGTTTCCTGCAATCCCGTATTTTTCGATCAAAGTATCGATCGTGATTTTCTCTTCGGTATCAACTCCCGCGATGATGATATTCTGATTTGAACTCAAACGCATGTCCCCCTTGTGTACTTTGGCGATCTCACGAAGTCCGGTTCGAAGGAGATAACCTTCCTTGTCAACAATTCGACCGTTCTCAACAAAGATTGTCAGTTGACTCTTACAATCCTCAGTCTTTATCCATCCATAAGTATCACCATTACTCTTAAATTCGAAAGGGCGTGCTTCATCAATTTTATATCCAAGTCGCCCTTCGATCTCTTTTTTGAACCACTCGATTCCACGATCATCGATGGTATATTTTAAACGGGCATGCTTTCTCTCAGTGCGATCACCAAAATCCCGTTGAATTTTCACGACCTCCTCGGAAACCTCAACCGCCTTATCAACCGGGATAAATCCCAGAATATCCGCAATTCTTGGAAATGTCTTCTCTTGGCCATGATGCATTCCCATACCGCCACCTACAGTGACGTTAAAACCAACTAGTTTTCCACCCTCCTCGATTGCAATAAATCCGAGACACTGGGAATAAATGTCAACGTCGTTACTTGGAGGAATCGCCATGCAAATTTTGAACTTCCTAGGCAGATAAGTTTTTCCGTAGATCGGCTCAACTTCTCCTTCTGAACTCTCGACCTTTTCACCGTCGAGCCAGATTTCGTGGTAGGCACCGGTCGCCGGAGTTAGGTGATCGCTTATTGCCTGAGCAACCTTGAGGGTCTCCCCATGAATTGACGAAAGAGCTGGATTTGGGTTACACATAACGTTGCGATTCACGTCTCCGCAAGCCGCTATCGTATCCATCGCAGTGTCGTTAATTTCCTTAATCGTTTGTTTCAGATTCCTCTTGATCACCCCATGCAGTTGGTAGGCTTGGCGGGTTGTTAGTTTGAAGTTTTCGTTTCCATACTCACTTGCCATCCGGTCCATCTCAAGCCACTGCGCCGTTGTAGAAACTCCTCCCGGAACTCGAACACGGATCATAAAACTAAAAGCCTTCTCTAAGCCGGCCCGTTTGCGCTCGATACGAACATCACGGTCATCCTGCTGATAGGTCCCATGGAATTTAAGTAACTGCTCATCATCCTTAGAAACGAATTCCGTTGATTTGTTGGCAAGTCCTTCAGCAATAGTTCCGCGAAGATAATTACTCGCAACTTTAATGGACTCGTTTTTCGAAAGCTTGACTTCAGACATCTAGTTTTAAGGTTTCTTTTCTTATTCCTGACAAACCTGATCTTATTTGTCAGGATATGGCAGAGAAAACTTCACCCAAATCTATCTTAGATGCAATCAAAAAAAGGACCATTCAGCCCCATTTAATAGAACAGTTCGGCTTTCTTTTCCTACTCCCTATGCTGAAGGTGACCTCTAATCTCTTCTTTCGATTGTAGTCCTGAGCTCATGCGTCGAAGGAATTGAAGAAGTTTGGATCAATGATGAAGCTTCCGGATATCTCGATGCCACCTACAAGCTACCCAAGATAGCACTACATCAAATCAGCGACCCTTAAGATTTCATTAAGGCGCTAGATTCCAATCACTGCTGCCCTGCTCATCAAGTCAACCTCTTTACATCGACAATCACAGTATCGACCCATTGTCTTTTCACAATCCTCACAAAGGAGGATTTGGGCGTTGCAAGGCATCCAAGCGCAATTGCGATATCGAATACTTGGGATTCCGCAACTGCGGCATTTTGAGACAACCTTAGCTCCCTCAGTCTGATTAACGGAAACACTCAATCTTTCATCAAAAACATAGCACTCACCCTCATAACCTTCCCCCTTAACTTCTTCATCTTTCCCGTAGCTTACAATGCCACCTTCTAGCTGAAACACATTATCGAATCCTTCATTCAAAAGAAATCCACTGAATTTTTCACATCGAATTCCACCTGTGCAGTAAGTAAGGATTTTTTTACCTTCTAATTCACACCGATGGTCCCGAATCCACCTTGGAAGATCTTTAAAGCTGGGCACATTGGGAAGAATAGCACCTTCGAACCGCCCAATTTCCCACTCGTAGTCATTACGAGCGTCAAGCAAGACCACATCATCCTCTTTCATGGCCTCCCGCCATTCCGATGGTTTAAGATGAGTTGCAGTGCGATCCACAGGATTAAAATCATCTTCGCCCAATTCCAAAGTCACCACCTCATTACGGACTTTTATAGAGAGCTTGGGAAAGACATGCCCTTCTTCCGGGTCAATTTTCCAATCTATTCCAGCCATAATTGGGTCGCAGTCAAGGGCCTCACGGTATTTAGCGCAATTTGACTTTGTTCCCGAAACAGTGCCATTAAGGCCCTCCGTAGCGACCACAATCCGTCCACGAAGCCCTAATCGCTGGCACAAAAGACGATGATCCGCCGCAAAAGCTTCAGGATCATCCAAACGGGCATATTTATAATACAGAAGGACTTCGTAGGGATTACTCATCAACAGAGGTATTGTGCTAAAAATTCACCGAGAAATCCAGCGAAGCTCGCCATCTTTTCATTCAAAATAAAACTCACAAATTGAGCTGGTCCATACGCTTGCCAAAGGAGGTCAGAAATGTAGTGTTTTCTTTGGCTTGAATGGGGCAATTGTTGTTTAACTTCTCGGAGAACCACTTACTTGTCTCGCCTTTCATTCTTGAACACTCCAATCTATCCTTTTTACCATTTCCGACCAAATGACGAACGACAAAAAACCGCGGCGTTCAGCCAAAAAAAAGACCACCAAAAAATCAGCCGTTAAAAAAACCGTGGCAAAGAAAAAAGCTGTAAAGAAGACCATGGTGAAAAAAATCGCTAAGAAAAAAGTCGCTAAGAAAAAGGTCGCGGCAAAAAAATCAACTCTCACGAAAAAGACCGCTAAGAAAGCAATCTCCAAGAAAAAGGATACTTGGAAACCTGCTCATAAAGTTGCCCGAAGAAAAGTTACACCACCAACTTCTACCTCTAAAACGAAGCCTAAAAAGAAGGCAGCAAAAAAAGCCTCCCCTAAGAAATCGATTGCTGGAAAAAACAGGGTTAAAAATCACATTCCAAACACCCCGCCTACTCAGCGTAAAATCAATCGCAATTTGGTCCACTACATCGTCAACCTGCCTCCGATTGTCCCTCCCGTTGAGCTTATTCACAGCGAGCCTATTACCGAACCTGCCTCTTCCCCACCTCTAGCCACTGAGACATCAACGGGAACCTCGGTGACTACAACCTCAGCCCAAGAATCCAGAGAAGAAAAATTAAACCCAACTCCTATCAAAATCTCTGAGGACCTAGCCGCAGCTCAAGATCCGTCCAAGAGTTCACTCACTTCGGACGATGTCGCCGCTGTCGATGAGCTTGGGCAAAAGTATCAGCAACTGAAAACCGAGCTTGGAAAAGTCATAATCGGCCAGGAAGCCGTTATCGAAGAGCTCGCAATTTGTCTCTTTGCTCGTGGCCACGGCCTCCTCATGGGGGTTCCCGGACTCGCCAAAACCTTATTGGTTTCCTCGATTGCTGAAACCTTGCATCTTGGCTTCAACCGGATTCAGTTTACTCCCGACCTCATGCCGGCCGATATTTCAGGAACCGACATTATTCAGGAGCATGGTCAGACAGGAAAGCGTGAGTTCGAATTTGTGAAAGGGCCAGTCTTTTCCAATATCGTCCTAGCTGACGAGATTAACCGAGCACCCGCAAAAACTCAGTCCGCCATGCTCGAGGCTATGCAGGAACGTCACGTAACCGTTCTTGGCAGGACTTACAAACTCGACGCTCCATTCTTTGTCCTCGCAACGCAAAACCCCGTAGAGCAAGAAGGAACATATCCCCTTCCGGAGGCACAGCTTGATCGATTCATGTTTCTTATCAACGTCGAATACCCAAGCGCTGAAGAGGAGAAACGAATTGCCCGCGAAACGACCGGTGTTGACAAAGAACCTCTCAATCCGTTGCTCACTGGGGAAGATGTTCTAAAATTTCAGAGCCTAGTTCGCCGCGTTCCTGTTCCTGATCACATTTATGACTATGCAGTCGAAATCGTTCGTCGAACCCGTCCCGACGGACCAGACGCTCCGGAATGGATTAAGGAATACGTGGGCTGGGGTGCCGGACCTCGTGCCGTGCAATATCTCATTCTCGGGTGTAAGGCCCGGGCTGCGCTGCGTGGCACTTATATGGCCTCGTTGGATGACATCGAAGCTGTCGCAAGCCCAGTGCTCAGCCACCGTGTCCTAACAAACTTCGCCGCTGAATCACAAGGTATGACCTCCAAGAAAATCGTCGCTCGTCTTGTCGAGGAGATGCGCGATGATGCCTAGCCTTCCTGCCCAGTGTTTTCATTTTGAGGCATTCCCCCAGTGTTAGACCAAACGAGCCTGAGTAATACCTCTTGGCAGCAGGTTAATCCTAAATCAAAATTGTGGTAATTCTAAGGCACTCTTAAAAATGAAATACGATTTTCTCGATACTGAAGTGCTTGCCCGTCTTGGAGCGATTCCTCTCGAGTCGCGCACACCAATGATCGGAAACGTTGCCGGACGACACCGCTCGCCCCACCGGGGATCGTCAGTAGAATTTGCAGAATACCGAAAATACGTTCCCGGCGATGATACTCGCCGCCTAGACTGGAAGGCCTATGCACGTTCTGATCGCTACTACATTAAGGAATTCGAAGCCGATACAAACCTGCGCGCCTATTTCGTAGTTGATTCATCAGGATCAATGAATTTTTCATCTGGTGATCACCCTACTAAAATTGACTTCGCCCGAAAAATTGCAGCTACCCTTTCCTACCTTATCGTCAATCAGGGTGATTCCACCGGGTTAAGCTGCTGCAACGAAAAAATTCATCTCGAAATTCCTCCTAGTCGTCGGGCTGCCCAACTTCAGGCGATTTTCGATTCCCTCCAAAACCTTGAGCCCACGGGCGACACTGGTCTTGTTAATGCTCTTCACCAGATCGCAGAAAAGATTCAGCAACGCGCACTTGTAATAATTCTCTCAGACCTTTTTGCAGATACCGAGGCGCTTGGAGATGCCCTTCAGCACCTTCGATTCCGGAAACACGACATCGCCGTCTTTCATCTCCTCGACCCTCAGGAAGTCGAATTCCATTTCGAGCGTCCACACCGATTTGTTGACCTTGAGGATAGCACCACTGTTGTAGCGGAACCCAATCTCATCGCTGACGAATACCACGCAGCTTTAAAGCAATTCTTAGATAAGGTCGAAGGTAAGTGCCACGACGTTTACGCCGATTACCACCTCTTTCAGACGAGTGCCAATTATGAGGAAATTGTCTCAAACTTCATCACGACTCGTCTCCATTCCAAACGCTAAATCAACCCTTGAGCCTAAGCTTCCTCTCACAACCGATCCTGTGGGGGCTGTTCGCAGCCTCCATCCCAGTGATCATCCATTTACTTAACCGACGGCGCTTTCGTATCGTCGATTGGGCGGCCACAAGCTTCCTCCTTAAGGCTTCACGTGAATCGCGCGGAAAAAAGAAGCTTAAGCATATCCTAATTCTTATTTGTCGCACCTTGGCAATTTTCGCCCTTATTTTTGCGGTAGCCCGTCCCCTCTTGGGAGGATTCCTCGGATCAGGAAGTGGATCAGTAAACACCGTGATTCTTGTTCTTGATCGTTCGGCAAGCATGGAGACTAAAGCGGAGAGCGGAGCCCCATCATATCGAGAAGCTGTCATTACACGGGTCTCCCAAGCCGTTGAAAAAATGGGCTCTCCACGCTTACTTCTTATCGATAGCGCGAGTGGAGATATCCAAGAAGTCCCTTCACCCGATGCACTCCCAGAACTTTCGACTACTTTTGCTACCGATACTCAGGCTGACATTCCGACCTTGTTGACTAAAGCGATTGATTACATTGACGAAACTAATCCAGGCCAGACTGAAATCTGGCTTGCTTCGGATATGCAGAGGGGAGACTGGCGGCCCACTGACTCAAGATGGAACGCAGTTCGAAGCGGACTCGAAAGCCTTCCCAACGAAACAAAGCTTAGGGTTCTCTCATCAGGCAGCGAACTTGCGCAAAACATAGCAATCGAGCTCGTCGCTTCTCGCCGTGTCGAAGACAATCTTTTCCTTGATCTCAAATTAACACGCAGCAATGGCGATGGAACCTCCACCGTCCCAATCACTTACTCCCTCAAAGGAGCCCGCTCAGCCGAGCGCGTCACCATGAATGGGCAAGAGCTTCGTTTTCAAAAACGTCTCCCCCTAAGCGCAGCAGATGTCGATGGCAGCGGGTGGGTCGGAATCCCCTCGGACAATAATCCGCGCGACAATAGTGTTTTTTTCGCATTTGGAGGCAAAGAACCTGTCCAATCGTGGATCGTCTCAGAGAAACCTTCTGGTAACACGGCCAACTACCTTCGCAAAGCAGCAGCACCCGATGGCTTTGAGCGCTATAGTTCTGAGATTATCGCCCTGACCCAAACGACTAAAATTGACTGGTCGACCGCTTCACTCATTGTCTGGCAAGCCCAGATCCCAACCGGAGCTGTTGCTGCCCAACTTCAAGAATTTGCAACGTCTGGAGGATCCGTCATTTTCTTCCCACCAGAAAAACCATCTAATAATATCATTTTTGGGACATCCTGGGGATTAATTCAAGAAGCTCCGGCGGACGAATATTTTATCAACGGATCATGGATCAAAGATGATGGTCCTTGGCGAAACAGCCTGAGCGATCAAAAAATGCCAATTGATCAAGTCCGGGGGGTCAAGCGCTGCAGCATTCAGGGTGATGGCACCTCACTTGCTGAATGGGACGACGGGTCTCCTCTTCTTTACCGTCAACTACAAGGTCTCGGGACAGCAATCTTCATCAATACTCTTCCCAATGATCGTTGGTCCAACCTCGAGTTTGTGGCCCTTCACCTCGTAGCTGTCCAGCGTCTCCTTGAAAAAGGCACCGACCGACTCCACTCCGGTTATCGCGCGATTGCTGGAAGTGAAAAAGCAAAACTCCGTGGCGATGAAATTCGAGATCGCCTCGATGCTTTTGAGGACTATGAACCTGCTCTCGGATCGTATCGCGCCGGAGTCTATCGCCTTGGCGAAAGGGTGATTGCCGTTAATCGACCTGCCGCGGAAAACTCACCTCTCCGCGTTAACGAGGAAGCCCTCGACACCCTCCTAGAAGGAACTTCTTACTCACTCTTTGAGAGCACAAAGGATGACAACAATCTAGTCTCTCCGGTTTGGTGGGCTTTCCTCATTGCCGTTCTCTTTTTCCTGCTTGCCGAGGCAATTCTCTGTTTGCAACCGAAATTAACAGGACCGCCTTCTCTCAGCACCTCAAAAACGTCTCCCGCTTCGTGAATCATTTCAATCTCGGCCCACTCCACTTTCAGGCACAAACCTGGTTGATCGTCTTGGTGGTGATCGTCCTTATTGCGACGATCACTTTAGGAGTCATGGCAACACGTCGGTCAACCCGCCCCAATCGCACTGGCACTCTTGAGGGCCTCCGGCTTATGTGCGTCCTTTTTGTTTGCGTTATGTTACTTGGACCCGAATGGCGCACCGTTCAGGAATCGGACCTCCAGCCCGAAATCGCAATCGTCTGGGATGAATCAATCTCAATGGATACCGAAGACGCTAAGCGGCCAGAGTCGATGCCAGGATCCGAAGCAATTTTAACTCGTCGTGAATTAGTTGGACGCCTTGTCGATTCTGAGTTTTGGAAGCCCTTTGAATCAGACGGTAAGAACCGTGTAACGACTGCTTCTTTCGGTGCACCTTCACCTGATGCCGATATAATCGAGTTAGCGATGAGCGGCACAGACATTAATGAAGCTTTGGGCAATTCCTTGGCTAATGGACAAAATCTGAGAGCTGCTATTTTCTTGGGTGATGGCGATTGGAACCTCGGGACCTCACCCGTCGGTGTTTCCCAACAATTTCGTCTCAAGGGCGTTCCGATCTACACTCTCGCGACCGGAAACAATAAGAGAGTCCCTGACTTAGAACTTACCTCAGTAAACGCTCCCACTTACGGTATCATCGGTGAGAATGCCCAAATTCCTTTTACCATCGAATCATCCCTTGCTCGGGACGTTCGCACCCAAATTCGCATCAAAAGCGACACCGGAGCAGAACGCTATAAAGATCTCACCATTCGTGCTAACAGCACCCACTACGACTCAATTCTCTGGCGTATTGAAAAGGAGGGCGCTTCGACGCTTTCAATCTCTCTTCCAGTTACAAACGGGGAATTGATCGAAAATAATAATTCACGCGACTTTGTCATCAGTGGTAAGCCTGAATCAATTCGAGTTCTAGTAATCGAAACTCTTCCCCGCTGGGAGTATCGATTTATTAGAAATGCACTATCGCGAGATCCTGGAGTCAGTGTAGATTGCCTCCTTCTCCATCCAGACCTGGGTAGGGGCGATGGTCCCGATTACATTCAAGAATTCCCTGAAAAACTAGAAGATCTGCAAAAATATGATGTTATTTTTATCGGAGATGTTGGAGTTGGAGAAGGCCAACTCACAGTTGAACAAGCGGACCTAATTGAAGGACTCGTTAAGAGCCAGGCCAGTGGAGTTGTCTTTATCCCAGGGGCCAAAGGAAACCAGTTCACGCTCTCCAAATCAAATCTTGGTGACTTAATCCCTGTCATTCTGAACCAAGATAAAAAAGAGGGCCTCTCAGAATCCATCGAAACGACAATGCGCCTCACCCCAGAAGGAGAGGAATCGCTTCTAACAATGCTGGGAGAAAGTGAGTCACAAAATGAAACAATCTGGCGAAATCTCCCTGGCTTCTACTGGCAAGCCCCCGTAGTACGGGCGAAATCAGGATCTACAATTCTTGCCGAAAATGAGGCCCGAAGAAACGCCTATGGCCGACTTCCAATCATTGTCACATCGAGAGCCGGTTCTGGAAAGGTTCTCTACATGGCCATCGATTCTGCGTGGCGCTGGCGTCGCGGTGTTGAGGACCTCTATCATTATCGCTTCTGGGGGCAGGTGGCACGCTGGATGTCTTACCAACGTAATATGGCCGCAGGAGAAAGGATACGACTTTTCTATACCCCCGAACGACCAAAACCCGGAGACTTTGTGTCCCTCTCGGCAAATGCTTTCGATTCTAACGGCGCGCCACTTAACGATGGTGTTCTACAAATCGATCTCACGGCACCCAACGGTCAGATCAAACGAATCGAACTTGCAAAAGAAGAAGGGGCCTGGGGAAGCTTCTCTGGACGCTTTAAAATCTCTCAACCAGGTGAATGGAATCTCAACACATTCATCCCCGAAGAACCTGCGGCAGGCATCGAGGCTAAGATTATTTCTCAAACCGATGCCATCGAAAAGACAGGACGACCGGCCCGCTTTGAAGTTCTTCAAGAAATGTCTAAAATTTCAAGAGGCCGCATGGTTACGGCCGAAAAAATCGATGAATTAGTAAAGGAAATAAATGCCCTACCAGAACCCCAACCATTAGTCACCTCCATCAAGCTCTGGGCTCATTGGCTTGCGCCGGTAATCTTGATCACACTTCTCTCGCTATTTTGGGTTGGTCGAAAGCTCAACGGTGCTTTCTAAAATTAGGTTCAGATTCGCCAGTCGTATCTCAGCCAGGCCTGATCATTTTAAGAATTTCGTTCTCTGAAAAAGAGGATTCCCTTTTTAAACATCTCCTTTCAAGAATCCAAAAAAAATCCCAACTTAGCCAGTCTGTAGCAACTTTTCTCGCCGAATAGAGTTTCATGAACTAGAATCCCAAACGATGTCACCACGTTTCATCATAGCCACCTCCACTCTGATTATCGGACTACTTGTGAGCTGGCTTATGTTTCAAACACAAGATCAGCCCGAGAACTACAAGAGAACCAAGAAACTGGTTCCGAATCCGTTGGAGTATATTCCTTCAGATCCCATCAGTCAGCGTCAGAAGAACGGGGGGAATTCCGATCGAAATAACAATTTTGATCCGAACGCAATCCCGTATGAGAGAGTCATAACGTTTTCGAGCGAGGAAGCTTACCGTAGCTTTCTCAAAAAACTCTCAGCTAGCGGAGTTTTCAACAAAGGATCAATCGATTCATTACGCGCTGTTCGAATTAGCTTTGACTCATTATCAGATCTCAATGCTTTGGAGCTAAATCCCGAAGATGTCGAATTTAACTACCCTGTCCTCATTCCTGAACTTCGCGAAGTTCAACCTCAGGAGGGGGTCTTGGGGTTCGGAAACGGCGCTTTAGATTTCCTTGGTATTAGCAAGGACAATTCAGAATGGGGTAAAGGTGTTAAAATCGCAGTCATCGACACTGGGATCGAGCCTCATCTCGCTCTGAACGATAACATTCAGCACATCAATCTGATTGATCTCGATGAAGGAACGAATCCAAATAGTCACGGGACTTCAGTGGCCTCCCTTATAGCAGGACAGCATCCCAACATGAGAGGAGTTGCGCCCCAAGCTGAACTTATTTCTGTTCGAGTCGCTGACGAAACTGGTGTCTCTAGCTCTTTCTTACTCGCACAAGGAATCACTGCTGCTGCAGATGCTGGAGCCCAGCTCATCAACATTTCAATGGGCTCCTCAAGCGACAGCGCCCTAGTTCGTCAGGCTGTCGATTATGCTATCGAACAAGGCGCCGTTATTTTTGCTTCCTCAGGAAATGACGGGACACAGCAAGCATCCTACCCAGCCGCTGATCCCGATGTTTATTCCGTTGGTGCCATTGATGCCAACGGGACCCACCTAAACTTCTCAAACACCGATGACAACCTTGCATTCACGGCTCCCGGCCTCGAGGTTCAAGCCGCCTTTCCAGGCGATAACGTCACATCCTTCACCGGGACCTCTGGGGCAGTAGCATTTCCAGTTGGCGCTGTTGCCGCTATTATGTCCGAAAGCCAGCAATCGATCAGTGCAGAGCAAGCTGTTTCAATACTTCAAAGCCATAGCAATGAGGCCGGCCTTCCAGGAGCCGACAATCAATTTGGGATCGGAATCATTGACGTAGGTCGCGCGATCAACAGGAACACCAGTGGAATTGTAGATATCGCAGTCGCCTCACAAACCTACCTCCTCCCAACAGCTGACAGCTCTGCATCTGGGCTTCAGGTCAGCGTGGAAAATCGCGGCACAGAAACCGTCTTTCAATCCACCGTCGATATTCAAATTGGAAACGACTACTTCCCTTATACAATCCAAAAGATAAGCCCTAACGAACGCACGGTTGTTACTATCCCATCAGGTCTAGGCCAACTCAGGGCTGATGCACAGCTGGAGGTTTCAGCACAGATCAATCTACCAACTGGGCAGAGCGATGCGAAACCTGGAAATGACCAGAGAAAGGAAATCGTTACGATTCCCACGGATGATCGCTAAGAAATATTTGATGTTTTTTATCTCATCTCTCGGAGCCACTGCCACTCCGGGATGGATCTCAGCACCCTTTGCCGACGCTTTGCCTGCTAACCAGCTCCTCGTCGATGGAAATGCTTGCGGCCCTACCTGCCTATTAAGTGCTTTCCGAGCCGGCAGCGAAAAGTGGCGCGCTTCAATTTCAAAGATCGAAGGCGATACAGATTCAGAGAAAATCCGAAAAATAATCTCGGACTACGCGAGGCGTCCTTCCTCGCTTGACCCCAAAAAAGCGCGGTGGAATGGGCGCTACGGAATCGCAAGTCCGGACCTTGTCGCAATGGCCAACGAGCTTCGTAGTGAAAAATGGATGAGGTCCGTAAAGCAGGAAATCTTTTTCAAAAAATCACGGGAGGAAGAAACCGCGCTTCTAGCTAGAGTCCATGACAAGCTTTCGATGTCCCTTAAAAAAGGACTTCCTCCTATTCTTAGAATACGACGTGTAGCGTGGCGGACTCCAAAAGGATCGAGCACCAAACATTGGCTAATGATCAAAGCCCACTTCATCGTCCTTACTGGTCTTCCAGAAAAACTTCCCAAGGAAACGAAGTCTTTTAAGATCACTTATCATGAGCCCTGGGGTGGGAAAACCCTCTCAGGGAGGATTCATATTTCAAATAGTAAGTCAGCTGGCGTAACGACTTTAATCGCAAGATTTCCGGGATCGGACATCGGAAAAACCCTCATTAATGGGAGTGAACCTACCTGTCTATCTCTCTCATCGGCAATCGGACTTTTTTGATATTTTGGTTAATTAATCTTACGCGCTTCTTCGCTAGCGAAAGCAGCTCCAGAAACAAGGATTTGGCATACCCAAACTCCACTCCAACTTTTGCTGCTACCAGACATCTCAGGCAAGAAAGAGATGACCAACCCCGTCTCAAATAGGATCCAGCATAGCCACAGTTTTTAGGCGGTAAGCGGTGTGCCCCGAATGGAGATCGGAGATGATTCGCGTTTTCACTCGGCCCTTTGCCTCACAGCTTCATATAAACAAACTCCTGCTGAAACACTAACATTCAAGCAGTCCACCGTTCCTTTCATGGGAAAATTCACCAAAAAGTCACACTCCTTCTCAGTGAGTTGCCGCATCCCCTCTCCCTCGCGCCCCATCACTATTGCGATCGCCCCCTTTAAATCAGTATCATAAAGGGATTGCGTTGCCTGGTCAGACGTTCCAACAAGCCATACTCCACGATCTTTAAGTTCCCTCATCGTTCGAGCCAGATTCGTAACCTTAATAAAGGGCACGCTTTCGGCAGCACCAACTGCGACGCGTCGTACGGTATCGGTTAAACCAACCGCTTTATCTTTTGGGGCTATGACAGCATCTACGCCAGCGCCATCGGCAGTTCGTAAAATAGCGCCCAAATTATTGGGGTCCTGAACACAATCAAGAATCAGTAGAAGAGGTTTCTCTTTATTAGCAAGAATCTCGAATAGATCTCCTTCCCCCCTCGGTCTCGCTTCCCTTTCACCTCGTGGACGTGAATGACGATTATCTCGCGCTTCCCCTGCTCGCTTTCTCATGTCGATGTCTTACGTCCCGCATCTTGAAATTCAAAGTTCAATTCCTTCTCTGACCTGTATAGGCTGATTTCCATGAAGTTGATTTCGTCAGTTCTTACAATGGCAATGTTGGTCGCTCAAGCCGATCGAAAGCCAAATATCGTTTTTA
>Ga0315331_10000911_pt1 | contig 21625 bp, 13 predicted proteins | sample M160m34915metaG_FD_203456 | JGI IMG/M metagenome (GOLD analysis project Ga0315331, IMG submission 203456) | Ammonia-oxidizing marine archaeal communities from Monterey Bay, California, United States - M1 60m 34915 | ecosystem: Environmental > Aquatic > Marine > Intertidal zone | place: USA...
TCTCCTAAATCTTTTCCTAGAGGTTTTGCTGCTGTAGAAGTTATTTATACAGCAGGGTATTCAGCAACCCCTCCAGATTTGAAGCTGGCATTGTTTGATTTAACTACTTATTACCTTAAAGAAGAGTACAAAGGTAGAAAATCATTAGCAGGCGCCGCTATTCAAAACGAGACAGCTACCTCTATCCGTGATGATATAGGTTTTCCGGACCACATAAAACGAATTCTAGATATGCATAGAATTGTGGACGTGATGTAATGGCTCGCGCTCAGACTACCCGCAGATCAGGCATCTTAAATGCTCTGGCAGAATTGTTCCAGCGCATTGACGGTGGCGATGGGTATAAATCAGATTTAACTGGTACTATTTCTACTCGAATGAAATTTTGGGATGAAGTAGATGTATTTCCTTCTCTTCATATGTCAGCGGGTACTGAAACTCGTGAATACTATGGAGGAGGACAGAAATTCAGATTTCTAACTGTTACACTCAGAATCTATGTAAACGCAGATGACCCAATAGAGGAACTCGAAGAAGTACTAGAAGATGTTGAAACAGTTATTGATGACGCTGGACACTTTAATTATTCGGCTACTGAAGGAACGCAAAATATAATGCAAACTACAGTAGTAAGTATAAGTACAGATGAAGGCGTATTGGCTCCATTAGGAGTCGGAGAAATGATCTTAGAAATAAGATATTAGAGCTTAGATTTACTTCAGCAAACGCATAGTAAACACAGCTCAAGTTAAAGAGGAGACCTATTATGGCTCTATATTTTCAACGCGACGCGACCCTACGAGTCTTCCCTAATAAGGCAGACGGTACGTATCCTTCGGCAAGTCCGGCATATGATATTCCTTTGTTAGAAGGATTTTCTTTTAGTCAGACTACTAACTCTTCAGAGGTAACTCTGTCGGAGATGGAAAGTACAATCGGTAACTCTCGTAGAGGACGAAAAATGTTTAATGACTCTCTCGCACCTGTCGAGTGGAGTTTTTCAACATATCTAAGACCTTATATTGCATCTACCAGTGCAAATCCTGGCTCAGGAACTACATATTCTTGGGGTGATGGTGACCAGCACTTGGTGGACGAAGTATTGTGGAATGCTTTGCTTGCAAAAGGTCGAATTGGTGAAGCTAATAATGAAGTAGATAAAATTACTATTACTACAGCAGGTTCTGGATATCTTGCTCCTCCTGCTATCACGTTTAGTGGTGGCGGTGGATCAAGTGCTACAGCAACTGCAAATATTAATGCTTCTGGAGCGGTAACTGATATCAATATCACAGCTGGTGGTACAGGATTTACTTCTGCTCCTACAGTTGTAATTGGTACAGCATTTGCTGCAAGCACAGCACTGGCCCTTAATGATCAAGTTTTCCATGGTGCAAACTTGTATACTGTGACTACTGCAGGTACTACGCATGGTAGTACTGTTCCTACTCATACGAGTGGTGCAGTTGCAAACGGTAGTGCTACTCTTACTTTTGCAGGTGCGAAAGCAGTTGCGACAGCAACGTTTGGTGATACAGACGATGCTATAGTAAGTAGAGGGGGCGCACAGGGTGCAGCAACTTCTTTGCCTCTTATTTTAGACTCTAGTAAGTCAAATAAAGCGGCTTTGAACACTATGTCTTTAGAGTTTAACTTTGGTAATAGCTTAGTTTACAGACTAAATAAAGCAGTATGTAACTCTGCAACAATTAACTTTGATGTAGAAGGTATTGCTACTGTAGAGTGGAGCGGAATGGCGGCAACAATTACGCCTCTCACAGCCCATACTACTACTAACGTTAGCAACTCTGGTAATGGAATTAACGAAGGCGGAACGTCTGCGGATACTGAAAACTTTATTCGTAATCGACTAACGTCAATGTCAATTGTACCAAAAGCTAGTGGTTCTACTATTGGAGCAAACACTGCAACCAATACTCCTTTTAGTAGCACAGGATACAACCTAACTCTAACGGGCGGAAGTATCAGTATTGAGAATAATATCTCATACTTAACACCAGAAGAACTTGGTGTTGTTAACAAGCCAATTGAGCACGTAACCGGTGTTCGTAATGTTGGCGGAAGCTTTACTTGTTACCTCGCAGACGGTACCAACAATAGTAAAGAGTTCTTTGAGGACTTAACAACGGCGGCAGGTTTGGATGTTATTACACACGACTTTACTGTGGTGTTCAAAGTCGGGGGTGCAAGTGCAACTCCTCGAGTAGAATTTGAAATGCCTCAAGTACACGTGGAAGTACCTTCCCACTCTGTAGACGATGTTATTGCGTTGGAAACAACCTTTACTTCACTACAAAGTGATATGGAAGATCAGGTAGCTGATGACTTCACCTTGAAGTCATACGGTGTAGCCTTAACATAATAGAATAGGCGGGGGTAAAACCCCGCCCATTTCTTGGAGATAAAATGGCAAGCAAAAATCCTTTTACATCAGTACAAAAATCTTATGGTAAAGAACGTAAGATGGAGTGGGACTGGGACTCTTCAGTGGAATATGCTATTGGCGGAAGAACTATTGATACTCAAGGCGTTATGAGAAGATACCTAAATAGAACTATGCTTGCTCAAATGAGATGGGGAGAAAACCTCATAGAAAAAATAAAGAAAAGTAAAATTGCAGCTCAATTAGCTTTAGATAAGGGTGAAACTTTGATGCCTCAAGTAGGTAGATCAGGAGATATAGCTCCTAAAAATATGATAGCTAAAGCAGATGCAATACTTGAGGCTCCTGAAACTCAGAGAACCTACGGAGCATGGGAGGGAATAAAAAGAGCCTTAGTACAAACAGACATGGAAATGGGGCACAAAAACTTTGGTGTTTCTACAGCCGTACTAGTAGCTTACTTAGAAGCAAACAGTAGGTCTCCCATTGCGGATCAAGCAGAACAAAGAGCTTTTAGACAAGAGTTAAAAGCTTTGTTGGTTGCACAACAGCAAGTGGATAATTATAGTTATGAAAAGTGGCTTGCAGATGGGTCTCCTGCAGGAACAAAAGAAGGTATAGCTACTGTTCTTGGTGAACTAGAAAAAATAGCTAATAAAGGTTACGATATAACTAGTAGTAGAGACTTAGTTGTTGATATGGCACAAGGGAAAGTAAACGCAGATGCTACTATAGATATGGAGAAACAAAAGTTTAATCAATTTAAAGGTAAGTTATCTCAGGCGTTCGGACAAATAGCAGATGAAGCTTGGTTCGGCCAGACCGCAGGAACACTACAAAAAAGACTAGGGAAAAGCGGTGAAGATTTTGCATATATACAAGGCTCAAAGAGTATGATTAGAGCTATGACAGAACAAGTAATGGACATAGGAGCTGTTGGAAGAAGTAAAAAATACGTTAACAAAAAAACTGTAAAAACAAATGTAAAACCTAACGGTAGACAAGACATTGCGAAACACAAAGCAAAAGTTAAAAAACTAAATACTCAACTAAAAAAAGAAATGCAAAGCTTTTCTAAAATACAAGGAGCTAAAAGCGTTACAAGAAGTAGTGGTGCTGGAAGCCAACAATCAGATTTACAACTTTTAACTTTGTTAAAAGCAAAACTGCCACAGACAGTGGCAAAGAACATGGGACCGCCAGGTCTAGAAAACCGAACAGGAAGATTCGCAAGCAGTGTCACACCAACAGATGTTAGTAGAACTGCTCAGGGTTACCAAAGTGTCGGTTACACTTATAGAAAAAATCCATATCAAGTATTTGAGATGGGAGCCGGGGATGCCAGATGGGCTACTCCAGATCGAGATCCTAGAAAGGTTATTGATATGTCTATAAGAGAAATTGCAGCCCAGTTAGTGGTAGGTAGACTTTATACACGGAGACAATAGTGGCTTTAAATTTTGCAAGAGATACAGACGTATATGTATTATATGATGGTTCATATTATAAATTGCACGTATCTCAAATAGAATTCGATCAAGCTTTTCAGCAGGATTCTTATAAAACAAAAACTATTGATAAACCTACAAACTTAGTGGATGCATCTAAAATTACTTCAGCGAATGTTGCAAATTTTAGTATCACCTTCCCTATGGTTGATGAGTCTTCTACTTATCAACACATTCTATTGCAGTTACTATTAAGTAATACAGACAATATTTTAAATACTTTTACTTTGTATGTAGACCCTTCCACAGCAGGTCAAGCAGTTAATCTTAGACGTATGTATCAAATAAGTAACTGTGTACTAACGAGTGGGTCTTTTACAATTGGAAATAATGCGGTAATGCAAATGGAAGTGACAGGTCAAGCCTCTCAACTTTCACGAATTAATTATACTAACTTTAATATTGGTAGTTATACTACTTTTGACAATTTAACTTATGCTGTATCTAAGATTATCAATGTTACAGTAGACGGGTCACTTTTAGAAGGGATATTTGGAGTTGCTTTAGAGATACAAAACAGTATATCTTGGACAAAAAACAAGACTCTACAAAATAGTTTGGATATAGCGGGATATACGCAAACAGTATACCCCGCTAGTTTTGTATTTGAGGAAAGAGTAGTCTCAGGGAGCATTACTCAATATGTAGGAAACTCTTTGGCAGCATATACAAATATACAAACATGGAAAGAAAATATAGCAGTAAGGATTCAAGCTGGTTTAGCATCAAACAACTATCAACTTGATGCACAACTAACTCCTTGCTCCTTTACAAATAGAGTAACACCTACGGAAATATATTCGCAGGCTTACGACTATAGAATGATGGGACACCCATCAAATTTAAACAGTTCATTCACTTACTAGGAGATTAGGATGAAATTAGCAGAACTATTAGTTGATACTAAACTTGCTTGGATCGAGTTCCCAGGCTGCGAAGGATTTGAGGTGGAAGTCGCAAATCTATCGCGAAAAGAATTAGTAAATTTAAGAAAAAAGTGTCTTAAAACAAGGTTTGACAGAAAGACACGACAAGCAGAAGAAGAGTTAGATGATGAGAAATTTGTAAATGAATTTACAAAAGCAACTATCAAAAACTGGAAAGGATTCAAGCTAAAGTTTTTAGAAGACTTACTTATAGTGGATCTCACAACCAGTGACCCAGAAGATGAGTTAGAGTATAATTTTGAAAATGCTCATTCTCTTGTTTCAAACTCTACAGAATTTGACAATTGGATTAACGAGGTGGTCTTTGATCTTGCCAATTTTCGCGGAGGAGCAGAAGAACCTTCTATGGGATCGACTGGAAAAGTGGCAAAAAAACAGCGAAGTCAAGATGACGAAGGATCGGTATCTTGATATGATGGAGCAGCTAGGTCAAGAACCTAGCCTAGAGGAACTGCCCCCGGGGTACGAGGATTTTCCAGATATAGTTATTGAAGCAATAGAAACTTTTAATAGCTTAGGAGATCGAGTTCAAGCAGACATTGGATATATAGGCAAAGATTACACTAACCTACCTTACTATATGAAAATAAATAAGGTAGAAGACGAAGATTTATTTTTAAGCATCCTACTTAGACTGGATGCCCAAGCCATAGAGATTTCATCTAAACGAATGAAAGCTCAAATGGACAAGGCAAAGAGAGGACATGGCTAGTAACGTAATATTTACAGTTGAGGGTAAAGGTAAGAATCTAAAGAAGACTTCGAAAGAGGTTAACGACTTAGGTCGCGGTGCAGAACGTGCCGGCAAAGGTTTAGATAGTGCCAGTAAAGCTCAAGATAAATATCATCGAGGGGCTAAAGGTGTTGCCGGAGTATCTTCTAATAGTACTAAAAACTTCTCAAAAATGCAACAGGGAATAGGTTCGGGGTCGTCCGGTCTTGTAGGAGCCTACGCAACATTGGCCGCAAACTTATTTGCTGCAAGTGCTGCTTTTAATGCATTACAAAAAGCTGCTCAATTAGAAGGAGTTGTTAAAGCTCTTAATGATGTAGGAGCAGCAGCCGGTAGGAATCTTACTGCAGCTTCTGATAGGTTACGAGAAGTAAGTGGTATGGCAATATCTGCCGACCAATCTTTGCGTGCAATGTCTTTAGGGGTGTCCTCTGGTTTTAGTACGGAGCAAATGGAAGGGCTAACAAAAGTTGCTCGAGGAGCTTCAGTTGCTTTAGGTAGAGACTTAGGCGATGCTCTTGATCGTTTAACTCGAGGTACCGCAAAGTTAGAGCCTGAAATCTTGGATGAATTAGGTATTATGGTTCGCTTAGACGATGCTACTGCAGAGTACGCTGCAACAATTGGAAAGTCTGTAAATGATCTGTCTCAATACGAGAGGCGTCAAGCATTTTTGAATGCTACCTTGGAACAGGGCACTAAAAAGTTTGGTGAGTTAGCAGAAACTATTGATGTAAATCCTTACGATAGATTAGCAGCCACATTAGGAGATACTGCAAAACAATTTTTAACTCTTATAAATGATGGAGTTGAACCTTTTGTAAGTATACTTGCAGAAAATCAAGGTGTTTTAATTGGTACTATAGTTATGTTTGCTTCAACAATTGCAAAACAGCTTTTGCCTGCTATGACTACTTTAGGAGCAAAAACTGTTGAGCAATCTAAGTCGGATGCGAAAGCTTCCGCAGATAAACTAAAACACTTAAATGTTTCTAAAGGCATGCCTAAAGCCTATATCGAAGCTGCGAGAGCCATGTCTAAAGGTACTATTACTCAAGAGCAGTATGATAAAGCTCTTCGTAGTACTTCGCTGTCTATAAGCAGACATCGAGTGGGTTTACAAAATATGACTCTTTCTAACTTTGCAGCTACAAAATCTTATGTTAAAAAGATCTTAGTAATGCAGCAGGTTAAAAGAGCGAGAGAACAGCTAATACGAACTGCGATGATGCATGCTACTGTAGTTGCAAAAGAGAATGCAGGTAACGCTATTCAAATGATCGGACAAGGAAATCTTATAAGAGGGTTCGCAGCTTTAGGTCGCTCTATAGCATTATTTACTAGTCAAACTATGGGGGCTACTGCAGGAGGTAACTTACTAACTCGAACAATGGGTCTTATGAGAATTGGAGCTTTTGCTTTAGGTACAGCAATGCGTGCCGTAGGCTCGGCTTTTATGGCAATGCTTGGTCCTATAGGATTAGTAATAAGTGTAGGAATGATGTTGTATGATGCTTTTAAAGATAAGTTTGTGCAATCTAAGCCTGTAAAAGAAGAAACCGATAAAATAGTGAAAGAACTAGAATATATCGAAACCGTTGGGAGAAAGTTTGCAGATAATATGGATAAGTCAGGAGCTGGCTCTGCTGATAATGTTGTAGCGGGCTACAAAGCTTTGGGCGGTGTACTACAAGAGTTACAAAGCAACTTGAACCGTGTTCAACGAGCACATGTACAAACTAAAAGTACGGCTGTGGATGCGGCAAATGCAGAAATAGCCGAACAACAGAGGTTAAAAGCGGAAGCCGAGAAAAATTTAAAATCAAGAGCTAGATTCGTACGAAACAAAGCGGCACAAGACGTAGCAGCTGCAGAGGACGCCATAAACAAACAAAAAAACCTTATAAAAAAAGCTGAAGCAGAAATGAAATCTTTAGCTCCGGAACAACTATTAAGAGTAATAGATGAAACTAATTCAAAGCTATTACAAACAGGTGCCTTTGGAAAGTTTTCAGAAGTTGGTGTAAAAGCTATAGCAGACGTAAGAGCAGAAGTAGAAGCAGAAGGTGGCTCTATAGAAGAAGTTAATAAAAGACTTGAAGAAGCTATTCGTCCTATTATGAATATGGCAGGAGCTTTTGAAACGGCAAATGATGCAGCCTCTCAATTTAGAAAAGAACAAACTAAGCTTGCTACTAAAGACACTACACCTTTTGATGGCGTAATAGATGGTGCGAAAGGAATGTTAAAAGCCTTGAGAACTGTAGACGAATCAATAGACAATTTATCAAAAGGGGCCACTGACGGTCAGAAAGATAAATTAGAAGCTGAAAGAAAAACTCTTTTAGCAGAAATAAACAAACAAATGGGATCTGAGTTTTTAACAGGCTCAGATAGTCTAGAAGCGTATGTGGATAAGCTACTTGAGGCAAGAAAAACTCTATTAGAAAGTAAGGGGTTAATTAAAAATCTTCAGAAAGAACAAAAAGATTTAAATAATTTAGATAGATCTTCAACAACTTTAGGTACTTTAAACGCGGTTTTAGCAAAAGAAAAAGAACTTAGAACAACAAAACTAGAAGCAGCTAAGGCAACTATAGCATTAAATGAGTTATCTTTAGGAGTAGCTCAAGAAGAGTTGGTAGCACAAGCAGAGAAAAATTTAGAGAATGCAAAAGGTGCTACTGAAAAATTAGCTGCACAAAATGAGTTGGACAGACTACAAGAAAAGTCTGATCAAGCACGGCTGTCTAACTTAGACGCACAAGCAGAGAAAGACAGACTACTATTTGAGCAAAAAGTTGCAAATGCAACAAAAGAGTTCCGCCTGGCCCAAAGACAGGCAGAAGTTTCTATACAAGAAAATAAAAGAGCACAAGAGTTGTTGGCTTTGACAAAAGAAAGAACTAGTCAAATTGCAGGTCTTGTAGACGCTCAAATGGAAGCCGTAAGACTAGAAAGACCCGGAGCTACAGGCAACGAAAGTGCTACTAAGGGAGAAGAACTAGCTGCTTTTCAAGTTCTTGCAGAAGTACGAAAAGCTTCTATAGATAACGAATATAATCTTAAAGTTGAAATGATTCAATTAGAGTATGAATTGTTAAAAGCAAAGCAAGAATTGTTCCAAGCTGAAGTACAAATAAAAGCAGACGAAGGAAAAATAAGCAAAACAGCAGCTGCAAATGCTATAGAAGCCTCTAAGAAAACTGTTACTCATGCAGAAAAAATAGCAAAACTGTCAAAGCAAAACGCAGAAAGACAAAAACGACTAGACCAATTAACTCTTGCTAATGAAGGTAAGAAAATAGCACTACAAGCCGCAGAAGAAAGACGTCAAGTAGGACAAGATGCAGGATCTCCAGCAGAGGCGGCAGGTTTAATTGCACAATACGATAGAGATGTAGCTGCTGCAAGAGATGCTGCTATAAAAGCACAAATAACTGAAAAAGACGCGATTATAAAAGCTTTTGCAACAGAAAACAGCGTAATGATAAGCGACGGAGTTTATCAATTCACAAAAGGGCAGTTTGAGCAACTTCATGAGCAAATAAAATCAGCATTAGGTGAAAGCATGGCTAATGCTTCTGGAACTCCAGGAGCAGGAGGAACGACAGATGTAGCTACAGGCAGTGGCGCGGGGACTGGTGTAGGAGGAGACGGTACAGGGGACGTAGATCCTTTAGTACAAATGAAAGATAGATTAGCCACTACTAAATCAGTTCTTGGACCTATGATAGATAAATTTAAAGAAATGGGCCCTGAAGGGGAAGTAGTCGCAGCCGTAACGGGAGGCGCTATAGCTATAAATGAGGCATTTGTTACTATGTCTGAAAATGTAGCAAAGGGTGCAAATAAAACAGCCGCGGGATTAGAAATGGCCAGTGCTGTTATGGGTCAGGTTCAAAATATCATGGCAGCGGCTTCTAAGTCAAAAATTGCAGGAATAGATAAAGAGATAGCAGCAGAGAAGAAAAAAGACGGCAAGTCAAAAGAAAGCTTAGCAAGAATTGCAGCTCTTGAAAAGAAGAAAGAAAAAGAAAAGAAGAAAGCGTTTGAAATGAATAAGAAAATGCAAATGGCTACTATTATTATTGATACTGCTGCTGCCGCAATGAAAGTTGTGGGACAAACAGGAATCTTTGGGCTATCAATGGTACCTATGGTTATAGCAATGGGAGCTGCGCAATTAGCAATGGTTGCTAGTCAAAGCTATCAAGGCGGAGGGGGCGGTATGGGAGCTGGAGGTTCAAGTGCTCCTTCTAAAGTTACCATGGGGTCTCGACAAAATAAAGTAGACCTTGCTACAGGACCAAGTAGGGCCTCCGGAGAACTCTCATATATGAGAGGAGAGCGAGGACAAGGAAGTTCTGCGTCTAGCTTTACTCCGGCTTTTGGAGGCATAAAATATAGAGCAGCAGGTGGAGCTGCTTATATGATAGGTGAACAAGGCCCAGAGGTATTTGTACCAGAAGTTCCTGGTCGTATAATGCCTAATGATGAAGTTAGACAAGGAGCTGGAGGAGCTCCTATCAATGCAACTTTTAATATTAGTGCGATTGATGCTTCTAATATGGAAGAAACTTTAACCGCTCAAAGAGGAAATATTATTGGTATGATAAGAGAAGCAGCGAACAGCTCAGGAGAAAGCTTTTTAGAGAGCGTGGACACTCTAGCTCTTGGCGAAGATAGGAATACTTACTAATGGCACAATTTACAGCATTTCAAAATATACTTCCAGATCCCAATAACCGTATTTCATATTCGGGAAGTGCGTCTTCGTCAGATACAGGAGCAAGTCTTGGACCGGGTTGGGCTTCTACACAGCTAACTTCTAAGCAGCCTGTTATGCAAAATCGTACAAATAGTGGTAGAGTAATTTCTCGAGCTATTGCTGGGCATACTTGGGAAATAAGTATAAATTATAACGAGCTTACAAAAGCAGAGTTTACTCCAATTTATGCTTTTCTCATACAAAAAGTAGGGAAACTAAATCCTTTCTTTGTTGCTCTGCCTCAGTATCAAGTAGCTCAAGATTCTACTTTTGCATCAGCTATGGCAGGCGGAACTGCTATAACGACAGCAGAAGTAGCTCCTGCAGGTAGAAACTATTTTTTATCTGCTTATACTGGAAACGGAAGTCCTCGTCCCGGAGATATATTTACGATTACAGATACTGATAATACTATTCATACAAAATTATATATGGTGACTCGTACAGAAACAAACGCAGACTATAATTCAAATGTAGGCTCTCAGCCTAGTACAGGACAAAGAAGAATACACTTTACTCCTTCTTTAACCTATTCTACTTCAAATGGCTCTGCCTTGGATTTTACCAGCCCTTTGATTAGGGTTGTAAATTCGGCTGATACAAACAACTATAATTTAAAACCTAGTGGTCTTTATTCTTTTAATTTAAAACTAACAGAAGCAGGAGCTTAGAATGTCTCGATTAAATAATACAAATGGTGCTTTATTATCGGCGTTAAACAATAACACGCCGTTTATCTATGCTCATCTAGTAAAATTTGAGCGACCTACTGTTGAAGCTAATACAAATATACCTATAGTTAAAGGAACAAACGGAAATAAGTTTGCATACATAACTGATGCTGGTTATGATATTACTTGGGACGACGGTTCTACTTACTTGAACTCAAGTGATGCTGTTGTTGCGAATGGTAATAGAACTTATACTGCTAATAAACTTTTAAAAACGGGATCGGTAACAGAGTCTACTCGAGTAAAAGTAGACGGACTAAATATAGAGGTAGATGCTACTGCAATAGATACAGAAGTTACAAGTACTTTTACTGTAACTTCTACAGAAATACAAGGATTAAAAGGCGTAGACTTAGCCGCAGCAGGTTTTAAAGTTGGAGACAAAATACGTTTCACCGATAACGCTTCTTCGGAATTAACTATTACAGGATTTAAAGGAGATGGTCAAGGGGGTATTCCTGGCAATTTAAATGCTAGAATGACTTATACTGTATTGTCGGGCAGTCAAAGTGCTTTTTCTAGTACGGAAAAAACTCTTACATTAGTAAGTGAAGAAGTAAAATTTTTAACTAATTCAACGCTAGATACTTCTTTTGTAAACAGACAAGTCATAGTATATAAAGCTTTTTTCTACGCAGACAACCCTCATACCCTAATTGGAGACCCAATTAAACTATTTGAAGGAATCATTACTGGAGGTAGTTATAAGCAATCAGAGAAGAAAGCTTCTGTTAGCTGGCAATTAAAAAGTCATTGGGGTGACTTCGAACAAACTAGAGGAAGAATTACTTCTGCTGACTTTCATCAAGCATTAGACCAAAATGAAAACCCTCAAAAAGACTCTACTCTAAAGAAAGCTTATGCAGAAGATTACGGGTTTGCTCATTCAGAAATGGCTTTAAATGTTATTGCTCAATATCAAGATATTGAAATGCAATTAAAAGAAAAAAAGAAAAAGAAGTGGTATGGAGCTACAAAATACAAGTATAAAGAAATAGAAGTAGAAGTAACAAGAGAAACTGATCTTCGATTTGATCTTCAAGCACGCAGAATTCCTTTAATATATGGTGTTGTAAGAACAAAGCCTGTTCCTGTGTTTGCAGATATAGGAGCAAGCTCAGATACTAACAATCAGGTATTTACTGCCCATGTTCTTTCTGAAGGGCCTATTCAATCTATAATGAATATTTATGTAGATGATATGCCTTTAGTATGTATTGACGAAGCAGATGCTACTGCTCGCTCCACAGGAAGTGATGCGGTAGATATAAAGTGCGTTGGAAGAACAGATTCAGGTGAAGTTTTAGGAGGTGCAGCAGCTTCCACTGCTAGTGAGCTTACTTATGACGTTACAGAGGATTTCGCCTCTGTTGGTAGTGAAAATCCAGCTGCTGGAGGTTTATTTACTAGGGCGATATCTAAAGCACGGGCCGCCGTGCTTGCTTATGCTTTTGCCAATCCTTCTACTAGTTCTTTTCAATCTTCTAGTAAGGGGATCTTTCATGAAAGAAATATAAAGTTTACTGATCCCGAAGATTGGTATCTAGAGTTTCATGGCGGCTATGAAGACCAAGCAGCTTCCTCTATGATAAGCACTCAAGCAAATACATCAGGTAAAAAATTCAGAATACAAGAAGACTATTGGACTCCTGCTGCAGGCTCTGGAATAGAATACTGGGGACCTCAACACCAATTATTAGACACTGCATACGCAGCTATAAAGTTTGAGCTATCCCCCGATCAAACTCAATTGCCTAGTTTAGAATATGTTGTAAAAGGTAAAATGATTGAATGTTACAACTATGATGGAAGCTACGAACATAACAGCTTAGTTACTTACAACTCAGAAGATATTACAAATTTTACAGAGGGAGATACTGTAACAATCAAAACTCGACGAGGGTTTACAGCTTCTTCTGATGCAGGAGGAGCTACCTATTCTGCTAATGATACTATTGCAGCTTCTAAAACTATTTTAGAACTTTTCTACTTTGTGGATGGAAAAGGAGAAACTCATTGGAGAATGAGATGGGACTTAACAGGGCAACAGCAAGATATACTAAATGAAGCAAAAGATTTTTATGTAGTAAAAGGCAGTGATACTTGGAGTATGATAACGTATGATGGAACTGCAACTATAGATACAAATATAACTATAGCAGAGGTTTTAACTACAACTATTTCTTCTCCTACTTCATCAGGGAATGCAAACTATGCAGCTACAAGAAGCAACCAGTCTTCGTCTTTTGATGCGAGTATAAACAATGAAGCTATGTTCAGATTTTTAGAAATACATGAATCAGAAGGCGCAGGTTACTCTGATAGATATTACTACAGCCAAGCTTTGAACGGTTCTTTAGGTAACAATACTTTAACTTTTTCAACTATTAACAGTCAAAAAGCGGCTACCATGACTAAGGTAGATATTACAAATAAGTTAAAACTATCTAGCAATGCTAGTTCTACAGATGACTTCTATAATGGAATGAATATAGTAGTGACTAAAGTTACTTCAAATGGTGATAGAGAAAAAGTAGTTAAAAAGATTGAAGATTATGATGGCAGTACTCGGGTAGCTACGTTAACACAAGAGTTTTTAGAATTCAGACCTTCTGTAGGCGATAAGGTAGAAATTAAGTTTACAAAGGATGTGGTCTCTAGCGCAGCAGGAAATGATGTTCGTCCTAGTACTAATTTCGCAATGATACTACTTGATTATATATCAAGTAAAACTTATGGTCCTGGAATTGACTTAGATACTAAAATTGATTTAGACACTTTTAGACTAGCAGCACAAATGTGTGATACTCAGTCTGATGTTACTGTAAAATTTGCAAGTAGTGTATCTTTAACTGAGGGCGATGTTTATAGATACTTTGAAAATAGTCTTGAGAAGTGGAGAGGAACCGTAAAAAGTACCGCAAGTGGAACTTCTCATGTATTTACTAACTGTTTTGGTAAGCTAACTAATAAATTCAATAACTGGAAGTATAGAAACTTAGGGGACTTAGTATACACAAGTAACGGCACAGATTTGTATAAGGTTACTACTGGTGGTACTCAATCTTCTATATCTACTAATGCAAGTACTGAGGGAGCTCCTGTATTACGAAAGGTAAGTGGTTCAGGTCCTTCCACTGCTACTATGGTAGGAAATGGTACGGGCAATCCTGTTACTGCGTATTCTTTATATGACGCAGACGACGTAAAGTTTTGGAAATACCTAGGCTGGGAAGAACCTCGCCAGAAGTATGCTACACGTCACCAAGGTAATATAAAGCTTGATACGAATCAAACTGTATTTCAAATAATTCAAGGACTACTAGAACACTTTAATGGGCAACTTGCTTTTGTAGATGGAAAGTACAGACTAACAGTTGAGTCTACAAGAACGGCTGATGAGTTAGATTCTGTATTTACGGATAACATAGGAGGTAACTCTCCTACTGTTGCTAATCTTGATATAAGAGCTAGATATATTACAGCAGAAGATATTATTGGAAATATATCTATAAAGGATGCAGGGCTTTCGAAGGCTTTTAACTCTTTATCTGCTTCTATTGCAGACCCACAATTGAATTTTGATAGTAGGTCTGTTTCTTTCTTTAACTCTGAGTACCTAAAAGCAGATAGGGGTGTTGTACGATCCACTAATTTTACAGCAGGAGGAATTACAAATTACTTTAATGCTCGTATGCTTGTAAAACAGACATTAGATAAATCAAGATTTAATCGACAAATCTCTTTTACAATGAGGCCCGTAGGAATATCTATACTTCCAGGAGAGCTTATTCGAATTGAATACGATCGTTTTGGTTGGAACTCTACTGCACCTAAATTATTTAGAGTAGAAACTGTAAGTCTAAAAGAAGATTGTTTAATTGGAATAACAGCAGAAGAATACGATGATAGTGTATATCTTATTGATCCACCAAAGACAAGCGCATTCTTTATTGATACAAAACAAGCTGCAGTGGCAAGAGTTCCTACTGCTCCTTCAAATGTTACTGTATCTTCAAGTGGGCCTGCTGGAGCAAATGTTGTCTCTTGGACAGCTTCTGCAGGTTTGGGGCCTGGCGGAAAGTACGAAGTTTGGAGAGCTACAAATAAATCAGGTAATCCTTCTACTTCTGTAGTAAGCCACGCAACTCAGTTAGATTTTGAACCTGTTACTAATACTTATACGGATATTGGATTTACCAATACCTCAAACGTTACTTACTACTATTGGGTTCGTGCTTACAATGAAATGGTCCAACAAACAACTTCTGGAACAGATCAAAGACGTAAAAAATATTATAGTGCGTTTAATGCTAACTCAAACTATGGGGATGCAACTGATGCTGCCCAAGTAGGTAGAGCTGTAGCAGACGGTATTAGTCCTATAAGTGTTGACATAAAAAGCTCTGCCGTATTGGTTCAGTGTGACTCTGCAGGTGCAGTAATTTTATCTGGTGGCCAGATACCTGATTCAGGAAATGAGTTTAGAGTTTTTGAAGGTACGACCCAACTACAGTTTGACGGAGCTGGAACTAGCAATGGAACTTTTAATATTACAGTTAGTGCCACTAATGTTAATAATGGCACTATAGTAGACTCAGGAGCCCATGCAACAGTAAATCCTGCCACAGGAATGACAGCAGATATAGGTACTTTAGTATTTACTATCTCTGGTAAAACAAGTACAGGAACAGCATTTACTGCAACACGTACACAAGGATTTACAAAAGCAATTCCAGGAGAGACGGGAGTGGGAGTTGAACTTGCTCCAAGTAAGTATGTAATAAACTATACAAAAGCCAATTCAGAAAGCGATACTATAACTCTTACTGCAACTCCTAGAAACATGAGTAATCTTACTCCTCACTATCAATTTACTGTGGGAGGCTCTAACATAGTTCAAAGTTATTCTACTACTGCCACTCATACTCTTGCAGACAACTTAGAGCCTGCTTCAGGAGCTTCTACTTTAATTTCTGTATCTGTAAAAGATGGAGGAACTGGAGATGTACTAGCAGCAGACTCTGTTTCAATATACGGTGTTAAGGATGGAGAAGATGCTCAAATAGGTTTCTTAACAAATACAAGCGAGGCAATACCTTCAGAAAATGATGGCACACTTCAAAGTGGAGCATTAAATAATGCTGGAGGAACTTTCAAAGTATTTGTCGGAGGAACAGAAAGAACCACTCATTCAGACGTAACTTTTGCAGCTTCAAATGCAACAGGAATGGCTTCGGCTATAAACTCAAATACAGGGGTTTATACTGTATCTGCTTTAAACTCAGATCAAGCTAGTGTCCAATTTACGGCTACAATAGCTGCAGGATCTTCTTTGCTTGGGGGAACGGGAGCGTCTGCGGTAACTATTGGTCCTCTTACTTACAGTATGGCAAAAGCAAAGAAAGGGGCACAAGGTAATTCAATTACAGGAGCAACAGGGCCAAGAACTACTACTGCACGACTTTTTTACAGTGTAGCAGCTGCAAGTGCTCCAACTGCTCCTACAAGTTCTAATACAAATACGTTTGTATTTAATACAGCAGTTTTTTCAAATAGAGCAAGTAATTGGCAACATAACCCTCCTACTTTTGCAGGATCAAATCAAAATAAATATTGGTATATACCGTTTACTGTTACAGAAGCAAGCTTTGGCGGAACACAGTCTATAACATTTGGAAGCGTAACTCAGGCTATAGGATTTACAGGTCTTGTAACTTTCTCAAATGGCGACACATTTGGAGATGGTACAAATGCTATGAGTTTTGGTGCTAGTGGTACGACATCAATAAATGGTGGTAATATTACTACTGGTGTTGTAAACTTAGGTACTTCAAACGGTATGGCAATTCGTCAAGGAAAAACTGGATACCCGGATGCTAGTACTACAGGTTTTTGGTTAGGAAACGATGGTGGTACTCCCAAATTTAGTATAGGAACTTCTACTAATTTTCTTAGATTTAGTGGTTCTGCGTTAGAACTTGCGGGAACTTTAAAACTGGTTGATGGAGGGAGCACAACAACACTTTCAAATAGTAATACTCTTAACGGAAATACTGAGTGGTCTGATGTAGCAGGAACTTCAAATGCTCCTGCTGATAATGCTACAGCAAATAGAACTGATTCCAGTACAGATGCTGCAATTGCAACTGCAGAAAGTGATGCTGTAGCTACAGCGGGAACGAATGCAAATACAGCAGCAAAAACAGGGGGTTCCATTGGTGGCTGGGAACTAGGAACTAGTCGAATTTATTCAAATGGTCACGGAACTACTTCTCTTAGCGCAGGTAGTGGTTTTCTTGGTAGTACAGGAATGGTTCTTCGAAAAGAAGGAGCAATTCACTCAAAAAACTTTTATATAAATGAGAATGGAAATGCTGGATTTACAGGAGCAATAACTGCTACCTCTCTTTCTTTCGGCACCAATGTAACGGTAGATTATGATAAAATTAGTGGTACTAATAAGCCCGCAAATGGTGCTACAGCAAACCAAAGTGATGCAACAACTAATAATGCAATTTCTGCCAAAAGTAAAGTATTTAGACAAACTAATACTCCAACTGCTCTAGCCGCTGGAGATGTTTGGATTGATACGAATGACGGTAATAAAATGTACGTTGCAAGCGCAGCAGGAACCGGCAGTTGGAATTTATCTCAAGATGCTGCAAGTAAAACAACCGCAGCTGCTGCAGCTGCTGCTGCCAACAGCGCGGACAAAGACGATGGTTCAGTAGGCGGATGGAACTTAGATGCAAATAATATATTTTCAGGTACTTCTGCGGATGCGTCAGGTTATACGTCTAGTGGAATGACTTTAAATAAAAATGGGTCTATTCACGCTCCTAAGTTCTATATAGATACAAGCGGAAACGCTTTCTTTAAAGGATCTATTGAATCTAGTGCATCAATTAACGGTACTGCTGCATCTACTATAACTGCAGATGCAGCACTTGCTAAATGGAGTATATCTGGAACTTCAACAAACTATAGAGCTCCTATTTATACCCAAGGAAGCGGAACAACTACTCCAAATAGCGGAGAGCAGATTACAGTAACAGCAACAAATGGATCTACTACACATACTTATACTGTAACTTTTACCGTAACTACTTCAACCGGAGCAGTAGCTACGGGTTTCAGTGGAGATACAGGACAGTTTTCTCACAATAATACTTTTGGAACATTTACCGCAAGCGCTTCCACTCCTGTCAGAGTAGGAACAGTGACACACACTACTTCTGGATTAAAATGGAAAATTTCTTATGGTTCTATGAACGTAGAAGCAGTTACTATTCAGTGTTGTTTTATAGGGGACACTCTTATAGATATGATAGACGGGGCAAGAAAAGCTATAAAAGATATAGAGATTGGAGACCGAGTAATTGTAGAAACAGGAACTGCAGAAGTAATAGAATTACATCCCACAATACTAGGAAGTAGAAAACTATACTCCATAAACGGTGGAACTGCTTTTGTAACATCAGAGCACCCTTTTAAGACAGAAGAAGGCTGGAAGTCTATAGACCCCGAAAAAACAAAAGAAGAAAGAGAGGAGCTCTATAAAGAATTAAAAGGAACTTTACAGATTGGAGATAAAGTTTTAAAAAGTGACGGACAATATCATGAAATAACTGATATAAGTTCTGTAAGTGGAGACTACAATACTCCATTATATAATTTTACAGTCGGCTTAGACGATCACTCGTATTTTGCTGACGGATACTGCGTACACAACAAATGAGGAGATAACGCATGGCAACAGCAATACAAGGAGTAAGTTTAGGGGATACTGTATATGATCCTGTTTATAAAATGGTAGAAGGAGGAGTTACTTATACTATGAGGCTAGGTACGGCTACGGACGTAGATAAAACACTATTTGATAGCACTTTAGGAATAATTCCTGATTATTCAAATATGGATTACCGAAGAAAACAATATATTTACTGGAATGCAAGTACTCCCAAACCTCCTTACCCTGCAAAAGCTTATCGACAATGTTGGCTAGTATTTGAAGTGAATGGAACTCCAGTGGGCTCTTTTGCTTTTGATGCAACTACAGATGAAAACAGTAAAGAAACTATTCTTAGTAATAAACTCGCAATTTTAGAATCTGAAAGAGGTAAAAAATATTCAACTAAACTTCTCAATCTTTTAGGATGGATGGCAAAAGAGGCTGGAGATGGACACGACGTTGTAGAGATGGATTCAGATATAATAGCGGCTGTCAAACCCGCTTTGAAAGAAGCACATAAAAGAGGAGGAGAACTTTTGCAAACAGACCAAACTAAATTTTCGGATGGCCCGTCTCACAGAATAAAGGTAGACACTAGCAAAGGAGCAGCTTTTCGAGAATCTCAAGGACTATCTTCTAGTAACTTTAGTATTGAAGATAGAAATACAGCAATATCAGATACAAAATGGGCTACAGGAGATATAACAAAAGAAATAGCGGATAACCTTACCCAAAGCACTTCTATACCAGCTTGGAATGCAGATTGGGTATAATCATACCAAGAAAAAAATATGTCTTGACAACAGATAGGGTTTTTTGGTATAATTTTTAAGAATGGAGAAATATAACTATGGCAGCAGGCAAATACAACATTAGGATAGATCAGGGCAGCGACTTTTCGATTCAACTTACCGTAAAAGAAAGTGGCTCTGCTAAGAACATAACGGGCTATAGTGCTCGGGCACAGCTGCGCACGTCAATTACATCCAGTTCGGTAGCAGCTACTTTTACCTGCACAATAACAAATGCAGCAAACGGCATACTTACAATGGCTTTACCAGCTGCAACTACGACAGGCTTAACTGCAGGAAATTATGTATATGACTTAGAATTAGTCACAGGCTCTGCAGTGCAACGTTTAATAGAGGGGACTGCTACACTTAGAGCTGAAGTAACTAGATAATGCCTACTACTAATATATTAACTACTTTAGCCCCCACATCGGTTACTGCTGTAGAAGTATTAGAAGATGACTGGTTTGTAGAAGTTAGGACAGACAGTGAAATCGTAGTTTACTCCGAAACTAAAACTATTGATGTCGATGTAGGTGTCTATATTTTTAGTGGATCTTTGTTTGCTGCATCAGGCTATACCGTAACTCCTAAAGCTCAACTGACGGGTACAAATATTCAAACCGCTATTGAGGAGTTAGCAAGACAATTAAGTTTTAGTTCTACCCCTACTGCAAATCCACAAGAAGGGGATGTTTACTATGATACTGATGATAATATTTTACGGTTACGAATTGACAGTGCTTGGCAAACTTTAGCAGGCAGTACAATCAACAGTATGACAAGAATTGAAGGAGGATCTTTCTGATGGCGGATACAGAAATCACAGTAGAAGAAGATGTAACAACTGTTGCAGTTACTGCATCTACTCCTGTTTCAATCACAACCGCATCTGGAATTGGCTTTACCCCTTTTGGGCACGTAGGTTCAACAGATGTACAAAATGCCTTGGAAGAAGTTATTGATCAATTTACTGTTCAAGCAGCTCAACCAGGGAGTCCTGTAGAGGGGCAGCTTTTCTACGATACGGACGATAACTTACTACAAGTGTATGCGGATACCTCCGGTGGAACGCAATGGATTACGCTACTCAGAGCAGGAAGTGCTAGTGACATGACCAAGCTCGATGGAGGATCATTCTGATCTTCATAGGAATTTAAACAATGGCAAATACAATTCAAATTAAACGAAGTACATCTTCGGCAGCCCCTTCTAGTTTAGCAGCGGGTGAAATTGCATATTCGTCTAATTCCAACAAATTTTTTATTGGTCATCCAGATGGAACCACGGGAAATGTTGTAATTGGCGGTAATCTATATGTAAACATGCTGGACCATACTGCAGGTACTCTTACCGCAAGCAGCGCTATACTTGTTGACTCAAACAGTAAGATAGATCAATTACTTGTTGATAATATTCGTATTGGTACAACTGCCAATACGATTGATACTTCATCAGGCGATCTAGCTTTAACTGTAGCTGGAGGCAACTTAGACCTTACTGGTGGTAACCTTTTTCTAAAAGCAAGAGATAACTCTGCTACTGCTTTACGTATCGGTGAAGGTACAACTCCTTATCTTACGTTTGATACTTCAAACGGTACAGAAAAGATAATTACTGGAAAGCAACTTTCTGTTAGTGGTGCTTATACATTACCTACTGCTGACGGATCAAACGGTCAGGCACTTATTACTAATGGCTCAGGAGCTGTTAGTTTTACTACTATTTCTACTAATCTTACTGTAGGAGCAGATTCCGGATCAAATGATGTTGTAAGTCTTATTTCAGATGTTCTTACTTTTACGGGTGGAAGTGGTATTGATACTACTGTAAGTAATAATACAATTACTATTGCTGCAGAAGATGCAACTTCTTCAAATAAAGGTGTAGCAAGTTTTGACTCTACAGACTTTGGTGTTTCTTCGGGAGCAGTTACTGTAAATCCAACTACTCTCGGTTCTACTGCTTTAAATCCTGGTACAACTACTACGGCTGTTGCAGGTTT
>Ga0315331_10000912_pt1 | contig 21609 bp, 13 predicted proteins | sample M160m34915metaG_FD_203456 | JGI IMG/M metagenome (GOLD analysis project Ga0315331, IMG submission 203456) | Ammonia-oxidizing marine archaeal communities from Monterey Bay, California, United States - M1 60m 34915 | ecosystem: Environmental > Aquatic > Marine > Intertidal zone | place: USA...
CCCATTCTGCGATGCTATTTGCAGTGACATTAAGGCACACCTGCAGACAGCATCGACATGCCCCCTCCCACCAGAAGACGCGCAGCGATCTCTACGTGGGCGTTTTAAGCTGACATCATCATTGGAGAAACTCTGCCTGTCGCTGCGGACTCGATGTCAGCCCCGGCGTGCAACTGGATCCTGGCAACCTCGACATGCATTCTTCTCGACGCCTCCCACAATGCTGTAATCCCGTAACTGGCGTCGGCGGAACGCTCGGCGGCTTCCGCGTCCGGTAACAATCCGGTGACCTTGACATGACCACGGTGCAAGGCCACACACAGCGAACAAAGTCTCTTACTGCCAGTGACCTTAACGTCAGGCCCCTTCCTGCAGGCGGGAGCTGGACAATCTGAGTAACCATTCAATGCCCCTGCGAAGAACGAAACTGTGCCTTATCTGATCTTCATGTCGACATCTGCGCCGCTGGCGATCAGAGCCCGGATCTCAGAAAGACCGTACGCTTCCATCTTGCAGGAAATCCTGACCAGGTTTTTTGTCGGGTTCTGTTCCGCCGGCACGCCGTCGCATATTCCTGTTACAAAAATACAGCATCATGAAGCGACGAAAACTCCGCGTGACTGCACTGAGTGTTGACATGCCAGGTTCTCTGTCCATGGTGTTGCAATATGAAGTCCCGATGGCCGCGCCGGAAATGCTAAAGCGTAAGTTTCGTGTCCACCTGTACCAGTTGCTGGCAGGGACAGCATGGACTCGCTATCCGATGAGCAGGTTCCGCAGGTCACACGAAACACGACACGCCAAACGCACAGACTGAGAGACTGCGTCTGGTCTGTCGACGCGTTTATCAGGCGACCTGCTGCAGGGTTACAGGCGGTGGCGACCGATCACCGTGAAATCGTCCGGCAGAGCGCTCCAGCCCAGAGCCCCAAGGCATTTGCGGCGGAACTACCGGGGCGTCGTCTCGAGGTCGATGCCCTGATATCACCTGCGATCAGCGAATTCACGGTTGCTTCACGCGGTTTTTCAGGGTTACGTTGCACACGCCCTACGTAAAGTCGGACGGATTACCGAACAGACCGCTGTTGCCGGACTGACCACCCATGCCTCCCCGAAGATCGGGGTTCGGCGTGCGTGGCGGACGGGATGGTTCATCGGCCGAATCCTTCCTGGGAGATTCCGGTTTCTTCTCCAGCGCCTTCAACGAAAGACTGACACGTTTTCGCTTCTGGTCGACTTCCAGCACCTGAAAATCGCGTTCATCGCCAATTGACAGAATCTCACCGACACTGCCAACGCGGCGCCAGGCCAGTTCACTGATGTGCACCAGACCTTCGACCCCGGGTTCCAGCTCAATAAAGGCGCCAAAGTCAGCAATGCGAGTGACTTTGCCCGAAACAATCCGCTCGGAAGGATATTTTTCACCAAGTCCCTGCCACGGATTCTGTACAAGCTGTTTCATGCCCAGGCTGATCCGATTCTTTTCCTTATCAATCTTCAGAATACGAACCTGAATCTCCTGACCGTCGTTCAAAACTTCGTTCGGATGACTGATCCGCGACCACGAAATTTCGCCAACATGCAGAAAACCATCGATCGGACCGAGGTTCACAAAGGCCCCGTATTTCTTGATTGTCTTGACGGTTCCGGTAAGGTCCTGTCCGATTTCGATTGATGTCCAGAAGTCAGCCTGCAGTGATTCACGTTCGGCCTGCAGCAACGCTCGGCGGCTGACGACAAGATTCCGTTTCTTGGGTTTGACCTCGGTGATCTGCACCGTCAGGGTCTGACCAACATATTGTTCCAGGTCCGCAACAAATCCCAGATCAACCTGACTGGCGGGAAGAAATGCCTTAAGGCTGCTGACCGTGACCTGCAGCCCACCCTTATTTGTTCCAGTGACCTGACAGTCGACGACCTGGCCAGCCGCAAGGCCATCCCAGTTACCCCCGGTTTTCGTCTTTGCTTCCGGCAGGCGGGCGCGGAATAACCCATCACCATCGATGGATTCGATAACGACACGCATCGTGCCGCCAACTTCAGTTTTTGCACCCTCCGGAATATGTTTCAGTGACAACAGAACGTCTGCCATCAGACCAGCGTTCAGAAACACGTCATCGCCATGAATCTGCTGGACCGTACCTGTCACCACAGACCCCGGACCGATTTCTTCGGGCTCATCCGGGTCCGCAGGAGCATCGGCAGCTCCTGTTTCAGCCGCCGAGGACGAAGGCGTTTCAGTTGCTGCAAGCGCCTCTTCGCCCAGCGCTGTTTCAATCTCAGCCTGCAGCGTTGCATCCAGTTCATCAGCCTCAGGAATATCCGTGGCCACTGTATTCGTCGGCGTATCAGGTCGCTGAGTCTTAATGTCCTCATTGCCGAGCGACTTACCCTTGGACTGTGAACCCAGTTTTTCTCGCACACGGGCTGCCGAACCACCAGTGTCGGCGGGCGCAGCGACATTGTCTGATCCGTCAGTAGCTGCTTCTGCTGCTGGTGAAGTCGCCTCCGGCTGAGGCACGGCTGAACAATCAGCAACAGGCACCGCCGCAGGGGATATCGCTTCCGAAGTTGCCGGCGTGGCACCGGGCACAACGGGATCGATATTGACTGTTACGGGGGGCGTCGGCGCCAATTCGGTTGTGGCGGGCGGCGGAGCGGGCGAGGCTGCCTCCATCGCTGGCGTGGCAGCCACTGCCTCAGCGGGGGCCGCTGACGGCTCCGTCGTGACCAAGGGGGCCATTTGCTCGGTGGTCGCTTCCTGCACCGCTTCTGTTTCCTTGATCGCGGCGTGTTCAGGTACTTCAGCTTCAGCTTCAGCCTGCGGAGAATGTTCTTCCGTCGTCATGATCCCGGGTCCTGTTTGGTCACATCAACCAGTCGGATGTGATCCGTTCAATGCTTCGGTGCGTTTCGTGGTTGGGGGAAAAGCGTCAATTTGACCGCATAGACACAAGTCTCTGCGCGGCACCCCCAAGAGTCAGTGTTTGAGGATACCCGAAGCACGTGTGATTCGCTACTACTGCTGCCGCGGATTTCAGGGTTTTGCTGGCCCGCCAATCACACACCGAAACCCGATTGCGTCACTCCTGGCCTTGTCGGAAATTTCTAGATAGGCGGATGAGGAAAGCAGCGGGTGTTCGTCTTTCCAGGAACCGCCACGGATAATTCGCAGGTCGTCATCCTCCGCGTTTTCTTTCTCGGGGTCAAATGCATCAGAGCCACGTTCGTCTGACACAAACTCCCAGAGATACCCATGAACGTCGTAGAGTCCCCATGGATTCGGCTTCAGCACGCCAACTGCGGGGTCATTTCCGGCTGCGTTGCCGGTATGCCACGCGTGAGCATCCAGAATGGATGTTCCACTGTCTTTGCCGCCGGCATTGTCTCCGAAACTGTATTTAGTTTGTGTGCCGGCGCGGCAGCAGTACTCCCATTCCAGGGCTGTCGGAAGCCTGACGATTTCATCAGCAGCGATCAGCTTTCGATTTCTCAGAATCACAGTCAACTGTTTGCAGAAACTGACCGCATCCTGCCAGCTCACATTTTCTACAGAATTGCGAGGCCCCTTCCAGCGACTGGGATTCTGCTGCGTGACAGCCTGATAAAGTTCCTGAGTCACCTCGAACTTTGAAACCCTGAACCGATGTTTAATGCTGACATCTGTGCGTGCCCGTTCATTCGCTGTCGGAGCTGTGGCGCCGATGACAAACTTGTCCGGATACGGCCCTTCACCGGGAGTTATTGACAGACACTCTTGAACAAACCGCCGGATCGCTTTCTCCGGACTCTCCGAAGGGACGGCTGTCGCCCTGTGATCGTCATTGTCCATCGTCGCGAATGCATTACTGACTATGAGTGCACAGCACACACTTGTGATTGAAACCTGATTCGGCATTTCTCAACAGTCCAAAATCAGCTGACGATCGATGTCGTCGGCTTATGCTGCGGTTGTTTACGAAAGAAAACGTCCTGTCAACAGTTCCTTACCAGTTTCGGCCGACGTATAAACATTTAACGTGGTTGACCTGTGGGATTGTCATTCATTCTGAGACTACTGCAGATCCACACCATCAACCTGGCCATCAACGTCTTCCGATTCAATCAGTGACTCGTCACTGCCTTGGGACTGAATGTACGATTTTTCTTTGTAAAAGTAACCAACGGGTACGAACAGAACAGAAGTCACCAGAATTGTGAAGGTCCAAAACCAGAAATAGTCTCCGCCCTCCATGGTATCCTGTCCGCCGACGGTGATGGAATGGTTGATTGCCGTTTCTGCGATGTTCCCTCGAGCAGCCTCAACCGAAGCTTTCCCCTCATCTCCGCGAGCGGCGATAATGCGTTGTTCCAGCCAGTCGTAAGGCTCGTCGCCTGCAGATGAGCCTTCATCTGAAGCAACCCGACTGACTGTCGCGCTCAGGATAATGTCCCACTGTGTCTGGTTGATTCCATCAGGGCCAGACGAAGCAATCCTGTAGTCGTTCTTTGACTGCTGGCTGTACACGAACGCATTTCCGTAAGAATCCGTCAGCCCCGCAAGTAATTCCTGTCCTTTACTTTCCGTCGGCAAAGCTTTCTCCGAGTCGTCCCGTGGATCAGAGAAAAACGCCTGTTCGATGATTTCGGACGCCTTTGCAATCGACTCGTTATCCGACGTCTCAACATCTTCCAGAATGTTGTACTGATTGAAGTGCATCACAATGTCATCCGCTGTATCAAAATCCCCGTCGACCCCGCTGATGGTAATCGTTTTCCCGGACTCTTCGCTCCCTTCCAGTGACCGGCCGGATGTACGAAATGTCCACGTACCGATAGTGTTCTTTGTATCCGGCGACTGAGATTTCGCATCAGCCGCCACCTGACTGATCCCCGGCACCTGAATAGAATGGTTCACGACACTTGTGAAGATATTGCCAAGCGAAACGGAGAACAGCCACACCGCCATGATCACTGACTTCATGGTTTTGGGGGCCTGCGTGTAAGAAAATTCCAACCCGGTAATTGAGATCAGGACCTCACCGCTGGTCAGCAGAACGTACGCCCACAATTGCCAGGCGATGGAAGGCGTCGCACCGCCGTCAATCAAATCCTGCGCCTTCGCGACCACCGCAAAACTGGCCGCCGTAAGAAAGAAGCCGATCGAAATCTTGCGTATGGCTGTCAGCCGAAAAACGAATGTGTCCACGAACGGGTAAATCACGAGCTGAAACAGAGGAATCAGAATCATGACCAGGATAGGGTTCAGTACCTGTATCTGTGACTGTAACCATGTGATCCCCAGGAAGCGTCGATCCATGTTTTCAGCCTGAATCACCCACGATGAACCGGTCTGATCAAACAGGCCCCAGAATACGGCGACGAACGCATAAATGGTCGACAGCTTCAGCAGCGCAACGACACCATCACGACTGAAAGTTTCACGGAAAAAGCGGCTGCCGCCGGGCGGGACATGGATAAAGACGTTGCGGCCCATCCAGAACATCAGGGTGGCTATCGCCATCAGAACGCCGGGCACACCAAACGCAATGTGCGGGCCGTACCATTTCAACAGAAGCGGTGTCATCCATGTGGACGCGGTGGACCCGAAGTTGATCGCGAAGTAGAACCACTGAAACACTTTCGTCATCAGATGGCTGTTCTTCGTTCCGAACTGATCACCCACGTGAGCCGACACGCATGGCTTGATCCCACCACTGCCCAGTGCAATCAAGAACAGGCCTGCCATCAACCAGCTTCCCGGCGCGAGCCCTGCCCCACCCATCAGCGCCAGCGACAGGTGGCCCAGGCAATAGACAATTGAGAGCCACAGAATCGTCCGATACTTGCCGATCAGAATGTCCGACAGGAACGACCCCATGACAGGAAAAAAATACGTTGCCGCCACAAAATTGTGGTAGTACTCGTTGGCCTTCGCATCACTCATTTCCGTGCCGACTTCGCCGTCGACCATATAATGAAGATACTTGGTCATAAACACGACAAGGATCGTGCGCATGCCATAGAAGCTGAAGCGTTCGGCAGCCTCGTTGCCGATGATGTACTTGATCCCTTTCGGAAGACCTGACGTTTCGTCGGGGACGCTGCGGTATTGCTGTTTCGCCATTTGAATTTCACTTCCTGGTGTATTGCAGTCGCGTGAGCAACGGCCTGCGGTCAGGCTGTTACGAGAGTGGCCACGCGTCGCCCAGCGATTCTTTCTGGATCGCTGTCAGCTGAGCGACTCCGTGCTGAGCCAGAGAAAGTTCCTGTTGCAGAGTCGCCAGATCAAAGGGTTCGCCTTCGGCTGTCCCCTGCACTTCGATGAACTTCCCGCTGCCTGTCATGACGACATTCATGTCCACGTCAGCTGTGCTGTCTTCCGGATAATCGAGATCAAGGACAGGCAGTCCGTCGACCACCCCCACGCTGATAGCCGCCACATTTTCTTTGATGATGCTCTGCTTTGACGGCAGTCGTTCGTCTGAAATTGAGGCGATCGCATCACATAATACAATAAACCCTCCGGTGATGCTCAGCGTTCGCGTTCCGCCGTCTGCCTGAAGGACGTCACAGTCAATCATGATTGTGTGTTCACCAAGGGCTGCGAAGTCTACAGCTGCACGCAGACTGCGCCCGATAAGCCGCTGAATCTCAGTCGTTCGACCGTCAACTTTTTTTCGATCTCGCTGCTTGCGAGGTGACGTGCTGCCAGGCAGCATGTTGTATTCTGCGGTGACCCAGCCCTGGGCGGTATCGCCCTCGTTGCGGGGCATCCGCCAGGGTGGCACCTTGTTTTCAACACTGGCGGTACACAGGATCATCGTTTTGCCCGCTTGTATCAACACACTGGCGGTCGCGGTTTCAATGAAACCTCGCTGAACGGAGATCGGACGCAGTTCATCAACGGCTCGGCCATCGTGGCGAGTCATACATAGGGCCTTCAGCAGCAGGATTTCGTTTGGGATTCCGAGCTGGCCCGGGCTTCCCGACGCACAAGTTGTCTCGAATGTTCGCGTTCTTCGCAACCGAACCACCCACGTTGGATCGTTACCATTCATTTTTGACTGAATTTTTCGACGTCCGGCGGCGTCTGACCGCCCCCATACATAAGAAATACAACTTAAACATCTTCAGATTGTGTTCTGTTGATGTCTCGCAAATTTCGCTGACGAATAGTTGCGGACTCGTTATTAATGACATGCAAAGACCGTCCACAACGTCTATGCTCCGCATCGTGTTTCACGCCCCTACAGATTTCAGGTTTAAGTTATGAACGCACCCCTTGGTCCCGCTCTGCAGCAACTGATTGCCCGACAGGATCTGTCGTCCGATACAGTGCAGAAATGCGTCGGAGCAATGATGGATGGTGCCTGCGAGGGCGTCGAGATGGCGGCATGGCTGACAGCCATGGCCTGCAAGGGGCCAGCGGCCATCGAAGTTGTCGGTGCTGCACAGGCTATGCGTGATCGGGCGGCCAGAATCGCCACACAGCGGCAACCGCTGCTGGACACGTGCGGAACAGGAGGCGACCAGCTGCACACGTTTAACATCAGCACAGCTACGGCCATTGTGGCGGCGGCCTGTGGGGTCAATGTGGCGAAACACGGAAACCGAAGCGTGTCCAGCAGCAGCGGCTCTGCGGATGTTCTGGAAGCACTGGGCGTTAATATTCAGCTGACTCCTGATCAGGCAGCAAAATGTCTTGATGAGATTGGCATCACCTTCTGCTTTGCTCCGCTTGTGCACGGAGCAATGAAACATGCCGCCCCGGTTCGCAAAGCACTTGGAATTCCCACGATCTTCAATCTACTGGGGCCGCTTACAAATCCCGCCGGAGCCGAATACCAGCTGCTGGGGGCCAGCAGCAACGAACGAGCCCGATTGCTGGCATCAGCACTCAGCGTACTGGGCTGCCGCAAGGCGCTCGTCGTGTGCGGTAACAACGAGCTGGACGAAGTCTGTCTGTGGGGGGCCACAACGGCTTACCAGGTCACAAACGGACGGACGGATGAACTTACCTGGACATGCGAAGACTTTGGACTGCCGACGTGCGATCTCGAACCGCTGCGAGTCACTTCTTCAGCACAGAGCGCCGCTGTGATTCAGTCTGTCCTGGACGGCGTAGATTCTGCCGCAACAAACATCGTTATTGCTAACACAGCAGCAGCCCTGCTGGCTGCCGAAAAGGCAGCGACTCTGACTGACGCCGTGACGTCCGTCCGGCAAGTACTGCTCAAAGGAGTTGCCGCGAGCAAACTTAACGACCTGAAAGAATGGACTCAGGCAGTGGCCTGAGGCGGGGCGACCCGCGAGCCGGTGCGAAATCAGTAAACGCGAAATTCATCCAAGAGGACGGGAAAGAATATGCCGAAGGCCATCCGAACTGATTCTGAAAACAACCGCACGACAGGCTTCGCGATCCCGGGACTGTACGGCGGCAAACCGGGTACGGTCGTTCAACAGGTGCATGACGGCGACACCCTGAACGTTGTCCCGAATGGAAACATCGGGGTTCGTCTGCTGGGCATCGACACTCCGGAAATCAGTTTTGCATTTCCGGGTCCCCGTCTGCACTTCATTAATCTGCACGATGATCGATGGAATGACTTCCTGCAGAGTCCGTTCAACCCGGAATGGGGTCAGTTTTCGACAGCTGTGCCGGCCGCACTGAAGTCGTGGATTCAGTCGAAGCTCGTTGGTGAACCGGGAACCGTGCATCACGACCACGCGGAGGCTGCAACAAAGGAGCTGCGTTCGTTAATCTCGCGGGACATGCAGATCATGGGCCAGGATCTTTCCACATTCGGGTATTACCTGGGCTTTGGGTTTGAGGTAATGGATGTGTACGGACGGTTTCTGTGTACCATCAACCGAAATCAACCGGATCGCGAGATTCCCACTCCCCGCCCGCCGACCTACAACCTTCGACTACTGGAACGTGGACGTGCGTTTCCCTACTTCATCTGGCCCAACATAAACCCGTGGGCTCGGCCCGATTCTGTAACAAAGGCCGTGATTCCTGCAGGCAAGGCAAAAGTGCTTTCGGAAAACGATCGCGAACTGCTCACCGCCCGCACATCTGTGCAGACAGCGCGGGCACAGCATCGCGGCATCTTTGACGCCATGAATCCTCTGCTTCTGGAACCATTCGAACTGCGTTTTCTCAGTCGTCGTGAACTGCCGAGCCGTTATGTGATTGACCTGACATCCGATTCGAACACGTTGATTCATCCCCACAACTACTTTCGAGTGCCGCTGTCGGAAGATCGGCTGTGGATTCCCTCGGCATACGTACCGCTGTTCGAAAAAGCGGGCTGGCAGAGCGAGACACCTCCCGCCTGATTGCCGTTCTGCCGTCACACCAGGCGCATCGCTGTACTTTCACGCATCAGCGAACGCGGAAAATCCGGTGTCCCGTAAGTACCTGTCCATTCGGGTTCGTGCAGCGGACATGAATGGCATAGGTTCCCGGCGGCAGTTCGCGTGGCAGATCCGCTTTCCACAGATGGGGCGATTTCATCGGTTTGGGAATTTTTCTCCACGGCACATCCGGCAGTCGTTTCTGTTCGTCTTCCCATCGCTTCAGAAACAGTGGATCTGCCTCAGACGTTTTTTCCATTATCTGCCACTGTCCGTCATGTCCCAGCTTCCATTCGACCGTTGCCTCCGGCATAGCGTTAAATACGTTTGCATGAAACAAAGGTCTGTCGTCCTGATATTCCTCGGCCGCCATGACCCGCACCTGATAGTTGGCGCTTTTGCGAGCGGCTCTATATTCCAGCAGATATTCCTGTCCGTCAAAATGCATAACAGTGTGACCATTGGGCGTGCCATCAGCGCATAGTGTGTGTGGTATGTCATTTTCATCAGGACGTCCGGACCACCACGATCCGGAGACAGTTACGTTAATAATGTGATGATGTGGCTGTGGCTTCTTCCAGCCCAGACTCTCGTCGATCATCACGTGCTCATGATGATGGGTATGACCAGCCAGAGAAACGCAGTGTTCGCGGGATTCCAGAATCCGAAACAGCCGGTCACGTTTGGGCTCCAGCCACGGTGTCGACTTAACCAGCGGGATGTGCATCATCGCCACAACGAGTCGGTCCTGCGGTACGTTCTTTAGATCATTTTCGACAAAATCCAGCTGTTTGTCACTTAACCCTGACCGATAAAAACGACGCTCTCCGTCCGTCATCCAGTGCACGTCGTCAATCACAAGAAAATGAACACCGCCGTAGTCGAATGAGAAATAGGCGGGGCCGTAAACACGTTCAAATGTCTCATCACTGAGTTCGTCTTTGTCGGTGGAAAAATTAATATCGTGATTCCCGATAACGCTGTACCACGGAATGCCGATGCGACCAACCGTCCGATTGAAGCTGTCAAACAGTGTCAGGTCGTCAAACAGAATATCACCGAGTGTCACTCCGAAAGCCGCATTCGTACCGATCAGTCCTTCCACGACGTCATGAGCGATATAGTCAATTTCCTTCTGGTCCCGGGGTTGCGGGTCGCCAAAAAAAACGACATCAAAAGCTGAAGGCTCATCCTGCTTATACAGCGGAAAATCGATGGTACTCGGCAGAGGACCGGTCGGAAGCACTCCTGGAAACTTAAGATCTTTCGGCGACCCGTGCGGCTTGTGAATGTAATAGAAGCGGGAAAGATGGTCCCGGTCCATTTGAGTCCGATAGCCTGTCGGTTTCACCACAAAAACGATCGTATCGTCATCCACATCAATGGAGTATCTGCCAACTCCGTCGGTGACGACCACGTTTCGGCCATTGGACACCGCGACACCGACCAGAGGATGTTCGCCACTGTCCAACATGCCGTTCTGATTGGCATCCACAAATACAGTACCATGTGCAACCTGCTCATCTCCGTGCGATCGGTCGATTGCGACGGCAAAAAACAAGAAGACGACCGACAATGAGTTCAGATGCATTGGGATTTCCTGCATACCTGGGGAAAGATCGTATCCTGAACAGTATACTTTGCGACTTGAATCAGGTCAGGGCAGTTTAGCAGCAATTGGTCCGCAGTGCAGGCCACAACAAGGCTGGACATAATCGGGCGCGATGTGTGTGTCCGTATCTGGAGTCGTTTCTAGTGCAGACTCAGAAGTCCATCTGCTGACAGACAGACAGACGACCGAGCCATTCGTCCGGCTACGATGCAGCGGGGCTGGTCTGATTTTGACGAGCCGTATCGGCATGACCGCGCAGTACCAGCCTGCGCGTCATCCACACCTCAAGCATCAACATGCCGAGAAATACGAACAGCAGCAGTCCCCAGAGTTCGCTGCGAGATTCTTCGCCGTACATCTGCTTTCGAAGATTCTCCATCGATTCAAGGAACGTCATGCGGTTATGCACAATTAATCTTGCATGGTCGTCGGCAATGAGTTCAGCAGGATCGTCTTCCGTGTGATCATAGTTCACGACAAACGAGTCAATGGGTCTGGCCTCCATGTTCTGATCAGCTCGCAACTCATAGTTACCCGGCAAACGCGTAGCAGGCAGCCGAACCAGCCATTCGCCATCGCTGTCAGCAGTAGCAGCTTCCGTACTGAAATCAAAAGGGCCGGAAAAACGGAACCCATCGCCCTCGCGCGGATCCTCGTTCTTCGGAAGAATCGATGCCAATGGCTCACCAAAACCGACGTTGCGCCGAGTCCGCGACGAGGCCATCTGGAACAGTGCTTCATGCAGAAACGGTACATAGTCGGGCCGCGTCGGCAGCCCATTCCAGGCCGCATCGATGTTACTTGTCATTAACAGCACACTTCCTCGGCCGTATGGCATCTGCAACAACAAAGGGTCCCCCGACGTCAGTTGCGCTATTGTGATCGGCGCAGTCCCTGCTGGATCTGCATTCGCCCCTGCAGCATCCGCAAGACCTTTCTGCCCGTCCGCGGGCGGTAAGTCCGGCTCCCGCCCCTCGGGGGCCGCTTCCGGTAATCCCGATGTTGCCTCGACCAGCCACCAACGTTCAAATGCAGCCGTCAGGAACGATGCGCCGTCGCGTTCCCGAAAACGATTCAGCCACGCAGCTTCAAGGCTGTACGGCGCAACTGTGGTCGGAGCCACGGCATCAGGATCCGCCCTGCGAACACGCTTCAACTTCAGGCGGGGAAACACTCTGCCATACAGTTCACGAAATGATTCGGGAGACGACTTCGCTCCCAGAGTGACAAACACTCCCTTGCCGCTGGCAACGAATCCGTGCAGAGCATCTGCCATTCCCTCCGGCAATTCCACCACATCCGGCAGAACGGCAGCGGCGACATCCCGCAGATGTTCCGGTGTCAGGTCGCGTGCCCGGACGGTTTTCGTCAGTATCCAAGGAGCTTTGTTACCAGGAGCTGTCAGCGCCAGTTGCGCAAAAAAGGTGTTCCACTTTGTCCTGTCCAGGCTGCTGGAGCTTTCGACCAGCAGCACCGGAATGGCGGTTGTTACACGAACCGCCGCATGACTTTCATTGTCTGCCATCACGGAATCATCCGGCAGATCAACTTTAACCGTGATAAGATTTGTCCCCTCCATCGAAAAGCGAATCGAACGACTGAACGTCGTTTCTGATTCTGCCGGCACTGACACCGTCGCATCGAGATTTGCGACCCGCTGTCCGTTCAGCAGAATCTGCAGCGGAACGTCAGTAGTCCCTTCTCCGGCGTTGCGAACTGGCACCTGCAGACTAACGGGGAACCCCGGGACGGACAGGTCCCGGGAAACGTCCAGTCGTCCGATCGAAATGTTCTGCCGGATCGGAGCCAGCCCGGCGCTCAGGTCAACGACCCACAATGAAGGTCTCACCGACGGGAAGTTCAGCACGTCATCAAACCTGTTCCACGCAGCCTCATCTCCCACAGACCAGCTGGCTCTCTGACGGTCTGTCAGTACCACAATTTCCCGCGAGCCATTGCTGCAGCGTCCCAGAATCCCAACCGCTTCTTCACACGCCTGGCGCAGGTCTGCCGCGCCGGCCGGCGGAGGGATTCCGTCAAGTTCTTCGCTGACAGCGCTGAGATCCTGCAAAGGGGATTCAATAATTCGTACCGGGCGGTCTCGCGCGTCGATCAGCGCTACAGTATCACCGGGCTGCAGAGTCTGCAGGAACTCCTGAGCGCGTTGAATCGCTTTCTGATGCAACGACACCAGGCCGTCACTACGACCCATTGAATTGGAACCATCGATCACCAGAACCACGTCACGTGAGCCGGCCGAACTGTAGCCCATCAGAAAACCACTGTTGATCCATGGCCGTGAAGCGGCAATGGCGATCAGGCAGATGGCAGTAATACGAATCAGCAGCAGGAGCAACTCTTCCAGCTTCATCTTGCGGCGAGTTTTGCGGCTGGGATCCAGAAACTGCATCGCTCCCCAACTCACCACATCGTATTTACGACGACTGAGCAGGTGAGCCACAACCGGCAGCGTCACTCCCGCCAGACCCAGCAGCATCATGGGATTGAGGAAAAACTGAAGCATGCTAGTTCAGCTGCCGACTGCGAGGAAAGACGGTGCTACCGGGGCCACTCACACGCCGATAACGACGGCACTGCTCTGTCCCATGCGAGTCACGCTGGTTTTGAGGAACAGCTTATTTTCCGTCGCAAGATGATCGTCGGCAACGACGTTCAGACGTGCATCATCATCGGAGGCACGAAAGTTCAGAGTCTTCGGTACCACACCGTGCTTCAGGCCAAGGATCGATACAGCCATTTCCGCCAAACCGGATCCACTGCCCGCACTTCCGAGATAGCTTTTGGGAGCAGTCACAGGGACAACGTCGACTTTGTCTGCCAGAACGCTGCGGATGGCTCTGCTTTCGAATCCATCACGTTTCAGGTGACCGGATGCGCACATATTCACATGCCCCAGATCGGCAGCACTGACGCCGGCCCTCTGCAATGCTGCCTCAGCTGCCCGTTCAACTGCCAATTGCTCATTGGCACGGCCGTTTTTGTCAAGTACGCAACTGGCTGCAGTGCTCAGCAGAGTTCCCAGAATAGTCGCTCCCCGATTTTCTGCATGGGTGCGCGACTCCAGTATAAACGTGCAGGCACTTTCTGCCATCACCTCACCGCGTCGGTCTTTATCCAGCGGGCGACATCGTGCGTCAACCGGCCCGTCGGCCAGCGTGTCCCACAGCGAATGCTGGCAGGACTTCACAGCATGAAGACGTGTGCCCGTTGTTCCGGTGATCATGATGTCGGCACGCCCACGTCGAATGATATTGGCCGCTTCTGACAGAACAAGTCCACCCGATGCCTCGTCATGGGTAATGGAATTATTCGGCCCGCGGGCATCAACCGCAATGCCGATGTGACAGCCGGGCATGTTCGGCAGGTATCGCAACAGCCATAACGGCTCCATCCCCTTGAATCGATCTTCGCCGCAATTTCCCCACCGGTCATAAGAGAAGGTCGAGCCGTCACCTTTACATGCAACCCCGGCGTCCAGCAACACGTCGGGAGGACTGGACATCAGGTTCGCACCAAAATCCACGCCGATACGTTGCGCCGGCACACTGCCTGGTTCGATTCCAGCATGTTGCACGGCCTGAAGAGCCGATGCGACTCCCAACTGAATCTCACGGCACATAACCTTGATCTGCTTCTTGACCTTGCTGAGATGTTCTTTCCTGGCTGATTTGGCCGTGAAATCGGTGACTTCTCCACCGATACATTCCGGGGTCCCCACATGGCTGAGATGTTCCACCTTGCGGAAGCCACACTGGCCCGCGTTCAGACTCTCCCAGAAGGCATCCTCGCCGATGCCAATGGAAGACATGAGTCCAATGCCAGTGATAACAATGTCGCCGGAATAACTTTGAGACATGAGTGCTGAATCTTGTCGATAGGTTGACGTTAGGGCTGTCCGCGTGGCGACGTTCGTATTACAAGTTTTTGCCTCGCCGGAAGCACAGGTCGGCAATTCTACTCACGCAATGTCCGGAATGTCGTGACGTTGCGGGGTTTTTCGTGTTTGCGGCGAAAGTGACGATTATTGGGTAGTCTGCGCAAAAAAAACGCTGGACTTAATGTCCGACAGCGAAGGCTCCCGAACTACCGCGGTTCGGGAACCGCCTCCCCCGCGGAAGATGTTCGTCAGGCACTGGTGAAGACACAATTCGATTGTTCACTAGAGTAAGATCGGGCCGAGTGAGAGGACACTCAGAACGAGTATTCCGCTCCGGGCTCTGCGACGACAACCGGTGAGTCGGAAATGGCCGAGAAATCACCGAGAATTTCTGCTCGAAGTGTGGACTTAAGATGGACTGCGAACCAACTCACGTCCTTTTTCAGTTTGGCCTGTTCCCGTACAAACGTCGAGGGTGTCAGGTGCATCGTGTGCTCGGCCAGTCCGGCCATTGACTCAGGAAAACTTAGCTCCAGGAACACCGCGTTCAGATTTGGCTGGCGATTCAGAAAGTCCCACGCCTGAGTAACAGGCGCGGTATCAGACACAATCGCGACCGCACTGCTTCCATCGTCAACAAGGAACCCGAATGTCGGAATCAGGTGATCGAGCGGGATCGGAGTGATGGACAGACCGCCAATCAGAAACGTTTCGAACTCGCGAAGCGTCTGCCACGTAAAGAACGGAGCCTCAGTCTGAGCAATTCGTACCAGATCCGGCCAGATTCGATCGTTAAAAATGTGCGATTCAACCGCCCGCCTGGTCTCTTCACCTGCACACAGGACAACGGGCACGCCTGTTGTCCTGTAGACATTCTCAAGGAAAACCGGCAGTGATGAAATATGATCAAAATGCGAGTGTGACAACACAACGTGACTTAATTGCCGTTGCCTGGCAATGGGATACATGAATCCTATGCACCCGGCATCAATCGCGACCGTATCGTTGATCAGATACGAGACTGCGAACTGGTGCTGTGCGGACTGACCGACTGCCGACTCAACAACCTGAATCTTCATTGTCTGACTCGTGATCACGTACTGACGTGCCGCTCCGAACACGGCCGACACATACGAACGTCGTGGAAATAACGATGGTTGCAGTGAACAACGACAGCGGGTCATCCTGCATCGAGCGTCAGCTCGAATCGACCAGCCCCCTTTTCTTCACTACGGACCATGAACATGATAGTTGTGACACTCAAGGCATCCGTGGGATGCTGTTGATTCGTTGTGGCAGGATGCACAATGACTTCGCTTAACTGGTCCCAACCCACTGGTCAATGGACACGATGTCTCTGGCTGTGGCTGCCAGAGACCGAGATCGTCGCGCCTGAAATATTCCGGCCGGTAAAAATCCAGTTGCTGTTGATCGTTGAGAATCTGATGACACGTCAGACATGAATTGGCCACGTCAATCTGCGTATGAGGATCGTGCCGAAACCTCGTGAACGCGAAGTAGTCACCGAGTACTTTTGTATTCCAGTTAACACGCAGAGTTCCGTCCCTGTCTGTGCTGGTCGTATGGCAGGACAGACATCGGCCGGTCGCCAGCGGACCGCTGCGATGAATTTCTCCGGATCCGGATGGATTGGACAACGCCGTGAACAGTTCCACCAGTTCCGTCGAAACTGATTCCTGGCCAATCCGTGGCACCAGATAATCCAGCAGACGCCGCAATACCGGGTCCGCGTGCGCTACGGGGCGATATCGGATCGTGCGGTCCCCGTCAGAGATATACCATCCACGAACAGGTGGCATGGCCTGATGCTCAGGTGTCGCAACGTCCGGAAAATTCGGAAGAGGCTGTTCGGCCGTGTGAGCGGCTAACTCGTCCCTGAGTCCGGGAAACCAGGATGACGACACAGTGATCAGCAGCGGAGCAAGTTCGCAAAGGATTCCGTGCAGCAGCGAATGTGACTCCGGCACTCGTTCTGCGAGCGCAACCTCACCGACATTACGGACCCTCAGCAGCAGCTCCTTGCACTGCCAGATTAGTTCAGGAGTCATACTGAGGGAACCTATGCCAGCTGTGTCCCCGTGTACCAGCAGGGACATTACTGGAGGCATCTGACGCAATGAAGATTCAGTCACTGGCCACTGACCGTACACCGAAACTTCATCCTGTTCTGTATCCGAATCCTCCGCGACCTGTGTTACCGCAAAGAAAGGGACTCCGGGAAACGGAAGATCAACGATCTGCGATTCGTGGCAGCCGGCACAGGTATGCTGAAAATCGGCCGTCAGCATCATTCCCCCGGCGGCATCCTGCTGATGGCACGTCGAGCAGGCCGTCAACGAATCCTTATCGAGGGTCTGCGAGGGCAGATCAACGGCAGCAAAATACGCGTTGATGTGCCTGGCGTGATCAAAGTATATGTTGGGCCGCGTCTCATGCGGGAAGTTTTCAAATTCCGGATGTCCGTGGGCAAAGTCATCAAACTGCGTCTTGTGGCACGTCTGACACTGCTGGTCCGACAGCTCTGCCAGATCAAACGATCGTCCATGGTGTTCCTGATGGCACGTTGCACACGCCAGCTGCTGCCCCGAGTGGACATATCCGCCCGGTTTCCCTGAAACCCCGAATGAATTCGAGCTCACCGCAGCGTTTGCAGTCGACTCGGCCAACAAATGTCCGGCCACACTGTGTGGAGCCCATGGTGCATCGCCGATGTCCTGGTGACACTTCAGACACTTCTCACTATCGGCCAGCGAATTGCGCGAAAGGAAAGCATTCGACAACAAGCCACTGTGAGCCTCTCCGGCGACATGACAAGCAGTACAGTTTGCTTCCAGAGCAGCATGAGCGGAAGTCACTTTTCCTGGCGACACCAATGTCAGAGGCGTCGAATCCGAAAACAGGATCAGACAAACTGCCAGTGATATCGAAGCGCAGATAACTCCCGCGATTTTTCTCCGCTTCATCAGACTCATTGCAGGCTGACACGACTCGTCCGCCTGGCAGCACGTGCCGTCCGGATTGGGTCCGTCCGCACACTTCCCGCCGTACAGAACCGACCGCGTACACCGATAACGGTCGCCGATTTTTTCAGGCGTGCACTGGCTGCGAACACTGCACTCACCATCTGCACTGGGTCCCAGACGACAGGGCGCGCCAGCGCACGCTCTGCCACAGACCCACGCGTCCCCCGGACGTTCGTAAGAACTGGATTTCCAGTCAAATTGTTGCAGAGGGTCCGTCATGGAACTTACATTATCGACTCGTGAATGCCATGGCTGTGACAACATGGCTGCAGGTAAACACGACCAGGCCCCATGTCAGTGGTACATGCAGGAAAAGCCAGTACTTCAGCAGTGACTGCATCGCATATTGATAGTCCAGATCGTCTTTTCTTCTGACACACGCCGCCAGCTGCTCCATCGTCTGTTCGTGCTGAGTGTTCAGGAAACGTCGCGTATCGTCCAACGCATTCAGCAGTGCCGTGCGCGGCTTTGTGGAATGAAATACGTGCGAAACAAAATTCTTCGGTCGCTGAAAAAAAGAATGCAGGTGGTTCAGATATACGTCGCTCAAAACTTCTGAAGGCGCTGCGTTCTTTGCCCCGGCCACGGATGCTTCCGCTTCTTCACGCAGGATACGTATGAAAACCGGAATGCGTTCCCGGATAACCTCTTCGCCCCGATCCGTCAGTCGTGGTGGAATCATGCGGGTCAGAAACAGCCCAAGGATTCCCGTGCAGAAAACCGTGAGAAACAGCACTGCTGTGACAACTTCGATCCCCCCCCCCGGCCACCGGGCACCAGTGTGCAGCAGAAACACAGGAGCGGACAGCAGTCCCACGTAGATATGGCACTGCAGCCACGCCGCGGACGCCCCCAGAGGCAGCATCGCCAGCTGTTTACGTAAACGGTACGATGCCAGAAACAGCACGATCACAACAAGCACCCAGCCCAGCCACGTACGCGGGCGAAGCAAATTGTCTTCCATCAATCGGGTGGCGGCGGTCAGCAGCAGGCTTAACACCACGACCAACGTGAGTCCGGTAATTCTTCTGCGGACGAAATGTGTCATCTGGCAATGACACCTTCCAATTCAGACAGACTCTGCAGATCAATACGTTCCAGCGCATCGTGCGGGCAAGCGCGCTGACATGCCGGGCCTCCCGGCTGGTCGTGACACAGATCACATTTTGTAGCCTCAAGTATCGGGGCATTCTTTGAGTCAACCAGAATTGCTCCGGATGCGTTTCTGGTCTCAACCATCCGAATGGCATCAAACGGACAGTTACTCGCACATTGAGCACAGCCGATGCACGTCTGATCGTTGATCAGCACCAGCCCGCCCAGAGTCTCTCGGTGAATTGCCCCGGTGGGACACTCAATCATGCAGACGGGGTCGAGACAGTGCATACAGGCATTTGCGACCATATGCCGCCCGGACACCGGACCATGCCGAATGAAACGCGGGTTATTGTCGTGGGTCGTGGCACAGGCCCGCACACAGTCGTCACAACGAGTGCAGCGGTCCATATCAATGACCATCGTTTCCGTGCCCTGCACATACTTTCCGTCTACCAGAAAGTTCAGGAGATTTTCGTCAACAGCATCGTGAGTTGCATGCACGGCCGGACGACAGGAGTCTTCCGGATCAGAAATCGCTCCGCTGCGCAACAGGTCTTCTACGATTGATGCCGGAATGACAACCGCGTTCAGATATCCAATAGCCGACAGCCTGGCCTCGTATCCCGTCGAGCGACCTGACCGAAAACCCTGCAGCACTTCCCTCAGACCGAAGACCCGACCGGGATTCAGATAACCAACCGTATGCCGACCCGCATGGTGTTTCTGACTTAACCGGGCGACGCCGGAACGAATCAGAAAAACGGCGTTCGGATAGTCTCCCTGCTCTGCAATTAACGGCTCGTTCTTAACCGAACCCGCGTTTTCTCCAGACAGCTCACGGAACGGCTTTGCTGTGTCGTACTCGCCGAATGTTTCCAGACGGCAGTGGGGCATCAGATCGGCCATCTCCTGATCGCTGATGTCCGCGAACAATCGCTCGGTTCTCAGCAACGAAGCCATGGCTCGTTCGCGGAAAACGTCCTCAATGTACTTTTTCAATCCCTGATCGCGATCAAAACGCAGAATATCCCGCAGCCCCTGCCAGCGAATCTCCAGCAGTGTTGACGTTTCGTCGGCGAAAACCGTGGCCACACGTGGCGTCCGCCCGAGGGCAGCCAGTTCACCAAACCAGTGTCCGGCATCCATGCGGGCCGTTTTGTGCTGTTCGATGACTGCAGAAACATCTGAAATGTAGACTCGAGTGACGCCGCCGACAGAACGAAGATTCCCGGACACCGACTGTTTTGCATCCGGATTGCGGAATTCTGCGTGGTGATTGTTCTGCCACAGCTGTGCCAGGGACCGAAAGAATGTCTTCCGCGGCTTTTTCTGACGCCCCTGTATCAGATCACTGGAAGCATCGTCGCCACGGTCGAGTTCGACTCTGACCGCTCCTGACAGGACAAAGAATGCGGAACTGCCCCAGTCCCCCTGCCGAACAATCACATCCCCCTGTTCAAAATCGACAATACGTACATCGTTGCGCAGAATTTCCCGCAACGGCACTGAGCGTTTGAATCCAGCCGGATCAATGCGGCTGAATGCATCATTCGCCAGCAAAGAATCAATGTCAGCGTCCGTCAGAACAGAATCGTGCCCTGCTTCCTGCGAAAAAGGCATATCCCAGCGACGGGGACGATCCATCGAACTTTGATTCACGCTGGCCTGGCTCACGTTTTCCGGATTCTCCCTGATTGACAGTCATCAGCAGTCATCACGCCGAGCTTACGGCCGCTCAGTTCTCTTCTCCATATGTCTGTTTGTACTGCTGAGAATAATAGGCCGGGGTTTCCTCAATAATCTCATCAAGGTCGGCGAACGTGCTTCCGTCATAGGCCTTCACGAATGCTCTTGCATGTTCGGCAATTTCGTCTGCCGCCGAAAGATATTCTTCACTGTCTTCCGACTTTTTCCCCGTCCGTGAAGGCACAAAATCTTCAACCAGTTCTCCGGCCTCCAGTGTTTCAGGGGTGTCAACTTCCTGCAGCAGTTCCGCCGCGTCACGCAGAGGCGTCCGGAACTGTTTGATCACGGCACCTTCACTGGCAGGAGCCAGCAGACGCAATGTTGCTTCCACCTGAGCAAACATGCCCAAGACGAATTTCATCCGACGTCGGTTTGCCACCGTTCCTTTCTCAGATTCCATCCACAGCGATGGCGCAGCGGCGTTCACTTCCTTATTCATAAAGAAGTTATGACGAACTTCGCCGGTGGACCATGACACGAGGTCGAACACACTTGCTGCCTTGTGACCGGCCGCAACCAGTTTTTCATTTCCAATCAGATGACAGCCATAACAGTTTTTAGCCAGCCCGTAGATGTCTGTGGAGCGAATCATGCCGGCGGTATCGCATTTCTTGTGGCGGGCCGCTTTGTGCTCGTCGGTTTCCTGTCCTCGAGGAATCTTCATCGATGCATGGTACGACTGGTGAGCATTCAGCCAGCCATCTTCGCCGCCAGCCGCACCATGGCAGGACTCGCAGGAGACGCCGGAAATGACGGTTTTCTGCCCTGCCTCAACGGCAACTGTGCCATGACAGTCCGCGCAAACGGACGTCGACAGAAGCTCCGCCTGCTTGATCCCGAGCGCGTCGGCGTACTTTTTCGTGTTCCCA
>Ga0315331_10000914_pt1 | contig 21603 bp, 11 predicted proteins | sample M160m34915metaG_FD_203456 | JGI IMG/M metagenome (GOLD analysis project Ga0315331, IMG submission 203456) | Ammonia-oxidizing marine archaeal communities from Monterey Bay, California, United States - M1 60m 34915 | ecosystem: Environmental > Aquatic > Marine > Intertidal zone | place: USA...
AATTGGAGTCACGGTATCTATCGTCTCAATTGGAGTCACGGTATCAATTGGAGTCACGGTATCAATTGGAGTCACGGTCTTAATCGTCTCAATTGGAGTCACGGTATCAATCGTCTCAATTGGAGTCACGGTATCAATTGGAGTCACGGTATCAATTGGAGTCACGGTCTTAATCGTCTCAATTGGAGTCACGGTATCAATCGTCTCAATTGGAACAATAGTCTCAATTTTTAAAATATGTGAAATACTATCATATAATTTTTCAGTTAGATCAAGAATTTCATATGGTACATAAAATTTTATCAAAACACTTAATAGTTTTGTTAAACTTTCATACAATTTTATATTTTTATTAAAATCTAAAATGTTTATACCAGTAAATGATTCTATAATAAATGGTAATATAGTTGTTTGTATAGTAGATTCATCTAATTTATTTAAGTCACCAATTATTGATTCAATGTCTTGTATTTTATTCTGAATAGTTTGAGTTTCTTTATTTATATATTGTTCAATATCCCATGAATATTTATTAGAATTACTTCCAAATCCAGTTCCACTTACCCAATTATTTGATTGTAATATAGGGCGTGTGGGCATTTCTGGAATATTAATATCAAATAATTTAGGAAATGTAGTATTTTTCAATAAATTTAATATTTTCTTTTCAATCGGAGTAAATGGAGACATATCAAGATTATTTGACTCTGATTCTATATCTACATATTTAATAAAATGCGGTTCTAATTCAGTTGCCATCATGTTTACTAAAGTATCTATTACCATAGTATAATTCCAAGTTCGTTGTTTGAAACAATCGTGATTGATTATATTATGTACTAATTTTAAATTAATTTTAGGTCTAATAAAATCAATTTTTGGTGGTACAAATGGGTAAAATTTACTTAATTGAAAAGATAATTCAAAATAATCATAATTATATTTGTCTTTTAATTCTCTCATTTTATCACCTAATAAACCGTCTGGATATCTCAGCCTAATTCTCAAATCAAATATATCATTATTATTACAAAATATATAGTGACTATGAGACATATTTTTATTTAATATAGTCATTTCACTTATAATTAATTTAAATAATTGTTTTGGAGATAATAATAATTCTTTTGGGATTGTATTATAACTGGTATATTTGCCTTGATCTGTTTTTTTCAAATAATTATCATATATAATACCTACATTTAAATTATATTTTGTACAGTTTTCAGGTATGTTGTTGAATAAACCCATATAATCATGTGTCGTATATATACTTGTATAGTCTTTCAGTTCTTTTTCAACAAGTGTCACTATACCATCATATGTTAACTTGTGCTTATTAGATAAAATCAAATTAATTTTATCTAATATTGTTTGATCCAAGTCAGATGATTTACTTAATATAGTTGGATATTTACCCATTTTAATATCATATTTTTTATCAAAAGTCATTATATTATTAGGTTATTATAATGATATAATTTATAAATCAATTTTTTTAGAAATCATATAATATATATAAAAGATTAAATTAAGAGGGGGTATTTCATTGAAACAATATGAGTTGACAAATAATAAAATGTGTATATACTCGGTACAAGTTCATTTGATAAAATTATCTCATTCTACATCAACTTTGTTTAAAAATATTGTTTTTGTATTTTTTTCAAATTAAAATTAATTTAAAAATAATATATATATACTGTCAGGTATGTTGGCTATTCCAAGTACCTTTTCCTACTACAATCAATCCTCTTCCACCACTTCCTCCGGCTTTCCTACCACCCTCCTCCTTGGCTTTGCGTTTGGCAATGGCGTCGGCCTTGGCTTTGGCTTTTGCTTTGGCTTGGGCTGCTTGGGCAGCTTTGAAGGCTACTAATCTCTCGCGTTTGGCTTGGTCTTCGTCTGCTTTGGAGGCTAATAATCTTTTGCCTTTGGCTTCGGCTTCGGCTTCTTTCCAGCCTTTATTAGAGGATACGGATAGTAGATCAGGCGTGTCCTTGCCAGATTCATTGCCATTGCCATCACGACAGAGGGTACTGTCACTTTCAACGCACCAATCAAAGCCAGTGGTTATGTCGTAGCCACTAGCTTCAAGTTGGGAGTCTATTCTAGCATAATCTTCATCCTGGGCTTTGGCGGCTGCTTTGGCGGCTGCTTTGGCGGCTGCTCTGGCGGCTGCTTTGGTGGCTTTGGCGGCTGCTTTGGTGGCTGCTTTGGTGGCTGCTTTGGCGGCTGCTTTGGTGTCATTCTCATCTTCGCTGTCACTCTCATATTCGCTGTCACTAGCGCTGGCCCAAAACTTGGAGCAATTCCCATTATTAATACTAGACTTGCCATCACCACAACTCCATTGATCCATTTCACCAGTCTTGGTGATGGCAAGTATGGGAGGAGCAGTAACAAATCGATCAATGGGGTCACTCTTGACGGAAACTAGTTTTAAAAACGAGCCCAATACTTCCCCCAGGTCAATCTTGTTCACATTTAATAAACTCATAGGGAGCTTGACACTAGACACATGGAGTTGATGAGTCTTCACCAATACTTTTCTTTCCCTAATCATTCTTCCCAGGTTCCTATCGCCGCGACAATTCTGGGGAAAAGATCCTAGGAGCAGTGACAAGTCATCGTGAATAAGCTTCCACTGTTGTCCATCGACGGGTTTTAGTGTGAATGAATTCCCTCTAAAAGATTCACTCTTTGCAAACCTTAATTTAGAGGAGGGGGTCTTAGGGATTATACCAGGAAGTTCTTTCTTCACCTTATCCTTCTTCTCCTTCTCCTTCTCCTTCTTATTCTTCTCCATCTGTCTATATATGGAATGAGGCAAGATATTATCAGAATCAAGGGCAGATGGAGGAGAAGGAGAAGGAGAAGGTGGAGGTAGAGGCGAAGTCGCATCAGCGAGGCAATACGGTCGCACTGGCCTGGGGCAAGTCCATTGCTTCGCTTCCGCCTCCTTCTGCTGCTTTAGACTTTCAGCAGCTCTATCGCGTTGTTCCTGGCAATCCAACATCCTCTCCTGTTGCAAGACTCGATCATGATCATATTTAGCCTGTTCTTCCGGAGACGCTGTCTTATATGCCGGTAATTCCAATCGCAATTGAGGTTCATTTGCCCCCAACCGACGTTGGGCATTGGCATTGGGCTGGTATATGAAACGACCCATCTTCGTTTCCAAACGAGCGACCTCTGTTTGTGCATGTAGCAATTTTTTCCTCTCGCGGCCTAGGTCTTCTATATTCGCGAGGATTTTTTTTCGATCATAGTCGGACATAAAGCCGTCTGTTTTGTTTTTGTCATTCAAAAGCATATTTAACTTGGTTATCTCTTCAGACAGCTCTTCGACAGATTTCGGTGCATATTTTAAGATCCTTTTATAAAAAGCAAGGTTATTCTCAGCAGAGGAAATTTGTTTTTCCTGCAGTACACCAGGTGAGGCATAGGAGGCAGTAAAGTCTGGACCGCCATGGTTATTCATGCACGACGGTAATTCCTTACAGGTTTCACCATTACGGCATTTTCGCATGGCGGTGTATCCCATGATGGAAATCAACTCGAAGGAGGTGGATACACCTTCATATAGACATGTAAAGCCTTTGACAAAAGTGTCAACTCCTGGTGTCTTTACCAAATGTGCGAAAGATGTCCTACGCATGTAGATGCTTAACAGGTACACGAACCTTAATACTTCATCACAGTGAGGAATTGGCCGGTTAGCTGTGACAGCATTGAAGACTGAAGACATCAGGGTAAAAGTATTTTCTGTTTTTACCTTTGCCAAGAATAATTCAAAGTTAGTGTTATTTTTGTAGCAATCACGAAGATACATAACGATCTTATCCCCAAGGGCATCAAATGGATTATTTTCAAAGTTAGCTACAAACTGCTTCATCTTGATAAAGTCGGCAACATCCGGTCTATGGTAATACTGGCATACTTTACCATACTGAGGGAATGGGAAAGTACATGTGCGATCCGTACAAAAGATTATAGCATGGGGACGATTGTGATGCGGATCTAACGATGCATTTATCGGCATGAGAGCTAGATGGGTGTTAGGCAAATTGCTAGGCGAATTGCTAGGCGAATTGCCAGGCGCTAGTGAGGCCTTTTTTGCTATGCGCTTGGCGTTACGCCTGTCTTGTTTTTCCTGTTCTACTGTTTTACTGGACGTGAGTTTATGGAACAACTCTTCGCTAGCAGCTAGAACTTTCTGGGCATCGAGTAACTGTTGTGGAATACTACAGTTATTTTGTTCAACGTCTTTCATCAACTCATATTGAAGTTGTTGAACTTCTTCTTTGTGTTGCGCCACTTGCGCCTCTAAACTAGCTTTATCAGCAGCAGATTTAGATTCGAGTGGACTAGCTTTAACAGCCGATCCGGGTGGACTAGCTTTATCAGCCGATCCGAGTGGACTAGCTTTAACAGCCGATCCGAGTGGACTAGCTTTAACAGCCGGTCCGATGTGTTTATTTTTTCCAAAGTTTTTACTCATTGTTAAAAAGGGTGTAATACGTTGCGCCTCCTGCGCAAAAGGTTTTTTTTGTATGGAACTAGTTTAATCAAATAAATTCAATTTTTTTGATTAAACTAGTTTTGGACAAAAAGGTTGTGTGAGTATGTAATGTGTATGTAAGGCAGGGGGTGTATGCTGTGAATAAGTTAACAATATGACGTGAGTCAAATGATAATAAATGCAAATATCGTAAAGATTTTGCAATAGCGGGAGTCAATACGAATAAGGGCAGTTATTGTCTTGACTACATAGTTCTGATTATATGGAACAATTTAGTTATAAAATATTCAATTTTTTAATTAAGATTAAATAAAAAATTGTGTATGTTATGAGATTCTCGTCTATGAATTGACCAACCCCAATTCATAGACGAAAAAGACGTGTCTATCACATTTTACTGATACTGAATACCTTATCGGTTCCCTTGATGCGAATGTACCATATATAGTTCAGATTGCCAATTGCATCTTTGGCACTTGATCCAATGGCAAGGGTCGAGCTTTCAGGCGTTGGACGAGACATGGGTTGTTTATTGAACTGTTCCATAGATGCTCCACATTTTGCTTGATAGGAAGCTTGAAGCAACTCTTTGTGGATATTATTCTTGGGATCAGGGACAGCGTTCATACCATGTAGGTACACTAAAATACTAGGGTCTGGACGAGTTTCAACAATAAACATCCCAGCAAGTGTGTGGTGGGATCCAGGGATTAGACCTGTATCTACCGGAGGATTATGAAATGAAACCGAATGGGGTAATTTATAAAACGTCTCAATTTTTGTTTTCGGATTTTCATCCGTTACAAAAGTCGATACAAATCCCGTTGGTGCTTTCTTTTCAAACAAAAACTCATATTTTCGGATATTATCCGGATTTTGTTTGAGATACTCGATCATATCTCTGAAACTAGTAAAAGTGGGCAGACGTGTATCTGATGCAGCCCGACTCGCAAAACCAGCAGCACCACTTTTTTCTGGCTTTTTTTTAGTTTGAATCTGCTTACTAAAAAAAAGAGATGCAGAAGATGGAGGGGGTGAGGGGCAGCAAATACCGCCGTACTTGGAAAAATCAGTCCAATCCATCACCTTCATACATTGAATACCAGCATTTTGAACAAGTGATTGTGCCATAACAGCCCCTTGTTCTGTCGGGAGGGCTGTCGGTTTCATATATGTAGACGGATTAAAACGGGCAGACAAAAGGCCTTTCAATGATTCGATATTATGTGCGACTTTTAGTGCATCAAGTACATTGTCTTTGAATTGCTTCAAAGCCATGCATATCATGTCATTATTTGGTCCTACAACTATACCAAATGCAAATAGGAGTGTTACCATAAGCTCTAACGTAGTTTTAGAACCAGTTTCATTGGATACAGTCATAAAAACTTTCGCGGAGTGTTCAAGTTTGTTGCCATATGTAACAGATGGTAAAGTTTCCACCAAAATATTGACAGATTCTATCATATCTGGGTCACGCAGTGACGCGACTATTGGCTTCAGAGTGCCATGGTGCTGTCCCAATGCAATTCTGATCTCTTCCGGAGTTAGATCAGATTTGGTTGATTTGTTTGGTCTGAAAGTAAAGTGATCATATCCACCGGATTTTGTTGGGGGCAACCCGGGTTCAACTACGTGTATTGCCGTATGACATTTGGAAACAGGTTTGCTCTTAACAAATTTCATCAAGGACTTAAGCGGGCCATTAGCTGTATCAAAGCCATCTAAAAGTCCTTTCCCATCTTTCCCAACGAGCAATATATACGTCTTAAAAAACTCTTTACACTCTTTACAATTGAGGGGGAATTTCCCATCACTTGTTATGAATTGTTTAAAAAACCTATTCACTAAGGTTTTAAACACGAGTAGTTCCTCTCCACTTAGTGCCCTTGAGACCATAAAGATTATCCCATTCGCTGAAAAAAGTATGCAATTAGCAGAGAAAGTATCGAAATGACGAAGAAGCGGGTAAAAAACAGCATTCGCTTTCGTGTCGGCGTCAGTTGAATCGACACCGTTTTGCGCCACTGGACCTGCTGGTCCTTGGGGTGAAACCGCTTTATCAGCGGGTCCATGTGCGACAGGAGAACTGTCGACTTGTTTATTTTTTTCTAAGTATTTACTCATAATAAAAAAGGGTGGAATACGTTGCGCCTCCTGCGCAAGAGGATCTACTATATGAGACTGTTATAATCAAAAAAAATCAATTTTTTTTAGAATAAATAATTCTAAAAAAAATAGACATATCAAGTATGCAATACAAGACTAATTATATGAAATCAATATAATAATAAATTTATTTGATATACATTTCATTTGCACTAATAACAACCCATCCATAAACATCATTCTCTTTGAGTATATTTAGTAGTTTTTTTACATTTTCTGTTTTGTTTATATCATATGATGAATGCAATATAGTACCTAGTTTAATAATTGATTCATCTACACTAGTTGGTTCAATATTATAATGATGAGAATTATCTCGGACTCGAATATTGCCATTATTTAACTTGGTACATTTTTTCCATAAATGATATGGAAGTTGAGCTAAATTTATTTTAGAACGATATAAATTACTAATTACTTGGTGTACTTTATTTCCTTTATCATCAATTATATCTTTTTTCATACTTTTAATAAGAGGTACTACTAATCTCCATCCATCTGCTAAATCATTTTGAGATAATGGTTTTATAACTAGTTGTGAATTATTATTACTATTATTATTTGACTTCATTATAATTTAATATAAATTATATTTTTAGATCAATATAATTTATATTATATTAGAGTAATGTTTTATATAAAGTATAATAGATATGAATACAAGTATATTAAATATAATGAATTGGAGTCAAAATAAACAATATAATCCACAAACAAAACGTAAAATAAAAATAGGGGGGGTAAAATATAATATATTTCAAAATAAATATAATGAATATTTTCCAAATAATTATTCATATATTGATAGTGTTGAAGACAAAGATCCTATATCTCATGAAATATTTTGGATTATAAATAATAAAAATATAAAACAATTGATTTATCCAGATATAAATAATTTAACTATATATAAAGATTCACATGGTCTAGTCCATTGTTTTGAAAATGAAACTTTGAAATATATGATATATTATAATATTCTAAATCATCCAGTAACAAGAGAATTATTACCACGTGAAATTTTTAATAAAATAGATAAAATAGATAATATTGTATTATCTGTAGAAAGTAAAATAAAAAATATATTTTCAATATTATCAAGTATTTCTATTTTTATTGAAAGTGATTGGTTTTTAAAATTAAATAGCGATCAAATGAATATACTTTATTATGAAACATGTGATTTTTATTTAAATAATATTTCTAATGATATTAAAAAAAAATTAAATATATTTAGTATTAAAAATAATAAATATATGTTATTAGAATTTACAGAAAAACAAGATTATATTTTAAATTGCTATGATAAATTATTAATTAAAACAAGTGAATCTATATATATGTCAAGTTATATAATTATATGTGGATTAAGTATAGTCATACCTCAAATAAAACAATTATATCCTGATATAATTTATAATTTATAATTAATAATTAATAATTAATTCATTTTTCTATTACGCATAAAAATAACAATTGCTACTATTATAATAATCAAAATAATAGCAATTATAATTATCGGCATTTTGGAAGATTTTGTTTTATCATTTTTCTTGCTTAGGCTTGTACTTGGACTGGCACTTGGAGCTGAACTTGGAGCTGGAGATGTACTTGGACCTGTACTTGGAGTTGAAGCTGGTCTGGCACTTGTGGTTGGAGCTGGGGTTGGAGCTGGGGTTGGAGCTGGGGTTGGAGCTGGGGTTGGAGCTGGGGTTGGAGCTGGTACGGATTGAGTCCATATATTATTTAAATTTTCATATCCAGTTATACATTCATTTAATGTAAAACATTCACCAGCATCAGCAACTGGTCCTATTAATCTAGAGATTTTAGTAGAATCATTTTGTATTATCTCTATAAATTCTTTATTTGCCATTTGAATCTCTGCAATAATTAATTCTTCCGTTGATTCATAGTTAGCTTTTAATATTGTCAATAATGTCATGTATTGAGTATAATAAAATTTCTTATTTGTATTAGAATTTAATATATTTAGTTCAATATCTTCATTTATAGTAATTTTAATTGGAGACAAAAGACTATCTATATATTGATTAAATGGAAAGATACTTCCATCTTTTGTAAATTGTATCGCATCATATTTTTCTTTAATATTTCTCAAGTCATTACTAAAATAAATAAATAAATAATTAATCATAGTTTCTTTGATTAAATTAATTGAATCTAAATTAAATTTAGTAATATGTTCTTCTATTCTTTTTTTATAAATATTCTTAATAGAATTCTCCGTTAATTTGGTTAAATTATTCGTAAGATTATCATTATTATTCGCCATAAAATTAAATATGTTTTCAGATTGTTTTAATATTTTATCGTATGGTGTTAATATATTCAAATTTAATATATCACTCTTTTCAGTTTGATCGAATATTTGATCAGACCAAGTTGTATTATCATTTAATAATGCTGGTGCAAGAGGTAATGATAAGTTAGATGGTAATATACTAATTGATTGAAAAATAGTAGTAATATCATAATTATTTGTTAAACCAGTATTTAATTGAACTGGTAATGGTTTATTATGTATAATCTTATTTAAATGGTATATAATAGTACTTGCTGGTATAACACTTGTTTGAATATTCCTTATATTTGTCTTGCGAAATATATCTCTTTTATTCCTATTATAGAAAAAATATACTTTGAAAACAGTATTTATTACAGTATTATTGAAAGATTCTACTATTGAGTTTTTATAATTACCAAAATTAGATATAGTTGGACCGTAATTTGATTTAAATGAACTAAAACCTTCAACTGTGACAGGTGGTGCGGTATCTGCATTGGTATCGGTGGTATCAGTTGTATCAGTTGTTTCTGTCGGTTGTACCACATTAGTAATATTCTTAATATATATAGCACAAGGTGGTGATAATTCATCTATTGAATAAAACGTATCATATAATACTGTATTTAAATATTTTTCAACTAATATCATTTCGTCAGATGAAATGGATGGATTAGACTCGACTCCTCCAGATTTTGGAGTAAAATTAATAGGCATAGTTAGAGCAAAAGATCCAGTTCTATATGTACCTGCATCTATATTTGAATAATTTGATAGTAAAAAACCAGATTTTGGTATATTATCATAATATGCAAACTTGCTATTGGTCTCTTCTGTACTATTATCTGTATTGGAAAAATATAGTGAACTATTAGATATATTTTTAATAGCTAATTTATTACTAGATTCATTATACAAATATGGAATAAAATTAATTAATTTATTTATCAAATATCCATATTCTCTATATTGTAACCTAATATCCTTTTTGTCTCGATTTGTATTAAATTTAATTAATATGTAATTAGTATTCATATCAGATTCTGACTTAATCAAATTAATATTTATATTGGCTATATTGGTTCTAGCTGGATTGGTTTTATCTGTATTGAAAAAATCTGGGTCTCCCAAACAGGTTACAATATCATCTTTAAGATTATTCGTAACAGGTAATACTGACTTGTCAATTTCAATTTGAATAACATAATCTGAAAATGATATAATAGATACATTAGATATAGAAGAATCCAGATTTCTCCAATACTCTGGTTCATCACGAAAATCCATTTCACTGGTATTACCTATATAATATAGTACATTATTTTTTTGAATAATCCATTTATTATTACTATACTCTACTGACCAACTGGATGATGAATTTTTATTAACAAATGAATATGGATTATCGGACACGTGTCTATTTAAAAATATTGACACATCACCTGTTTTTAATATAATTGTAAATATATTTTCTGATATTATATTACCTAATCTTCCATCAAAATCTTTTTTGGCATATATAGTCCATTCTTTATTTACATTTTTACTTTCAGGAACTACGTATAATCCACCTTCAACCAATAAACTTTCTTCAATATCTTTCAATTTATTTGAATTAAATGTTTTACTTGTGTGTCGCCCAATAACTTCATTTGTTGGCTCAGATGCTGCTAATACAGTAACTCTATTGTTAATCTTTTTAATTAATAGATATCTATAAATAGAAGGATAATAAATAATAATAGAATTGGAATTATTTTGTAATTGTCCAATCATTAGATTTAAATCATATATATTATTCGTTTTTAAATTTTCATATGTATTATTTTTAAATTGGTTATAATTAAAAGTATTTTCATTAAGAACCATAAATGAATTAAGATTATTAATATCTTCTTCAAATGTACCACATCCCCATATTGAATCTGTATCACTTTTACATACTAAGAAATATATGTTCTGATTCATACCTAATAAAAATTTAGTTCCACTTATTAAACGATCGTCTATATTTACATTATCCCCCCTTGCATCTCTAACACTTCTTGAAATAACACCATTTACATTATTTAAAAGTTCATTGGTATCATCTCTAGCCATTAAATCATCAAATAAACTTGTATCAGATAACCATCTGTAATTCGGTACAGGTTGTTCGGTTGCTGGTAAATAATTATCTTTTCTGTACGCATCTGTTTCAGTTTGATTTATATTATCCATAGCAGTAGCATCGCCTGCGGCTCTAGATTCTTTTGTTAATTCGGTTAAATATTTTTTAAAAATATCATGTGAAACAGTAGTATTTGATACACATACTTGTTCTGTACCAGAAGGATTAGTTGTAGAATATTTAAACGATTTTGATATTAATATTGGAACAGGAACATTCATTATTTCTTGATAAATAGTTGTTGAATAGCCTCCACCGTCGCTATCTTGTTTAAATGATATAAATATACTAGGATCACTTGTTTTTACATATATATTTGTATTAGTTGCTTGTGAACATTTTTGTATCTCTTGTGAAATTAATGGGCTTTTACATGAAATATATAATCCATTATATTTTGAATTTATTGAGTTTTTTCTAACAAAATTATTATTATTTATATTAATAGTAAAATTAGATAAAATTATATAATGCTGGTCTGACGAAGTTATACAAGAGTAATTATTTCCTGGATCATCTTCTGGTTGAGGAAAATTAACTATAACATTACCATCATTACCACATACATTTGCTTGAATTATATTATTAAAGTTAATATCACGTGCTATACTATTAGAAATATTTATTTGATTTATACAGACATTATCGGGTTTACTAATATTATTATCTTGATAAAATGGTTTTTCTTGATTCTTCCTAGATTCAATTTGTAACAAGTCTAAACATTTTGATGGTCTTTTTAATACATCTATATCTGTTTTAGGGTCTGTCCCCTGGGATGTTGCTCCTAATTTCATCGAATAAATACTATTGGATAATTCATTTGTATTCTGAGCTTTAAATTGTCCATATGTAGTCCTCTCTTTACCAGCTTGTTTCATATGATAATATGTATCAGCAAAATTATACCTGTTTTCATAACTATTTGGATCTGCTAAGTTAAGATCTATACCATCAAACCCGACTAGTTTATTAGATTTATCATCATATAATGTCATACCACTGGTATAATTGAATGGTTTTACTAATTGTCCATTATCATTATAATAATTATATCCTAAACATGCTTTGATTTCTTTTATTTTTAATCCCTCGTCGATTAAATAATTATATATTATACCTCGTTTACTATCTTCAGTTTGATTTGTTAGTCTATCTCTTAAATGATCATATTGTGTATATCTACTTATCATATTAGAATCTATATTTGCCCAAGCTGGTGTAGGTTGATCATACCAATTTAATACATCTAACATAATAGCTTTTTTATACGTTACCTGCCGATTGTCATCATGATACAATGGACACTTGTCTGATGGATAAGAATTAAAATTAATACCTTGTTGTGAATTTAAACATCCACATGATTGATCTCCGGTATTAATAATTCTATCTTGACTCAAGGGTTTTTTAATAATCATTTCAAATTTATACATATAATTAACAAATAATGCATTTTTGAATTCATTTAATTCTGCAATATTATTATTTGACAACCGTTTAAAATCACCTTCCGTATTAGGTCTAAATCCAAAATTATCATTAATATATTTGTGTAAAGTTGCACCATTCTCAAAATCGTTTGTAGTAACAGGACCAATATTATTTATAAATGTAAATAAATAATCAATTGATGCAAGTGTCTTGGGTGATACAGTAATTGTATTATAATCTGCTCCTGTATTATTATTATATCCATAATTTATACTATCATTAGTACCATCATCAATTGTTTTGAATTTTATTTTCATAGCACTTCCGACTTCTCTAGCCTCTCTTAAATCATCAGTAATACAACGCGAATTTTTATAATTCCACATCCATATACCATTTATTAAAATAAAACAATCATTATTATATACCTGTTTTGCACACAAATCTTCCATATATGCTTGACACTTAAATTCATTCTCTTTCATTTTATTTTCCATAGTTTCATCTATTGTACTAGTAGTATGATTTATATTAAGACTAATTGAATCTTTTCCAATTATTGTACGCACCTCTTTTTGTGAATTATTATTTAATGTCATGGTGTTCACAATACTTGGCAATGATATATTAACTATATTATCTGCATTTAAATCATTTTTAGGTACAATTGAGTCATAAGCTCCTTCAGAAAAACCTCCTAATACTGGTGTACAAAAAGCTTTCAATTGATTGGTATATACTTTCTCGCCTTTAACAATATCTTGTTTTTTAACCATTATATCATGAACTGTTTTGCGAAAAACATCAGAGTTTCCCTTACCTTCTTCATAAAAATATTTTAAAGTTTCACCATTTAAATTTTCATTTACTAAAATATTACCCATGTTATATATATATATATATATATAATAAAAATTATATATATATATATATATATAATTTTTAAACATATTATTTTATTATATAAATCTTATTATATATAAATAATATGTTTAAAAATAATAATGATAGATTAATAGAACATGGTTTGTTTTCAGGCGGTTCAAGTACTACATTAAATGCAACTTTAAATAGCAAAAGAAAACTCCAACAAGATACTGGTATAACAGATGATCTAATAGTTGATACAACAAATGATATTATAAATAGTTTAATAAATGATTTCACTTCAGAAAGTCGAATTTTCAAACTAAGTCGTACAGTTGCATCAAATATACTTAATTTAAATGATATTAATTGTGCCGGTGATATAATTATATCAAATATTAAACAAATAAATACTATTACCAGTACTCAAGAGACTAATCTCAAACAAACAATAAAAAATAAAGTCGAACAAAATATATCTACACAAATAAAGAATTCAGTTACAAACCAAAAACCACCTCAAAAATATATTGAATCTATTTTAGAAAAGAATAATGATGCATTAAAACTATTTAATGAGGGTGGTAGGGCTGAACTAGCTGGTATGGCTAAGGCTATTAATGCTGGTGCAGGGAAATCATCTTCAAGTGCATTTAGTTTTGGTGATAGTAATACAACAAATATTAATATGAATTTAGATACATCTATCGGTCAAACACTAGGTATTGATAGTACTGCCGTCAACGAGACAATGAATACTGTTGGAAATAAAGATATATTATCTACAAAAATAAATACATCAATAGCAATGATAAGTAATATAAGCGCATCTAATATATTTAATAATAAAGCTGTAATATGTGGTGGAAATTTTAATTTGAATAAGGTTGAACAAATTAATGTGATTAAAGATCATATAATGAATGATTTTACTCTAAATGTTCAAAATGAAATATCTAGACAAATCAATACATCTATTACCACTACTTATACAGCTTTATTTGACCAGCTTGTCGAGAAAAAAGATAATCTAGAATTAACAGATGAAAAATTTGATGCTCATATGAATATATTGGAAGCAATGGAATTGAATGGGTATTATCATTTATGCAGTGGTGATTCTCCCAATGCTATTCGATTAAAATGTAATATTGAAAAAAGATTAATTGCTTTAGGTGGAGGTACAGATGCTGACGGTAATCCACTTGTACCTTCAGATGAATGTGAAGTAACACCTACTGATGCCACTCCAGTCACTACACCCGCTCCAGTCACTACACCCGCTCCCACTCCCGCACCCACTCCCGCTCCCACTCCCGCACCCACTCCCGCACCCACTCCCGCACCCACTCCCGCACCCACTCCCGCACCCACATCAAACGCTCCAACAAATCCAACACCTATTGTTACATCCAGTACTAAAACAACTGAAATGTCTTTAGAAAGTAAAAATAAAACCTATATTGTATATATATTAATAGGTTCTATTTTATTAATAGTATTTGCAATCATTTATAAAATAGTAAAATAAAAAGTATTTAATTTAAGACAAGTATAACAACTATAAAAAGAAATATTGTTCCTTTTTATAAATATTATGCATAGTTAGTTTCATATCTTTTCTAACTCATTTAAACATTATTAGCTCATAGTATCATATAATTAATAAATACATTATTTATAGATTTATCCATTTTTATTATTAGATTATCATGATTTAATATAATTGGTTCTGTAATAATTGTAGTAAAATTTTTTTTTATAGTTATTATTTTATTTATATTATTTAATGTACACATAGTTATTTTAATTTTTGTAATATTATTTTCTAATTCTAATAAAAGCCCTTCTTTATTAGATAATATTTTTCTATATATAGTACCTTTTGTATTATCAGGAGTTGAAACACATATTTCAAAAATATAAAAATTCTCTTCAATTTCTATATTTGAACAAATTTTACTAGTATTAGAAAGTTGATAACTTGTCATATTATAAATAAACTATATTATTATTTTTTAATAATTTGGAGGTGTTATAAACATTCTTTTATTATCTAAAGCAATTAGATTACAACAACAGTTCGTATACCCATCTATATTTTGTGAAAATTCTATATAAATTTCATCATTTTTAAAAATATGCGTATCTTCATTTGTGTTAATATTATTTGTTGCGATAAAAAAATCTTTAATAAATTTTAAAATAGTAATTTTAATTGTATATTTATTAATCATATTATAATTTATCATCTCATTTTTTGTAAATAGAACACAGCATTTTGAATAGCATAATTCTCTAAATATTTTAGTACTACCATCTTTAAATTGTATAGTAAGAGTGAAAATACATTCTATTAAATCAGTATTATCTTGTTTATTATCAAATATTATATTAATAGGTTTGATACTAGACATATTTATCTTAATAAATTATATTAATATTGTTTTAAATTATAATTTATTATAATATTAAATGATTATATTATGTCATATAGTTGGTATAAATAAAAATAAAATACAAGATTTCATAGACCGTGTCTCCATAAATTATAATGTAATTGATCTTGATAAAATAAATCAAATAATTTTGTCAGATGATAAAATTATACAATTATATAAACAATATGTCTCATTCAAAAATTTAAAAAATGATAAATATAAAGATGTTGATAAAAAAATGAATATATTTTGGGAGAAAAATATGATATCTTTAATTGAAGGAGAATTGAGTAATAAAAAACAAAATATTATAATAGGTTATAATAATCATTATAGAAATATAAATAAAAAAATAAATATAGATACTTCAAATAAATTTATGATTAGTCATGTTAAACAAGATACAAAGGATATTATTAAATATAATATTGAAAAATATAAAGATGATATTATTAATGGAATATATCCTGTTGAAAATATTAATTATGATTATCTAATACAAACACGTAAAAAAATGGAAGCATTATATATAAAAAATAATTATATGATAAAATCATTAGAATCAATTTATAGTATACTCGAATTAAATAACACTACCATTAACGACGAAGGATTATGGGTTGCATCGAAACAACCTTATAATATGAAAAGTAAAATATACCCAATAAAAAATGATAAAATATATGGATTTACTAATAAAAGCATGGCTTTATTAAATAGTTTCAAATTGGACAAAACAATGTTGGAAAATGGGAAACCAATTATATATAAAAATAATACTATTAAATTAGATATTAAAAATAATATTATATTAGATCAATTGAAAGAAAAAAGATATATTTATTATGTAGATAAATCAACATTTGTACCACATGAAAAAGGAAATAATATTAAATATTTTTCTCAATCACCTGTTACAATCCTAGAGGTAGAAAAAATAAATAATGTATATGATATTATTGAACAAACAAATTAATTTATCATATATATATATACAAATGGATTATTACCAAAAATATTTAAAATATAAAAATAAATATATTAATTTATCAAATACTTGTAAAAAAGATACGGATATACATGGAGGAAATACAATACATACTATGTGTAAATCAATAAGAGTTGAACATAGTGATAAAACAGAAATGATATGTATGAAATTTAATGACCCAGATAATTTAGGATTAAACGCTGATCAACAAAAGATAAAAGATAGTTTTATTCAAAATAATAACATATACATTAAAAATGAACAACCAGAACCAATTATTCCAAAAGTTAAACAACCAGAACCAAATATTCCACAAGTTAAACAACCAGAACCAAATATTCCACAAGTTAAACAACCAGAACCAAATATTCCACAAGTTATTCCACCATTAGATGTCCAAAAAATATCAAAACAAATTCAAGTACAGATAGTTGGTGAATTATGTAATATTTCATCTATTCAAAATAAGTTTTCAAATATATTTGATTTAGATTGTATTTTACCAACTAATGGGACTATGACTGATTATATTTTTAATAGACGGTTATCAAAAAATGGAATAATTGCATTACGACTTAATTTACAAACATATTACAAATATTTTTATAATTATTTAATTAACCCCCTGTCTAATAAAAATGACAATGATACTATTCAGACTATCATGATTCCAATTATTTCAAGTAAAAACCCCGATTCCAATTTATACTACGGTATAGTAGATTATAGTATATTTGCAAATAAACTATCAAAATCACATGCATTTGATCAATTAATACAAAAATATACAAATATAATGGCAATTATAAATAGTCTAATAGAATTATTACCAGAATTAGCAGATGACAAGCCAGTTGAGATATACTATGATAAACTAATCTTATGGGAAAATATAATAAATAACACAGGACGTAAATTAATAGATATATTTAACTCTTCTGACTCGATGACACAAAAAAAAGACCTATTTAAAATAAATAAATTCCAATCACTGAAGAAACAATATTATTATATTATGGATGAACTATTTGATATATTAGAAAGTGATATAATATATAGTCAATATGCATTTGAATACAATTCAAATCAAACTTTAATTGCAAATAATAAAAATGATGTGTTGCAAATGATAAAAAATAAACATACTTCTATTATTCAAAAAATACTAGACAAATTTAAAGCAAATCCTCTATTAACAACCCAACAAATTATAATATCATTAGTTAAATATGACGATAGTGACACCAATTTAGCTACTTTAGGTAGGCATGGTAATTCAGTATTGATCTGTAAATTTAAACATAATGAAATCGATTCATTTTTGTGTATTCGGACAGAACCCCATCGACATTCCAACATGTATTGTAGAAATAGTGTAAGAAAAGCAATTAGAGATATATTTAGTAAATTACCAAATTGTTATTATTTAGATTATGTTATTAATTCTGAAACAAAAAATGGTCTTCAAACAAATGAAGAACGTGAATCAAATGAAATAACAAAGCAAAATTTAACAGATTTTGTAAATTTACCACCAAATATTAAATATATGTCTCCATTACAAGGGGATAGTGGTTTTTGTGTATCATGGACAATGTATACCACTTTAATTTTATTATTAAATAAAGATAAATCATTTAAGGATATTGGTAATTATTTAGGACATTTTCATATTAATAAGAATGATCCGCTTGAAAAACACGAATACACATTAACAAAACATATAAAACTGTATAGAGCTATGTTATATGCCGCATATATAATTATTAAAAAATTAAATCATCCATTAATGGAATCTATTACAAATAATAATGACAAGGAAATATTAGAAGAAATATTTACTATATTTGATAGTGACACAACAGTTACCAATGTATTAATAGATAAAAAAGATAAAACTGTTTCAGTTGATCAAAATTTTTTGGATAATGACACACATAAATGCGATGATAATTTATTTAACCATACCGAGTTTTGTAATTCGGTTGATATATCTAAACCAATTCCAATTTATGATGAAAACAATTGTGCTAATAATAAGTTATTAAAAAATGGACAAATTGTATTACCCTCTGTTTTGGAACAATTATAAATTACTTGATAAAAAAATTGAGTTTTATTATTATTCAAAACTATAATATGATGTAAATAATTATGGATAAAGATTTACATCATATGTTTAAAAAAATAGATCAAGGTATAGATTGCAGTGATATGATTAGTAAAATTGAAAAATTAAACATGACACCACATCAAAAAAAAAGTTATACTTCATTAAAACTTCGACATGCAATTATATATAATAAACCTGATATAATAGTAGAAATATTATCAAATAATACTTTGATGAAACGAGATTATTGGTCAATTATTAAATATTATTATAATATGAATGATACATTAAATGCTTTTGATATTATGTTTAATTATATAAATACAATTGATACATATGATATCGATATGATGTTAGACAATAAATGGTATAATTTAATAACATTTTGGGACGGTTATCCAGTAGTATCAAATTATGAAAGTAATACACTTGATACTACTAAATTATTAAAATATACTTTTGAAACATCTCATTTAATTACATTATATAGAAATAAAATACCAAAAAATAGTATATTATCTTTTGAAAATAAAATAAAAAATTGTGATATATTAATAGATGGTGCGAATATAGCGCATGTGAAAAAAACATTTGATTATAATGAATTAATCAAAATAATTAATTTGTTAGAAACGATGAATTTAAAACCAATTATAATTCTTCATGAACATCATAATATAACAAATTCATTATTAAAAAAATATATAGTAAGAACACCTAAAAATATATACGATGATAATTATTTATTATATGGAATGTTTCTATATAATAAAATGGTTGTAAGCAATGATCTGTTTCGAGATCATGTAATTGAATTAAATGTATTTGATAAATGTTATATTAATATGATGACTATTCAATATAATAATAATAAGCTTCAAATACCTCAATATAGCAAATGTATTCAAGTGATTAACAAAACATTATATATTCCTTGTATTAATGGAATATATAATATAAATATATAATATAAAAATTTAATTTAAAAATGATAAACGTCTACCTAAACGATATATTGATTTACAAATCAACCATCTCTTCGTCAATTTGGCTAGAACCGCCTTGCATATTATTCGTATGATTTAATTTATTAATAATATTTTCTATATTATTATTTATAGATGAAACACTACCCTTCATTTTCTTAGATTTCTTGGAAGATTTCTTGGAAGATTTCTTGGAAGATTTCTTGGAAGATTTCTTGGAAGATTTCTTGGAAGATTTCTTGGAAGATTTCTTGGAAGATTTCTTCTTTCCTCCACCATGTAAATTAACCATATTTGATTCAAGAACAACCGCTTTAATAGGTAAACTCATTCCTTTTGATTTCTTGGAAGATTTCTTAGAACGTCTCTTGGAAGACTTCTTGGAAGACTTCTTGGAAGACTTCTTGGAAGACTTCTTGGAAGACTTCTTGGAAGACTTCTTGGAACGTTTCTTGCCACCGCCAATCATGGCTTTCTTGGAAGACTTTTTAGAAGACTTTTTAGAAGACTTTTTGGAAGACTTTCTCGATCGTTTCTTACCACCACCAGTCATTACTTTCTTGGAAGATTTCTTAGAACGTCTCTTGGAAGACTTTTTGGAAGACTTTTTGGAAGACTTTTTGGAAGACTTTTTGGAAGACTTTTTGGAAGATTTCTTGGAAGACTTTCTCGATCGTTTCTTACCACCACCAGTCATTACTTTCTTGGAAGATTTCTTAGAACGTCTCTTGGAAGACTTTTTGGAAGACTTTTTGGAAGACTTTTTGGAAGACTTTTTGGAAGACTTTCTCGATCGTTTCTTACCACCACCAGTCATTACTTTCTTGGAAGATTTCTTAGAACGTCTCTTGGAAGACTTTTTGGAAGATTTCTTGGAAGATTTCTTGGAAGATTTCTTCGATCGTTTCTTACCACCGCCAATTAAACCAGACATGGCTTTCTTGGAAGATTTCTTGGAACGTCTCTTGGAAGATTTCTTGGAAGATTTCTTGGAAGATTTCTTGGAAGATTTCTTGGAAGATTTCTTCGATCGTTTCTTACCACCACCAATTAAACCAGACATGGCTTTCTTGGAAGATTTTTTGGAACGTCTCTTGGAAGATTTCTTGGAAGATTTCTTGGAAGATTTCTTCGATCGTTTCTTACCACCGCCAATTAAACCAGACATGGCTTTATTGGAAGATTTCTTGGAACGTCTCTTGGAAGATTTCTTGGAAGATTTCTTGGAAGATTTCTTGGAAGATTTCTTGGAAGATTTCTTCGATCGTTTCTTACCACCGCCAATTAAACCAGACATGGCTTTATTGGAAGATCTCTTGGAAGATTTCTTGGAACGTCTCTTGGAAGATTTCTTGGAAGACTTTTTGGAAGACTTTTTGGAAGATTTCTTGGAAGACTTCTTGGAAGACTTCTTCGATCGTTTCTTACCACCGCCAATTAAACCAGACATGGCTTTATTGGAAGATTTCTTGGAACGTCTCTTGGAAGACTTTTTGGAAGATTTCTTGGAAGACTTTTTGGAAGACTTTTTGGAAGATTTCTTGGAAGACTTCTTGGAAGACTTCTTCGATCGTTTCTTACCACCACCAATTAAACCAG
>Ga0315331_10000915_pt1 | contig 21578 bp, 13 predicted proteins | sample M160m34915metaG_FD_203456 | JGI IMG/M metagenome (GOLD analysis project Ga0315331, IMG submission 203456) | Ammonia-oxidizing marine archaeal communities from Monterey Bay, California, United States - M1 60m 34915 | ecosystem: Environmental > Aquatic > Marine > Intertidal zone | place: USA...
ACATGGTTTCGACGCCGCGCCGCAGCTGCCGGAAGAACGAAAACCGAAGAAACGTCCTGGGGGGCCGGAACCTGACGGACAGCCTGATTCGCCGCACCAGGCAGAGGCACCAGTGATTCCGGAGCAATACACTCACCTGTTCAAAGAGAAAAAATCGTTTACGAATTACTACTTCAATCAACTGCATCGCGACCGTCTGCTCAACCCGCTGCGGCACTCACTTGCCGAAACTGAATCGAATAAAACGGCAACATGGTCCATTTCATGGAAGTTATCAGACGACAGGGTGACTGGTGACCTGATCGTTGGAACCGAAGGTGCCGGATTGCGGACGGAGAAAAATAACTCGTATCAGCCGGTCAATGACCAGCAACCGTCAAACGAATCAGCCGATCTGTGGGGAGTGCTGTCTGCGGCGCTGCAGTGGCATCGACTGTTTCAGTCGGATCCGGATCTGTTTTCGGAAGTCGTGTATATCGGAACTGAATTGCTGGCTCCGTCCGGTCGACCCGTGGAGACGGTTTTTATTCAGGACGGCGCGGTTGAATCGCGGTGGTACTTTAACGATGAGTCGCCGTTGCCGGTTGGTGTAGACGTTACAATGAGTGCCGGACACGACGAGGCTCGAATCCGCTTTGACGGCTGGCAGAATAACGTTGTTCCTTCGCCAGCCCGAATCGGCGTTGTTGATCCGGAAACCGAACAGCTCCGGTGGCTGACGGTTGAAGCGTTCGACGTGAAACCACGTGCCACAAATGACAACGCCGGTAACCAGGAATCAGCGGTACCATGAACACTCGAGTTATAGTGAAGGTCGTCGTCTGTGCGTTGTTACTGCGCTGCGGGCGTGCCGACGCGATTGTCGCCTCGGTTCCGGACGCTGAGTATCTGGCTGTCAGGGCAGGGCAACAGGTTGTCGTGAAGTTGTTTGGCGCTGGTGTCGGCACACTCGACTCCTACGGCTCTGGTGTTCTGATTTCCAAAGAGGGGCATGTTCTCACGGTATGGAATCATCTGGTTAACACGGGGTTTCTGACGGCTGTCGTGCCGGACGGCCGGCGATTTCGGGTGAACGTGGTCGGTACAAACCTGGAACACGACGTGGCGGTCCTGAAACTGGAGACCGATGATGATGAAACCTTTGATTTTGTCGACTGGAAGGCGACAGCTGACGTGTTGCCCGGAGAATCCGTGCTGGCATTCAGCAACATGTTTCATGTGGCGACCGGCAATGAGCCGGTTTCTGTCGTACATGGTGTTGTGGCCTGTACCGTATCGCTTGATGCCGGACTGGGGCGCTGGATATTTCCGGTCAAGAATCCAGTCTATGTGCTGGATGCGATTACCAACAATTCCGGCGCGGCGGGCGGATTGCTGACGTCTTCAGCCGGAGTACCGATTGGGATGCTGGGACGCGAAATCCGACATCGCGATACCGATATGTGGGTGAACTATGCCGTTCCGCTGAAAGGCCTTCAGCCGGTAATCGCTGCGATTCTTGACGGTCGCCGCTATAGCTCGAACACTTCCACGCAGGATCAAAAGTCTGTTCTGTCTGACCGTCAGCTGACTGCAGGTTTCGGAATCACTTTGCTGCCCAGCATCGTGGAAACGACACCAGCCTACATCGATCGAATTGTCACAGATTCTGTGGCCGATGTGGCCGGCCTGCGGCGAGGCGATCTGGTGCTGATGGTTGGCGACGATGTTGTTCGCTCCACCAGCGATCTGCGAGAACGGCTGAGTGGTTTTCGCAGGGGGCGGCCCATTGCGGTAACGGTGAATCGCAACGAAAAACTGGAAACGATTTCGCTGCGAGCACCGTAGATACGCCGACGGCAGTCACTGTATTGGGCAGGCCTTATCCGGACGAGTGCCGCAACGCGATGGGCCCCTGATGCGGAACTGGTGGTCGGCACTGCCTAACGACTGATGTCGTAGCACATCAGCACGTTTTGTTCTCGCAGGAACAGTTTACCGTTCGCGACGACAGGGTGCGACCAGCTCTTGCCTTCCTGATGGTCCGGCATGAAGTGCCCCCGCAATTGATAGCTGTCGGGCGTGGCTGCAATTGAAACCAGTTCTCCCGATTCGTAGCGGAACAGCAGGTGGTCGCCGACCATCGTGACGGCTGCTGAACCTTTGCCGACGCCTCGCATTTTGCCGCCCCAGACAACTTCTCCGGAACCGATTTTCAGACAGGTCGGCATTCCGTTATTGTGGCCATTGCCGCAGTAAAGGTAGTCACCCATTCGGATCATTCCCCCGTGATGGTTCTGCAGAATGCCTGGATTCAGAAAATATTCTTCGCTGGCAGTAAGTCCTGTGCCATCTTTTGTGACGTGCAGCAGGGCCGAACCAGTTCCGTACCCTGAAGAGCAGAATACGTAGTCGTCCATGATGACGGGGGTTGGAATGTTTGCCGTCTTATTGGCCACGCCAGCATACGTCCAGAGAATTGTGCCGTCGTCTGCGCTCACACTGACGATCCCGCGACCGGCCAGAGTAACATATTGTCTGACACCACAGGCTTCGCTGACAACAACAGATGAATATCCGGCACCGTCTTTTCCGTTTTCGCCTGAGAAGGACGGACTCGCCCAGATTTCTTTGCCAGTGAACCGATTTAATGCCACGATCAGTGCGTCATTGCCGCCGGGGGTGCAGATGACGTGATCGCCGTCGATAAGGGGGGATTCTGAGAAGCCCCAACCGCTCATCATCCGTCCGCCCCATTCTTCCGTGAAGTTTTTCGACCAGGTAATTTCTCCATCGGCACGATTCAGACAGGCCACCTGTCCGTCTGAGCCGACGACATAAACATGATTTTCGGTCACGGAAGGGGTGCAGCGGGCACCATTAAAACCGTGTTTCGGCGATTTCTCCGTGATTGCCGTCATCCAGACTTCAGTACCATCGGCTGCTCGCCGAGCGATGACTGACTGACCAGCACGCTTATTCCCTGTCGTATAAATTATTTCGTCAACCACTGCCACGCTCGAATATCCCTTGCCCAGTCCCTCGGTTCGCCAGAGCAGTTGCGGGGTCCCGTCTGTCCAGTCCAGGTCGACGTTGGTTTCGGCCGATCGTCCGTCGCGGTTGGGGCCGCGCCATTGAGGCCAGTCGGCGGACATTCCTTCGGCATTGATCATTAATGAAAGAGTGGCCAAAACGAGTATGGATCGCGTGCGTGGCATGTGATTCTCAGGGCGGGAAGAAGTCCAGAAGGCGGGTTACTGGCGGCTGAAATTCGATAGTATCCAGCAACGTTAGAAGCTGTTCAGAGACGAAACAAGACAGAGTCTGAACGAATGTCGGTCATTTTACGTTGCAGGTCGCGGAATCCACGGTTTGAGAAATTGGATGTCAGTAAAATCCGCCTTGTTCTGTTTCACGACTTCAGGATACTCAGCGTAAATCTGATTGTCGTATCAAGCCCCGCGCATCGGCACGATGCCCCGGTTGCCTGCGGTGTCCGGGCGTTAGCCCGCATCGGCTGGTGGGCCGTCCCGTGCCAGGAAAATACAGTGACCATACAGCGAAATCCAACTCGGTCAGTTCGAATCGGCTCTGTCACCATCGGTGATGGTGTGGCCATTGCGGTGCAGAGCATGACTGCAACGCGGACGCAGGATATTGATGCGACCGTGGCTCAGATTCGTAATCTTGTCGATGCCGGAGCAGACATTGTGCGTGTCGCCATCGATAGTCGGAAGGATGCAGAAGCTCTGATCGAAATTCGCAGTCAGGTCGAAGGTAATCTGTCTGTGGACCTTCAGGAGAACTATCGACTGGCCGAAGTGATTGCTCCTCATGTTGAGAAACTGCGATACAACCCCGGGCATCTGTACCACCACGAACGCGACAAGCCATGGGAAGAGAAGGTGCGATACATTGCGGATGTCGCGAAAGATAACGACTGTGCCCTTCGAGTTGGTGTAAACTGTGGATCCGTAGACCCGGACAAGAAGGCCAAATATGCTGCAGACGATTCCATTTCGCCAATGCTGGAAAGTGCATGGGATCACTGCCGACTGCTGGATGATTACGAGTTCAATCGATACTGCGTCTCGTTAAAGGATTCAGATCCGCAGCACGTGATCGAAGTCAACAGACGCTTTGCCCGGGAACGACCGGACGTTCCGCTGCATCTGGGAGTGACGGAAGCAGGAATGCCGCCGGAAGGCATCATCAAGACTCGTATTGCTTTTGAACAGCTGATCAGTCAGGGCATAGGCGACACGATTCGCGTATCGTTGACCGTACCCAATGATCGTAAACCTGAAGAAATAGATGCCGGCCGAGGAATTCTGAACGACATTGCCAACGGTCGAGTGCGTTCGGTTGTGGATTATGGGCTGAAGACGTTGAATATTATCAGCTGCCCGAGTTGCTCACGCGTGGAAAACGAAGCCTTTGTCGACCTGGCACAACAGGTTCGTGAGATGACGGAGTATGCGGCCGATCATGCTGTCACGATCGCTATCATGGGTTGCCGAGTGAATGGCCCCGGTGAAACTGACGATGCGGATCTGGGGCTCTGGTGTGGCCCCAATCACGTTAACCTGAAAAAAGGTCCGGAGACGATTGGCGCATTTTCTTACGACGACATTCTGCCCCGACTGAGGGTGGAGCTGGATGCGTTGATTGCGCAGCAGACCGGCGCCACGGTTTGAGGATTCCCGTAGATCAGCCCGCTGACGTGAGCGGGCTGACCCGGACAGTACACGCCGCTTCGTCAGCAATGCGATGACCGTGTCCTATTGCGTCAGCGACTTCGAAATCGCTGCGACCGCCTGCTTTGCCAATGCGCGAGATCCGTCCGGGGAAAAGTGCACGTTGGCCGGTCGCTGTATTTTTTTCAGCCTGCTGATGGCAAAGGAATACTGGTCATCGATCGTGATCCTGTTCTCGTCCATGATTCTTTTTGCGATGGCATTGTACTTCATGGAATCGCCAACAACCCGGCCTTTGCAGCCTGCCGGGACTGGCGTCGTTGAGCGCCAGATGAGTTTGGCGTCCGTGGTTTTCAGGACTGCAACAAGCTTGCGAAGATTAGCTTCATATTCGTCAGGTGGCACCTGCTGGTGACTTCCGTCAGCATTTGGATCAGCAAGATTCTGTCCTTTCGGCCCCATGTACTTGAGGTCATGCAGGCCGAAGTTGAAGTGGATTACGTCCCACTTTCCGTCGCCCAGCCACTTTCTGATTTCGGCGACGCCTTTGGTCGTCGGCCCACAGTTGGTCAGAGGTCGGTGAACGTTGGCTTTGCCTGCGAGCAGTTCCCGGACAGGAACTGTGTAGCCGATTGAGATCGAATCACCGATCAGAAGTACTCGGGGAAGCCCGGGAGCATCTTCCACTTTCGCCATCGCCGGATTCGGTTTGCGGGCGGGGGGCGTTTTCTTCTTTGCGTCGTCAGCCGTCACCGCTATTGGTGCGAACAGGATCAGGCCGGTAACGAGAGAAACAGAGTGAGTCATGATGTAAGTCCTGTGCGAACTTGCTGTTCGTTGAGTTGTCATGGTTCTGGAGCGTGCTGGGTTGCCTGTGGCCGTGCTCTGACCATCGAAGCGTAGTGCGGCACGTTGGACACATTAGAAACGAAACCGGTGCCCGATCCAACCATCCACTCGAGCTGAAGTTCGGCATTATCTGCAGGAAAACGGGCAAACTAAGGCGGTCCGTCATGCCTTTTCCGGCGTGGGTGGATGTTGATCCGTCGATGTGACGAAGTCGATATTGGGGCGCGGCCAGCTTCTTCTTATTCTTCGCGCGGGATGCAAAGCAGACTCAGGTAGAGGCCAGGAGGGCCGGTATGTCAGAAGTAGAAGTTCTGGAAATCGTCAGAAACAGCCTGAACGAACTGCTGCGCTGGGTGGGCTTCGGGACGTTGGCGGGTCTGACCGCTAAAGCCATCATGCCGGGACGAGATCCTGGTGGTGCGGTCGGCACGATGTTGATGGGGATCGGTGGCAGTGTCATCGGCTGCGGAGTTGTCCTGTTCTTCTGGCGTGAAGCGCAAATCGATCCCATCAGTGGCAAAGGCTTCGTTGCGGCTACGTTGGGAGCGTTCACACTGTTGTTCTTCTACCGACTGCTGGCCGGCTCGTTTATCAACGAAGGTAGTGTGCACGACGACCGTCTGGCGCATCGCAGTCGACGTCGGAGTCGACGACGAAGAATAGTTGAAGACGTGATCTAGCGCACGGCGAATTGGCTTCGCGACTGTTCCCGCTGCGTTCTTTCTCACCAGAATATGACAGCTACTGATCGCTGCATCCATCAGCATTGACCCGGGGCTGCGTTGCTGCCGCCTGGCTGAAAATAATGCCGTCAAAACCTTGCTTTTCCATTCGGCGGGTGAGTGATCTGATCGCAGTCGTGCCTCAGTTTTGTGCACGAAAACAGTCTTTGTAAGCTGTGCCGGTCCATTGGTTGGTGTGCCGAGTGGCTTACTCGCGTCTTTCTGATGCCGGAATCTTGCTGTCCGCCCAGCATACGGACAGGTGATTCTCTGTTGCCGGGCGTTATTCGACTGTCGGAAATTCCGTGACTGTCCGTCGCTCATGGAAGTTGGTCCGGGCAGTACACGCTCTTATTCCGGTATGTTTGGCACGCCGGTTGCGTAGGTCGACGTTCATGGCGAGACACCCTACCAAAACGGAGTACACAGATGCGGCGGATGATCCGCCAGGAAGTCGTCATGCAGGTCCGCAATCAGGCCACTCGAATTCAGCTGTTCAGTTTCTCAGGCCCTCAGATGCGAGCGTTCCACATGTCGTGGTTCGCCTTTTTCTTGTGCTTCTTCGCGTGGTTCGGCATCGCACCGTTGATGAGAATTGTGCGGGAGGAAATGTCGCTTTCGAAGGAACAGGTTGGCTGGTGCATCATTGGATCCGTGTCCGCAACGGTCATCGCGCGACTTTTCGTCGGCTGGCTTTGTGACCGCATCGGCCCGCGCCTTGCCTATACGTGGCTGCTGCTGATTGGGTCGATCCCTGTCATGGCGATTGGATTCGCGACGAATTACACGTCTTTTCTGTTCGCCCGTGTGGCGATCGGTGTGATCGGAGCGGCGTTCGTGATCACCCAGTATCACATGTCAATCATGTTCGCTCCGAACTGTGTTGGCACAGCTAACGCGACCACGGCCGGCTGGGGCAATCTTGGCGGTGGCGTAACGCAACTGGTAATGCCATTGGTCTTTGCATTCTTCGTGGGGACTCTGGGGTACAGTACTGCGGTTTCGTGGCGCGTAACGATGATCGCGGCGGGGCTGGTGTGTGCGGTTATGGGGATCGTCTATTGCTTTCTGACGCAGGATGCACCAGACGGCAACTTCAGCGACCTTCGAGCTGCGGGCGCGATTCCGGAAAAGAAGACTGTGAAAGGATCGTTTCTTTCCGCCTGCAGAGACCATCGAGTGTGGGTGTTATTCCTGATTTATGGAGCGAGCTTCGGGCTTGAGTTGACGATCAACAATGTGGCTACTCTCTATTTTCTGGACTACTTCTCTTACTTCCAGGACATGGACATGATGCAGGCGATCCGAGTGGCCGGAGTGCTCGCCGGCCTGTTCGGGCTGATGAGTGTCTTCGCCAGAACGCTGGGTGGTGTCTTCGCCGATCGATGTGGCAAAAAATGGGGTCTGTCGGGGCGGATCAAGTGCCTGTTTGTTGTGCTGTTCTGTGAAGGACTGTCGTTGATGCTGTTCTCACGGATGAACGTGCTGTTGACGGCCGTGCCGGCACTGATGCTGTTCAGTCTGTTCGTGAAAATGGCACAGGGGGCAACGTTTTCCGTGGTGCCATTTATTAACAAACGTGCCCTGGGTTCGGTCGCCGGCATTGTCGGAGCCGGCGGAAACGCGGGCGCCGTGGCGGCCGGGTTTCTGTTCAAGGCAGAGGCGATGTCGTGGCCTACAGCGTTGTTCGTGCTGGGCGCACTGGTGACATGTTGTTCTTTCCTTAGTTTTGCCGTCAATTTCAGTGAGGCGGCTGAAACCGAAGCGCGTTCCGCAACGCTGAACGCTCTCGGAGAACGCAGGCGAACCGTGAATCTTGCAGGTGCTGAGGTGGTTGGATGAATGCTCAGAATAACGGACCCGCGAAAAAGAGAAACGTTGTTGTCATTGGCAACGGCATGGTGGGACTGCGTTTCTGCGAGAAGCTGGTCGAATTCGATATGCAGCAGCGTTATCGCATCACCACATTCTGTGAAGAGCCGCGGGCCGCATACGATCGAGTCGGGTTGACGTCCTTCTTTGCCCATCGCGATGCAGAAAAACTCATGCTGACGCGAATGGAGTGGTACCGTGAACACGGTGTGGAATTGCACCTGGGTGACCGCGCGAGCCGGATCGACCGGGAATTCTTTACGGTTCATTCTGACAAGGGAGTGGAGATCGAGTACGACGCAGTTGTGCTGGCGACCGGGTCGTATCCGTTTGTACCGCCAATCCCAGGCATTGACAAAAAAGGTGTCTACGTTTACCGCACGATCGAGGACCTTGAACGGATTATCGAACATGCAGGAACCGCAAAACGAGCGGCCGTAATTGGTGGGGGCCTGCTGGGTCTCGAAGCAGCCAAGGCTGCCTATGACCTCGGCCTTGAAACGCATGTGGTTGAATTTGCGTCAAGACTCATGCCTCGCCAGATTGACGACGCCGGATCGCGGGTGCTGGTTGAGAAGATTGAAGAACTTGGCGTGAAGGTACATCTGAACACGGGAACCAAAGAGGTTCACGGAGACGGCCGCGTAGAACGTATGGAGTTTAACGACGGCGAATGGCTCGATGTGGACATGATCATTGTTTCAACCGGCATCCGTCCTCGCGACGAAGTTGCTCGCGAATGCAGCCTTGCTGTTGGTGAACGTGGCGGCGTGGTCGTGAATGATCGACTGCAGACGTCGGATCCGGACATCTATGCGATCGGTGAAGTGGCGTTGCACGGCGGTATGATTTACGGTCTTGTGGCACCCGGCTACCAGATGGCGGAAAGTCTTGCGCGGAATCTATGCGGGGGCGATGAGCATTTCGGCGGGACGGATCTGTCAACCAAGCTGAAACTCATGGGCGTCGATGTTGCCAGTTTTGGTGACTATGAAGCTGGCAGCGATCGCGCATTGCCCCTGACGTGGGAGGATCCCTTTGATGGCGTCTACAAGAAGCTGCTGTTCGACCTGCAGGGAACAACGTTGCTGGGCGGAATCCTGATCGGCGATGCCTCAGATTATGGCTCACTGTCCGCTATGGCCAGCGGCGGCATCCCTTTGCCCTGCAGGCCGGGTGAACTGATTATCGGTACGTCAGGCGGTGCCGCAATCGGCGGCGTTGAAAGCATGCCGGAAGAGGCTCAAATCTGTTCCTGCAATAATGTATCCAAAGCTGCGATCTGTAAGGCGATTCGCGACAACGAACTTGACAGTGTGGGGCAGTTGAAATCCCGCACCAAAGCCGGCAACGGCTGTGGAGGTTGTCTGCCGCTGGTGACGGAATTGTTCAATGCAGAAATGAAATCGGTTGGGGTCGCTGTCTCGAATCACCTGTGCGAACACTTCGAATATTCCAGAACTGAGTTATTCGCAATCATTAAGACGAAGGAACTAAAGACATTTGACGCTGTCGTTCAGGCATATGGCGCGGGGTATGGCTGTGAGGTCTGCAAGCCGGTGATCGCTTCCATACTGGCAACGCTGTGGAACGATGTAATTGTCAATCCGGAACATCTGACGTTGCAGGACACCAACGATCGCTTCCTGGCGAACGTCCAGCGTGGGGGTTCTTATTCTGTTGTTCCTCGCGTACCCGGTGGCGAAATCACGCCGGAGAAACTTGTCGTACTTGGACAAACGGCCCAAGAATTCGGACTCTACAGCAAGATTACCGGGGCTCAGCGCGTCGACCTGTTCGGTGCTGAGCTGCATGACCTGCCTGTGATCTGGGAGCGTCTGGTGGATGCCGGATTCGAAAGTGGTCACGCGTACGGGAAATCGTTGCGGACGGTAAAAAGCTGTGTCGGAACCACCTGGTGCCGCTACGGAGTTCAGGACGCTGTGGGTTTCGCGATCCGACTGGAGAATCGTTACAAAGGGCTGCGATCACCGCACAAGCTGAAGTCAGCTGTGTCAGGTTGCGTGCGGGAATGTGCTGAAGCACAGAGCAAGGATTTCGGGCTGGTTGCGACTGAGAACGGTTACAACCTGTATGTGTGCGGTAACGGCGGAGCGAAGCCGCGACACGCCGGCCTGTTGGTCGCAGACATCGACGAAGACACGGCGATCCGGTACATCGACCGTTTTCTGATGTATTACTGCACGACGGCTGACAAGCTGATGCGGACTGCTCCCTGGCTGGACCAGCTTGAAGGCGGCTTCGATCATCTGCGGCAGGTGGTTATCGATGATAAACTGGACATCTGTAGTGAACTGGAACGGATGATGCAGAATGTTGTTGACACCTATCAATGTGAATGGAAGGCAGTTGTCGACGACCCGGAAAAACGAAGAATATTTCGTCAGTTCGTGAACACGGACGAAAACGAACCGTGTATTGAGTTTGTCAACCAGCGTGGTCAGCAACGACCTGGCGACTGGCCGACGGAATTCGTTTCTCTGGGACAAAGTCAGGCGCTTGATATTCGAGGTCAGGAAGAAACAGAAGACGTAGAAACCCGCTGGGTACAGGTGGGGCTGACGTCTGACTTTCCAGTGGATGGTGGTGCGACGATCAAGTACGGTGGGGTCCAGATTGCTGTGTTCAACTTTGTGAGCCGCTGTGAGTGGTATGCCTGTCAGCAGATGTGTCCTCATCGCAAAGCCTTTGTTCTGTCGCGGGGGATCATTGGTGATGCCAAAGGTGTTCCCAAGGTTGCCTGCCCGTTGCATAAGAAGACATTCAGTCTGGAAAATGGCCAGTGCACAAGTGACGAAGATTACTCCGTTCGCGTCTTTCCGGTGAAAATCGAAAACGACGTTGTGTATCTCGATCTGCCGCAGATTGAGGTGCTTGACAGACTGCTCGCCACAGAAATCGGCTGTCATCTGGCGACTTCCTGCAAGACAAGTGTGCCGCAGGAGACCGTTGTGGCTGTCGCTGGCGTCTGATCATGCCGGAATCTCTGAAACCATCCTCGGAACAACGCAGCACCGATGCAGACAGAATCGAGTTACCGGTCCTGAACAGTGCGCGTCGTCCGCATGGTGGTCCCACGCTGATAAAACTGCTGCTGCGCGAACAACAGGAATTGACCGCTGCCGATCTGTTTTCACAAGATCATGCGGCCGGGACAATTCCCGATCAGGCCCGCTACTACTCGAAGCTGCTGCCGGCGGCGCCGCCGGGCCCCGGTCAGCAGTACGCGTTCGATGTGGATCTGGATCGTTGTAGTGGGTGCAAGGCATGCGTCACCGCATGTCATTCGCTGAACGGACTGGATGAGGATGAAACCTGGCGTGACGTTGGGTTACTGCTTGGCGGCACGGCATCCAGTCCTGCGATGCAGCACGTTACGACAACCTGTCATCACTGCCTTGAGCCTGCTTGCATGACGGCCTGTCCGGTGGACGCTTACGAGAAAAACCCGGTTACCGGCATTGTCCGGCACCTGGATGATCAGTGCTTCGGTTGCCAGTATTGCACGCTGGCCTGTCCGTATGACGTTCCCAAATACAACGCCAGCAGGGGCATTGTGCGGAAATGCGATATGTGCAGCGATCGACTGGCGGTCGCTGAGGCACCGGCATGCGTTCAGGCATGTCCGCACGAAGCGATTGCGATCAATGTTGTCGACGCGCAGCAGGTTTTGGAGAACTCGGAAGCCGATCACTTTCTGCCTGGTGCTCCGGACCCTCAATTCACTCTGCCCACGACGCACTTCCGGACGTCGCGCGCGTTCCCGCGGAACATGCTGCCAGTGGATTATCATGCTGTCAACCGGCAGCATCCGCACTGGCCATTGATTGTGATGCTGGTACTGACTCAGTTGTCGGTAGGGGCGTTTATCGTCGGGCAGGTGCTGCAGTCCAGACTGCCCGCTTCGCTGTTAACGGCCTTTCAGCAGTTTCACTCAACCAGCGCGCTGGGTTTTGGTCTGTTGGCGCTGGCCGCCAGTACGATGCATCTGGGGCGACCGCAGTACGCCTTTCGCGCGGTTGTCGGGCTTCGTCATTCCTGGCTGAGTCGGGAAATCGTTGCATTCGGGGCATTTGCCGGCGTTGCCTGCATGTTTGCCGGCGTTTGCTGGTACCGACCTGCGAACTGGCTTGTGCCGACGCTCGGCTGGCTGGTTGTGGTCACCGGACTGGCCGGCATCTTTTGCTCTGTGATGATCTACGTATTTACCGACAGAGAATTCTGGAGCTTCGGTACAACGACAGCGAAGTTTGCTCTGACGTCCACCATTCTGGGAATTGCCGCGACGTGGCTGTCGATTCTGGTGTTTGGAAGCTTTGTCGATACACCGACTGCGGGAATCCTTGCGCGGCGGGCCGGAGTTCCTCTGATCCAGGGATTGATCATTTCTACTGCTGCCAAGTTGATTCTTGAGGCGTCGCTCTTTCGGCACCTCACGCGTCGCAGACAATCGCTGCTCAAGCGATCTGCTCGGCTGATGGTGGGGCCACTCGCCGGCTCGATCTTCGCTCGCATCGCCTGCGGGCTGTTGGGAGGAATTGTCATGCCGTTATTTCTGTGGAACGAACTTTCGACAGATCAGTCGCGTGGACTGTTTCAGGTAATATCAGTGGCCATGCTGTTCGCTGCGTGTCTGGTTGGTGAAATGCTGGAGCGGTACCAGTTTTTCGCTGCCTGTGCAAAACCTCGTATGCCGGGGTCTGTTTCGTAACGTCTTCATTCCAGCGATCGCTTCGTCTCGCTCTGAATTTTAACACTCGGCCCCGGACTCCGGTCTGAAATCGCAAATTCCCGATGCTTTGCTTCGTTCCCAAATCGTTGCCGACGCGACGTCCAACAGCGAAGCGGAGTTTCGTGGATAGGTGTTCCCCGGCCGGAACCTGGGGGAAAGATGAATATGAACAACACGTTTACATCGCTGCTGCACCGTTCCGACGGCCCCCTGACGTGCGAGTTGCTGCGTGAACCTGGAAACTTCGGTCTTGGCCAGGTACCTGTACAGATGAAGCCCGATGCCACGACAGACATGGTCTGCGGATACTGTTCGACGGGCTGCAGTCTGCGGATTCATCGCAGGGACGGCGCCGCGACAAGCCTGACACCAAACACGGAATATCCCGTTAATCTGGGAATGGCCTGTCCGAAGGGCTGGGAGGCACTTACTGTGCTCGACTCGCCGGACCGTGCGACAACCCCGCTGTTGCGCGATGAAACCGGGCGTCGCGTCCCCGTTGACTGGGACCGCGCAATGCAGGCGTTTACCGAACGTTTCAAGACCATTCAGGCAGAACATGGTCAGCATTCCGTCGCTTTTCTCGGCACAGGGCAGATTGCTACGGAAGAGATGGCATTTCTGGGGGCACTGACCAAGTTTGGCATGGGCCTGTTGCACGGTGACGGCAATACGAGGCAGTGCATGGCGACTTCCGTTGTCGCTTACAAACAGGCATTCGGCTTTGACGCGCCACCATACACTTACTCAGACTTTGAAGAGTCCGACGTGATTGTGCTGATCGGAAGCAATCTTTGTATCACCCATCCGATCATGTGGGAACGCGTCATGCGGAACCCGCACTCGCCTGAGATCGTCGTTGTCGATCCACGGTTGACCGAAACGGGGGTGAACGCGACTCAGCACGTAGCACTGTCTCCGAAGTCTGATCTGACGTTGTTGTACGGTATTGCACGTATTCTGATCGAAAACGGATGGATTGATACCGATTATATTACCGCTCACACGAACGGCTTTGACGAATTCGCGGAATACGTGATTCAGTTTACCGATGACTGCGTAACGGCGGAGACCGGTCTGTTACGCAGTCAGATTCATCGCCTCGCAGCAACGATTCACCATGGCAAACGCGTTTCGTTCTGGTGGACGATGGGTGTCAACCAAAGTCATCAGGGTGTCCGTACGGCTCAGGCTATAATCAACCTGGCTCTGATGACGGGAAACATGGGACGGCCCGGCACCGGGGCTAACAGCATTACCGGACAGTGCAATGCGATGGGCTCGCGGCTGTTCAGCAACACGACCAGCCTGCTGGGCGGGCACGATTTCACTAACGCACAGCACCGCGAGAAAATCGCCGGTATACTGGGCATCGATCCTGAGCTTGTGCCGCGCCGGAACAGCCTGCCGTACCATAAAATCATGGAAGGGATTCTTAGTGGCCGGATTCGCGGACTGTGGGTTGTGTGCACGAATCCGGCACATTCATGGATCAATCAGAGTCAGTGCCGCGACATTCTGGAACGCCTGGATTTTCTGGTCGTGCAGGACATGTACGCCAACACAGAAACGGCTCAGATGGCGGATCTGATCCTACCCGCAGCTGGCTGGGGCGAAAAGGAAGGCACGTTTGTCAATTCGGAACGTCGCATTGCAGTGATCAGGAAAGTTGCACAGGCTCCGGGGCTGGTGCTGTCTGACTTCAATATCTTCAAACTGGTCGCCCATTACTGGGGCTGTGCTGACATGTTCGAACACTGGCAGTCGCCGCAGGACGTGTTCCAGCTTCTGAAAAAATGTTCTGCCGGTCAACCCTGTGATTTCACGGGGGTCGAAGATTATGAGTTTCTGAATTTGCACGGCGGTGTTCAATGGCCGTGCCGGGATGCGACCGCGGCTGACCTCCAGGAACGTCGGTTGTTCGAGGATGGCCGTTATTATCATTCAGACGGCCGTGCCAGATTTGTGTTTGAAGATCCGCGGCCTCTGACGGAGCGACCAAACGACAACTTTCCCTTCATCCTGCTGACCGGCCGTGGGACGGCATCTCAGTGGCATACACAGACGCGTACTCGCAACTCAGCGGTGCTGCGGAAACTGTACCCGAAAGACATCTTTGTGGAGATAAACCCGGGCGATGCCCGCCAATTGCAAATCGGTCCGGATGATAAGGCGGTCGTGGAATCTCAGCGGGGCCGCGTGCTGGCTCGCGCCGTTCTGACACACGCTGTGCAGCCCGGACAGGTCTTTATTCCCATGCATTATCAGGCCGCGAATCAACTCACCGACGCCGTTTTCGACCCGCATTCCGGGCAGCCTTCGTACAAGGCCTGTGCCGTGCGAATCGCACGAAACTGAGAGGCAGTGGAACGGCCAACCGGAATGACGCCTGTCGACAGCTGTGCGTTTGACGACTGGGACATCGTTTCACCAGAGGTCCTGTGGCGCAGTTCGTTCACTGCCGGTGTTCCCGAAAGCCACACTAAGCCGTCTGAAGTTCGAGCGGAGGGGGCTGGCTGAGTGATTTAGGTCCGGGCGAACGCGTGCCCTTCAGCGGCCTCACGGGTATTCGGGGCGGTCAGACTTGCCCCGCATACGGGCTCGTTACACAGACATGCCGCGATTGCACGTGTTTCATATATCAACTGGATTCGTTGCGTGGCTCGAGGCCGTGAGCCTGTCGTACCTCGGCAAGGGCCTGTTGCAATGTCTTGCAGGCGCGCTTATGACGGCGTTCCAGTTGGCCTGCATAGACGCGAGAAGCGATCGCGTCGCTTAGTGCGAGCAGAATTAACCACAGGGCCAGCATTAACATTCCAATCACATAGCATGTGGCGAAGATCGGAGATTCTTCGAAAACTTGCAGATAACCGCAGAGGCCAATCAGCGAGCCCAATGTCACCGTTAATGCTGATGTTTGCATTCTTCTGGCATATTGGTGAGCAAAGAACCGGCGATCTGACTCCGACAGTTCAGTATCGGTCTTGTGACGTCGGTGCGCGCGAACGTGAAAACAGATGAGTGCAATTCCCAGGGAGGCCACGATGGAACCGAAGCCAAGATATGTGGTTGCATTCGGCATAGTAGAAAATCCCGTTTAGAGCACTTTTTAGAGAGATGTGATGCCGAGGCTCGTGGCGAAACCACTCTCGTTATGCGAAAGGCATTCTTAGCAGCCCCATCAGGGCAGAAAGGCTGTAGTCGACCCCACCCCGCGCTCATTCTTGCATTCTTATTATGACACTCGTTGCGGGGCCTCGTAGTAGCCGGAACAGAAGTTGCAATTGACGTTCCTCGTCATCCGGCTTTAAGAAAAATTTGGTAAGACAGCGTAACTTGTTATGTGAATTCCGTTTACAGATATTCGCACGGTAAATCGATGTTGCGGCAACTTTGCCCGTATGGAGCGAATTACCGTAACATTTTGAGCGATCAAGCGAATTTGCTGCAGTGTGATCATTTTGACTGCGATATGTGACCTTGAAGGTACAGAGTTGGTGTAAGGATCTGCCACTGTGGTGTCGTCTAACCAACAGAGTAGACAAAACACACATGTTCGTCGATCCGTTGGAAACTAGCAACTTTGTTCAGAATCGACGAACGCTTTTGTAATAGAAGCGTCCTAGTTTTACCTATTTACAACATCGGCTTTGTGTCTTTCCGGGATTCACATCGTGATTTTCGAGACAGGCTTGCGGAAAGAATTAACAGCCCATGAAGGGCAAATTATGGCTTGGGGGTGTCGTGACCAGGACGGTCGCAGCGCAATCCGGCACGGGTTTTGCCAGAAGCCAGTGCAGTTGGTCGCCAGTCTGGCGGCATATACAGAAGGAGAAATGACATGTCCCGTTACCGATCCACGCCACTAAAAGAACTTGCTGAGCAGCAAGTACGTTTTGCGCCCCAGGCAGTAAGGAACAAGCAGATATTGCACGCCGAAGAGTTTCTGCTGGGCATGAACGGCTGCAGCGAATTCGCGTTCGGTGACGTATGCCACCAAGTGACGGGATATCGGCCGGAAGCCAGTGCGGATGTTGTCATATCAAGGTCGGATCTGGCTCACGACCTGCGGTGCTTTGTTGAAGACCTTTCTGACAGTCTCAACGTTTCCGCCGACGAGCTGAACGAACCTGTGCTGACGGTTCAGGAGGTCAGCGAGCGGTTCAACGTGTCCGCAAAAACAGTTGATCGCTGGCGCGATCGCGGCCTGGCAAGTCGTCGGATTAAGGTTAATGGCCGTAAGAGAGTGGTTATTCCCCAATCGACGCTGGATCGATACGTGGCTGTTCATCAGGACCAAATTGACCGTGGTCGGTCATTTAATCAGATGTCCGACGCTGAACGCGAACAGATTGTTCTGCAGGCTCGTGAATTGGCAGCCGCCGGGCTGGGGCTCACTGAAGTCAGTCGTCAATTGGGGAAGAAACTTGGACGGGCCACGGAGACAATGCGGTACACGCTGCGTGACTACGACAGGTCTCATTCTGAGAATGCGATTTTTCCGAAGACAGGTGAACACCTTTCCACAGAACACCAGCATCTGATGTTTGATCTTCATGAAAAGGGCGTTTCTGTTCCTGACCTGGCCCGAAGATTCAGTCGAAGCAAGCCGGTTGTGCATTCGATTCTTGCTGAGGTGAGGGTGAAGCGGCTGAAGGCGACTCCGATTGATTTTATGGACAGTGCAGAATTTCGCATGCCTGACGCTCAGCGGATGATTTGCGTGTCAGCGCCTGATTACGATGATGCTAAAGGTGCTGCACGTGTGCCGAGCGGATTGCCAGCTTATCTGACAGAGTTATACACAGTGCCATTGCTCAATAAAGCACAGGAACAGCACTATTTCCGTCTGATGAATTACCTGAAGTACCAAGCTCTGGAATTGCAGAAAACTCTGCACGTGAAGCGCAGCAATGCTCGGGTGGCTCGAAAGATGGAAGCGTTACTGGATGACGCCAACCACGTCAAGAATCTGCTGACGCGGTCCAACTTACGGCTCGTCGTGTCAATTGCAAAACGTCATTTGAAAGCCGGCGTCCACTTCTTTGAGCTCGTCAGCGATGGAAATATGTCGTTGATTCGGGCCATCGAAAAATTCGATTATGCTCGTGGAAACAAGTTCTCAACGTATGCCTCGTGGGCGATTATGAAGAACTACGCTCGGTCTGTGCCGGCTGAGCACACTCGATTGGATCGGTTCCGAACAGGATATGAGGAAATCTTCTATGATGCGCACGATGGTCGGGGCAATGCATTCGCTGAGGAATTGGTGAACAAGGTGCAGCGAAACGCCATTATGGAGATCCTTGAAGAACTGAACGGGCGGGAGCGCAAAATTATCTCCTGTCGATTTGGACTCAGCAGGGGCAGTGAGCCTGAGACACTGGAACAGGTGGGCACTCGCTTGGGAGTCACCAAGGAAAGAGTTCGCCAGATTGAAGTGCGGACTTTGGAGAAGCTGCGTAGGATTGCTCAGCGAAAGCAGGTCGATATTCCTGGTATCTGAGGCATTGGTTGTGTTGCAACTGAGTAGTGTGCTGGCGGGAGGGGGACTCAGGATCCCGTTCTCCCATTTGACCTCATTCTTTTCTGTGAAGCGCGATTCTGGTTGTCTTATTCTAATGCGGGCCAGTCTGCCAACCGATGGCATGTAACGCTCAGCGATTAATCGAGTGCAGCTGCCTGTCACGATGAAGTTTCGTGAAATGACAGTCAGCCTGTTGATTGACATTAAATTGACAGTCAATCAAAGCTTTACAGGATCGGCCTTGCTTGCCGTTTTCCGATTGCTATACTGCCCGGCTCGCCACGGCGATCGGTCTGCGCTAGCGTAGCTCAATTGGTAGAGCTCCGGTTTTGTAAACCGGTGGTTGTGGGTTCAAGTCCCTCCGCTAGCTTAGTGTACTTTTGTGGAATGGGGTGTCGTAAGTAGCTTCTTCTGCAGGGTTTGCGAGCAAAATTGGGGGGTGTTCCAGAGCGGCCAAATGGGCCAGACTGTAAATCTGGTGGCGTATGCCTTCGCAGGTTCGAATCCTGCTGCCCCCACTCATTGCTCCGGTTGGCTTGTTGTCGCGGGGAGTTTCTGCGGGCGTAGTTCAATGGTAGAACTCCAGCCTTCCAAGCTGGTCGTGTGGGTTCGATTCCCATCGCCCGCTTTTTATTCTCGTGGGCGTGTTGCTTGGTCTGTGGTCGGCGAGGTGAGAAGATTGTTTCGCGTGGTGTTCTGGTTTTGGGAAAGAGCTCCTTTGAGGGCCGATCGAGTAATGCTGCTGTAGCTCAGTCGGTAGAGTGCGTCCTTGGTAAGGACGAGGTCATGGGTTCAAGTCCCATCAGCAGCTTTGGTTGTGTTGATGTGAGGTTGCGTCTCGTGTGGGTCGCGGTTTGTGTTTTTCTTGAACGTTTTGTTGGCTGTTGACGGTGAAGGACTGTCGGGTCAACGTGGAGTCTGGAGATGGCTAAGGAAACTTTCGAACGTACAAAGCCTCATGTGAACGTGGGGACTATTGGTCATATTGACCATGGTAAGACGACAACTACTGCAGCGATTCTTGCGGTTCAGGCAGGCAAGGGTCTGGGGACTGTGAAGAGTTATGCGGATATTGCCAAGGGTGGTACTGTTCGTGATGCGACGAAGACGGTGACGATTGCGGCGAGTCATGTTGAGTATGAGACTCCTAATCGCCACTATGCTCATATTGATTGTCCGGGGCATGCGGACTTTATTAAGAATATGATTACCGGTGCCGCTCAGATGGACGGTGCTATTCTGGTTGTGGCTGCGGATAGTGGCCCGATGCCTCAGACGCGAGAGCATATTCTGCTGGCTCGTCAGGTGGATGTTCCTGCGCTTGTTGTCTTTATGAATAAGGTGGATCTGGTAGACGATGAAGATCTGCTGGAGTTGGTTGAGTTGGAGGTTCGTGAGCTGCTCTCGAAGTATGGCTTCCCGGGGGATGATATTCCTTTGGTGAAGGGTAACGCGAAGGGGGCTTTGGATAATCCGACTGATGATGCGTTTAGTGGTTGCATCACGGAGCTTATGGAGGTTCTGGATGCAAGTATTCCTGAGCCGGTTCGTGATGAGAATAAGCCGTTTCTGATGTCGGTCGAGGATGTGTTCTCGATTGAAGGTCGTGGTACGGTGGCTACCGGGCGGATTGAGCAGGGTGTTGTTAAGGTTGGTGAGAAGGTTGAGATTGTGGGTCTTGCTGATACTCAGGAGACTACGTGTACGGGTGTTGAGATGTTCCAGAAGACTCTGGATCAGGGTCAGGCTGGTGATAATGTTGGCTTGCTGCTTCGTGGTTTAAAGAAAGAGGATGTTCAGCGTGGGCAGGTTCTTGCTGCTCCCGGCTCTATTAAGCCGCACACGAAGTTTGAGGGTGAAGTGTATGTTTTGAGTAAGGATGAGGGTGGTCGTCATACTCCGTTCTTCTCTGGGTATCGGCCTCAGTTCTATTTTCGGACGACGGATGTGACGGGCACGACGGATCTGCTGGGTGGTGCTGAGATGTGCATGCCTGGTGATAATGTTAAGGTTGAGGTGACTCTCGGTAAGCCCATTGCGATGGAGGAGGGGAGTCGTTTTGCTATCCGTGAAGGTGGTCGGACTGTTGGTTCAGGTATTGTGACGAAGGTGGTTGAGTAGTCATGGTGCGTTGAGTTCACTGCCTGCTTGCCTGATGGTGGGCAGGCAGTTTTCTGTTTGATGCGGTGGAGGTCTTCCGGTGAGAGAGTATGTTTGGCTGGAGTGCGCCGAAACGGGGTTGCGCAATTACCGGGTTGTTAAGGAGACTCGGGGTACAGAGCGTCTGGAATTGAAGAAGTACTGTCCGAAGCTGCGCAGGCATACCCTGCACAAAGAGTCTCGCAAGAAGTAGTCGCGTGGCTTGAACGGACGTAGCTCAATTGGCAGAGCAGCGGATTCCAAATCCGCAGGTTGGGGGTTCAAGTCCCTCCGTCCGTGTTTCTGCTTAATTGTGTTTCAGTTTATTTGCTGAGAGTTTGGTGGATGTCGAGTAATAGCCCATTGGTGTCATTTGTAGGTGAGCTGTTCAGGTTTGGTTTGTACAAGCCAGCTCAGGGGAGGATGGTGCGTCAGGCGACGTTTATTGCGGTCGCTGTGTTGGTGGCGTTTGGTTGCTTCAGTCTGTCGAACGGGCCGTTGGGTGGCGAGGAGCAGTCGATTCGTATCGGGGTTCCGCTGGGGGTGTGGGTGTTGCTGTGCTGGCTGGCGTTTCGGGCGGTGAATGTTCCCCAGTTTGCTGACTTTCTTGTGTCCGTTGAGTCGGAGTTGGAGAAGGTAGTTTGGCCTGGTCGGAAACAGGTCATGCAGTCGACTGTTGTTGTCATTGTTACGATGCTGTTCCTGGGGGCATTTTTGTTTGGGGTGGACTTCTTCTGGAAGGGGTTCTTTACTCTGATTAAGTTCATTGAGTATTGATTTGCTGGTCAGTCGGTGAGAACGGGACAAAACCGTATTCGGTGAGTGTCGGTGGTTGAAATGTCGGCTGACGCCCGTCAGGATACCCCGCCCTGTCGCGAGGCCTGAGGTTTGCAATGTCAGAGATGGCGGTTAATTGATGTCCAATGAATCTGCGGAATCCGAACCGTCTGAAGGTAAGCTTTGGTATGTACTGAAAGTTCAGACAAACCGAGAGCGTACGATTCGGGATGCGTTGCTTAAGAAAGTTAAGTTGGAGGGGC
>Ga0315331_10000916_pt1 | contig 21576 bp, 31 predicted proteins | sample M160m34915metaG_FD_203456 | JGI IMG/M metagenome (GOLD analysis project Ga0315331, IMG submission 203456) | Ammonia-oxidizing marine archaeal communities from Monterey Bay, California, United States - M1 60m 34915 | ecosystem: Environmental > Aquatic > Marine > Intertidal zone | place: USA...
CATGCGTATCAGAACAGAGGAAGAAAGAGAGATGTATATGAATCTAATTAAAGAATCTATTCAACTCTATAAAGGTATAGTAGAAAATTCTGAGTTTGATATGGAATGGATCAATACTATGAAGAGGATTGATGATCAGATTTATTATTGTAAACAACAAAGAAAGAATAAAAAGACTAAAGCAGTTTTGAGTCAATGGTTCGATCCCCAATGGGCAGAGGATTACATCAACGAAATTCTCTTTGACACAAACGTAATAAATAAATCGTAAGGATAAAAGTATACAATGTCATCAATTGAAGGAATTATCAATGAACCTAATGTAAACTTTGTTGGAAAAGACGGGTTTTACTGGTGGGTTGGTGAGGTTGAAGACAATGAAGACCCTATGGAATTGGGTAGGGTTAGAGTTCGTGTGCTTGGATATTATACTAATGTAAGAGGTGGGACGACAGCAGATCTTCCTACTGATAATCTTCCATGGGCAACAGTTTTACAACACACATGTCAACCAGGAAATGATGGTCAGGGTGAAAGTTCTGGTCAACTACAGCCTGGTGCTATTGTTATGGGATTCTTCATGGATGGAGAGAACGCTCAAATGCCAATAGTTATTGGTGTTATGAGAGTTAAGAAATCTACAGAATCACAGGAGAAGAAGGTATTTGCCTTTACTGGTGAGGACATGGAACCTGGCATTGGTCCCAATATGGTGACCATGAAACCTGGAAATCCTAACTCAAGTATGGCAACGACCAAAGAGGGTGGTTATGGTAGGGCAAAACCAGATAACACTGTAGATCTTCCTAATCAAAAAGGTCAAGCAAATGCTGGTCAAATTTCTGGTAAGGGTTCTCCCAATAATCAGGGAACTACAATGAATGGTAGTGGTGGTAATCCCGTCAAACCAAGAAATTCAAATAAACCTAATCCTGCTGCTAATGGTGTTGGTGGTCCTTGGAAAACGTTAGAGTATAAGTTATCATATCTTGTAGAAGATCTTGCAGATCATGCTGGTGCTTTGATTCGTGCAGAGGATGGTGATTTCTTAGATGTTGTTACTGGTAAGTTGGTTACTGCAAAACAACTTACGGTAAGACTTCAAAATTTCTTGAGTAGTGTATTTGCTCAAGTTATATCTGCAATGCGTCAAGCACTTGCTAACCTTGCCGAACAATTAGAGTTGGTTAATCTTCTTGGTGGTGCAACTGGTGTGCCATTTGTTGTGTTTACGGCAATTCAAGCAGCAGTTAAATTAATTCTTTCATCTCTTTGTAATGTTGATAGTAAGTTACTTAGTTTTGTTTCGGATCCCATAGGAAGCATTATGAATGTTCTTGAGGGTTTTCTTGATGGGTTGATTGATAAAGCAACCATGGTTATGCAGGGTGTTCAAGCAGCAATCGATGGTGTTATCTGCCAAGTTCAAAGACTTCTTGATTCAGTTTTAGGTATTGTTGATCAAGTAACAACAATCGTAGATGGTATTGGTAAAGCAAAAGAAATTATTGATGCATGGAAAGCAGGTAGTGAAATTTTTGAATCTGGAACTGATCTTCTTAAGAAAGGTATCAGTAGTATTACTGGATTGATTCAACTGTTCATTAAGTTTGCTGGTAGTAATTGTGATCGTAAACCTGATGGTGGTAAAGATACTGTAGGTTGGTATCCTTTATTTGGTGTTACTCATTGTACTCCTGAAGAACTTGCAGAAATTAATGCAATTAGAGGACAGAGTAGAGGAAGTTGTGGTGGTGATGCAGGATCTGGTGGTCTTTTTGATAATATTTTCAATGAAGCAGATCCATATTTAACTGCTGCTAAAACTTTCTTAGATGGTTCCTATGAAATGTTTGTTGGAACTCCTGGTCGTCAGGCAAGTGTAAATAAAAAAGCAAGTGGAACAACAGAAACATCTATATGCTGTAATCAGAACGAATATGCAAAGTATATTGCTGCTAAAACAATTCGTGAACAAAATCCAGACATAGATGCGGAAGAACTTCAAAGACAAGTAGATGCTTCCGTAGCGGCAGCAAATAGTGGTAAGGGTGATACTGGTTCTTTAGTTGCTGACCATACAACATATGCTGGTAACTATACTCAAGAAACTCATGGTGATGATTGTAAACAAATCGATGGTGATTATGTCAGAAACGTTGATGGTGATTATTTCTTAAAAGTTACTGGTGATTGTCACGTTGAAGTTGGTGGTGGTTTCTTCTTTACTGCTACAGGTGCCCCTAAACTTGTAGATAAAAAAGGTAATAAGAAAAACGAAAAAATTCAAAAGCATACAATCAAATTTGAATCTGATGTTGACATCAATACTGTTGGTGCTAAGTTTGAAGTTCAAGGTGCAGAATTTAATGTAGGATCTGTTTCTACTAAGTTTACTAGCAGTGTTTTTGAATCTAGTGGTGGTCAGTTAGCACTCTCTGCAGGAGAAATGATTATTAGTGGAGATAACTCTATTGATATAATTACACCTTCATTAGTTAACCTGATTAACGTACCAGTGTCAAAAATTCCTAAGGTAATGTCAGGTATTCGTAATTTGGTTGGTGGTTCTGTTGAAACAATTATGATACCTGGTAGTGGAACTGATATTATTCCTAGGTATATTATTTCTAACCCTTCAGGACCATATTCATTGACATGTGGTACAACAGGATATAACTGTAATGTTCTCACTGGTGCATACAATGTTAATGCTGTTGCTGGATTCGTCTATATGCAAGCATCTACTGCTGTAACTATTCTCGCTGGTGCTGGTATGCTTCTTGAAGCAGGAGCAGCAGTACTAATCCTTGGTAAGACAGTCTTTATCAACTGACCCTTGACAGGGTATCTCTTGACTGCTATACTAGATACTGTAGTATGGAGTCACATGGTGGAATCTGAACTAGCACACGTTTTTGTCAACTTCTCAAAACGCACAATCAAGGTCGTTGATGATGAAGGGTATGATAAGACCGTAAATTGGAAATGGGATAATGAAGGTTCTGAAGGTTTCTCTGAAACTGTTAAGGATATCGAAGACATTCTGGATCCTGATATGATAACCTATTGTTATGCTGTAAAATGATTGGACCTATTGGAATTACACAACGTCAAGCAGAAGAACACTTTGACTTTATTTTGAATCTAACAGATACACAACGTGTCTGTTGGAAAATTTCTCGTGAAGATGCAGGATCTGCTATGATTGTTCCTGTAAATGAAGTTTCTCCAATTCCTGACGAGTTACAAAACCAAGTAGAAGAATTTCAAAAACAGTTTATGGAGAACAAATGATTTTAGTATTCATTATAGTAGGACTATTATTTTTTATTATGGGTTATGGTTTATGGTTAACATTTGGACCAGGTAAGGAAGAATTGCGTGATCCTATTGACGAACATGCTAGAATGCATGAACTAGGAATAGCACATGGACACTCACCCAAACGCAAAGACCAATGATTACTAAAGAAAAACAAAGAGCACAAGTGAAATCTAAATTCTATTACATCTTTTGGGGTGTAGCAACAGCATCTGTACTATTTGGTCAATTATATGTTGGTTCTGGATATAGAATGTTTGCTCGCTCATTGAATAGGATCTTCGATACTATTGAAGTAGAAGTAAATCCTCAAAATCTACCTAGGTATTATTAATGAGAACACAAAATAAAGAGAACTATTACTATTTCTTTTGGATAGTTGCAATGGTTGCCTTTATAGTACCACAAGTATTTACTGCAATAGCATATAATAAACTTGCTAATATTCTTGATGCACCTTTAGAGGTTGAGATTAAAAAGATGCCACCTTATCAGGTGGAGTATATTAAGTGAATAACGTGCTGAACTTATTTAAAAAGAAAAAACCAAAACCTTGGGTTAGGTTTCACAGTCTAGAACCTGGGTTGGCAGAATGTTATCCAGTCAAACCAACGTCTAGTATAAAACGTGCTTGGCAAGACAAAGAAACAAAGGAGAAAAAATGCCCTTTCCAAGGATCACCGAATAGTTCAAACTGCCCTGCTATCAATCAAATTGTGAGAATGGGATGGGTAGTTGTTGCACCTATGGATTTTATTATTACCACAAATGGTGATGGTGTATCTTTTACTTACGAAACCCCTGGCCAATTCTCAAGAGTTAGTGATGATTACATTAGTAATCACAAACCAGACCAGGTTATTCCATTAATTGACAGTCCACGTGACTCATTAGCACACATAGTTAAGGTGGACACACCTTGGCGACTGACATCTAGTGATGATGTTGTTCTATTACAACAACACGTTCATTGGAATAATGAAGATCGTTTTACTGCTGTGACTGGGATCTTTGATACTAGATATGCTATGCAGGTAAACATGCAATTACAATGGCACGTTATGGATAGTGGTACAGATGGAACACTTGTGAAAGCAGGTACTCCATTAGCACAATATATACCTATACCACGTATTTCCTTAGAGAAAGGGTGGTATGATATAACAGTCAATAATGCGACTAATGAAGATTGGGAGTTAGAACACGCTTTTAATTACTCAGTTCTTTCTGGCAATGCCGAGTATAAGATACACGATAGTTTTCAAGGTCGTATATCTCGTGCTATGAAGGTACTTAATTACCACAAAAACATATGATATTAAAACAAGAAGTCATTGACAAGATCCAATTAGCTATGTTACACACCAAAAAGAATGGTGATATGAACTGGTTAGATGGTGATGAGATAGATGTATGTCTTGCTGGCACATTTGCTGGTGACAAGTTTATTACTATCATTAACAGGACACGTAGCAATACCACAAAGCAATGAGTGAATTCCGTTACGTAGATCCTCCTAATGGTGGTTGGTTAGAAAATCGATTAGATTCTAACGAAATTGATTATGTTTGGGAACGTGTAAAGGAGAAAGAGAGTTCTTATAAATCAAATAAACCTTTGTTAGCTGGAGATATTCACGAGAGTAAGTTATTAGAAGATCCTGATGATTGGTTTTTTAATAATGTTCTTTTAAAATGTTGTGGATCTTATAGTGATCTTTATCGTAATATGGGCAATACGATACCTATACCAGAAGGAAATTATTCATATCATATGAGAGAGTGGTGGGTAAATTATCAAAAACAAACTGAGTTTAATCCATCACACACTCATACTGGAGTTTATTCTTTTGTAATATGGTTAAAGATACCAACAGAACATGAAGAACAAAATAAAGATAATATATCTAATATGAAATTAAGATCTTCTTTTCAGTTTAATTATACTGATATATTAGGAAAAATAAGTCAGTATAAATATGATTTGAATAAATCTTGGGAAGGAATTATGTTATTTTTTCCTTCACAATTACAACATCAGGTCTATCCATTTTATAATTGTGATGATTATAGAATTACAGTTTCAGGAAATGTTTTAATTAAAGTATAATATCATGAGATTCAAAGCACTTGTACATGTTAGACTAAGAGGATCTGTATCTGATGCTGCTGGTAACGCAGTGATGAAAAATACACATATGGTTGCTCCTAATCTTAAACCTCATTTGTTGAGGATTGGTAAGGCAATTGATTTTTGGTTTGATGCAGAGACTGAAGAGATTGCAAGAGAAGAGATGGATCTTCTGTCGGATAGGATGCTTGCCAATACTGTAATAGAAGATTGGGAATATAAATTAGAAGAGACAGAAGAAACTGGAATCGGAGATATATCCAATGACAATGCAGGTACCTCAAAACATGCATTGTTTGATGAATCATGAAAAAGATTGCAATTATTGGTGCTGGTAATGCAGGATGTATTAGTGCATTACATTTTTATTATTATTCCCATGATAAGTATGAGATTGAAATCTATCATAGTCCAGGAGAACATCCAATAGAGAGAGTAGGACAGGGAACAGTAGTTCCACCTGCAGGACTTATTGCTAGTGTGTTGGATTTAAATTGGTATGCACCAGAGAATCCTATAGGTGCTACATTTAAGAGTGGTATTTTATATGAAGGATGGGGTAAGTCTAAGGATGAATTCTTTCATCCCTTTCCAATGACTAACATGTCAATGCACTATGTTCCTCAAAAGTTATCAAATGCTGTATTAGAATCTGGTTTATTTAAAGTTAAGCAACAAACTATAAATGATCCTGAAAAAGAAATAGATGCTGATATAATAATTGATTGTAGAGGAAGGCATAATCGAGATAAAGATAACTATGAACCACTTATCAATCCTTTAAATTCATGTCTTCTTTATCGGAAAGAGGGAAGAGATAGTGATTTAATCTATACGAGAACTGTTGCTACTCCTAATGGATGGACATTTGTTGTTCCTAATAGTGATGGTCTTTCTTATGGTTACTTGTATAATAATACTATAACATCAAAGGAAGATGCCAGAAAGGATTTCTTAGATAGATTTGATTTACCTGAAGTGGATGGTGATTTAACCTTTGAGAATTATATTGCTAAGAATGTTTGTGTAGGTGAGAGAACTTTCTTAAATGGGAATAGATGTGGATTCCTAGAACCTTTAGAAGCAACTGCTACAGGGTTCTATCAGAATGTATGTCAGGCGATTTATTGTACGACTATTGGTGCGATACCTAGGCAAGGTGTTAATACATATGTTAGAGAGGAAATGTTTAGATTAGAAAAATTTATCCTGTGGCATTATCAATTTGGTTCAAAGTATGATACTCCTTTCTGGAAATATGCTAAATCTCTTCCATTTAATCCTGATGATAAATTTAATTATATGCTAGAGAAATCCAAGGGTATGACTAACTTAGAAATAGATAAACAGTATGATCCCAAGGTTAGTGAGTTGTATGGGCAATGGTCATATCTTAGTTTTAAAAATTGGTATGGACATCAACTATGAGATTATCTAAGATCAAACACCCTAGTGGTGGTGATGTAATTTTTGATAGAATTAGTGGATTCTTATCTCCAGAGAAAGAGGATATTATAGAAGAGTATTTTTTAACGGTAAGACCAAGGTCAAATAATAACTTTCCTTGGTTCTATCAACCACAGACGGTATCGAATTCTGAAAATACTATATTTGATGATTTTGGATTTCATACACATAATTTTTTATTGGAAGGTGAAATCCAATCTCCTTATATGGAAGATATATGGACTTTAGTTGATCTGGAAAAATTCATGAAGGAATATGGATTGGGGGATCAAGTATATCATGCTCATGTTAATTTGTTCTTACAACGTGATCGTGATGTAGTTCCTCATCCTCATATAGATTTTAGAAAGGTGAAGCACACTGTAATATTATATTATGTTAATGACTGTGATGGAGACACTATTTTTTATAACAAATGTGAGAATGATAGTTTAATGGATGTAGAGGAGTGGAAAAGAGAATCTCCAAAGAAAGGTGATTTTGTAGTATTTGATGGATCGATATATCATAGCCCTTGTTGTCCAGTAGAGAATACAAGAAGATGTACATTAAATTTTGATTGTAAGGTAGTTGACATTTCCTGATATTGCTATATAATAGACGAGTACAGGGCAAGACGATGCACCTCAAAAGTCACGAAACACCAAGAAAAAGAGGTCGCAACGATAAATCGAGAAAAAGTCCTGTTGCAATCAGACAAGCAAAAGCAAGACTCCAAGCACTTAAACGCAAATTAGGGGGAGTACAAAAGATCTCTACGTAGAAAGAGTGCCCCTTATTAATTTTTTATTATCATTATGATATTCTGGATTGGTTTCACCCTCATGTTTTTTAATGAGGGTTTTGTTATGATGAGGCATGTTTCGCCTTGGTTCGCAAGACAAAGAGATAAGTTTATTGATAAGTACGGTGCTAATGTATGGTATCGTTTTCATGGTACATTAGATTACACATGGATAGGACTTGTAACCATTGGATTAATAGTTAATCCTAATAGGATACTACATATTGCAGCGTTAGCAACCTTCTGGTCTTTAAGTTTTATTGTATTTTATTTACCAAGATGGATAAAAAGATAATAGATAACTTTTTGCCACAGGATTACTTTGAGTATTTGCAGGGAATAATGTTGGATCATAGTTTTCCTTGGTTATATAACGCATACGTTGCTCATAAAAATGAGAACCAAGACGAACATTTTTATTTTACTCATAACCTTTTTGAATCCTTTGATCGTGCCAGTTCACTATTTGAAGAGTTTATACCTTTTTTTAAACAGTTAGAAATGAATGCTATGGTTAGAGCTAGAGCATTGTTGTATGTTAACCAAGGTAAACAAATTGTACATGAAAAGCATACTGATTTTAACTATCCACACAAAACTGCTGTATTCTATGTGACTACTAATAATGGTTACACAGAGTTTGAAGATGGTACAAAAGTAGAGAGTGTGGAGAACAGGATAGTCTTTTTTGATGGGTCGAGACTGCACAATAGTTCTACTTGTACAGATCAAAAGATAAGAGTAGTAATATCCGTTAATTATTTCTGATATATAACTTGACGCTTTTAAAAAACCATGGTACACTACACTTAAATCCCATTTAAACATGCTCAATGTCAAAGACAACGAAGACGGTTCGTTCACGGTCGAGTGGGACGAAAACGACAAAGACGAAAGTTTCTTCAACGACTGGACGAAAGAAGACTTCACGAGGTTCTTCCGTCTCGCCGCCGAGCGTGAGAACGCAAAAGAATCTGGAAAAGAATCTCAAGACTCTAACATCAGTGAAGCAACCCAAGAAGACTGGGAAGACTTCTGGCACAACAGCGAAGGTTAGAAAGACAAGGATTGATAAGAAACCAGTATTTACTAAAGTTAAGTCTGGTGATCTATGGGAACTAGGTAATGGTAATGGTAATATAAAGAATACAATGCCTTGGTATCTCCATCCAGTTATGAAGGATACATTTAATAGGTCATGGTTCAGAGACTATGATGATGTATGTAAACAAATTTCACGATTAAAATTAAGACCAGACCAATATACACTAACAAAATATAATGGGTGAACCAATGATTAAGAATGAACCTTTTCCATATGTTTTGATTGATGATTTTTATGATCAATCTGAATTGGATGGTATTTGGGAAGAACTAGACTACTTGTGTAATCCAAAAAGAATGGGTAGATCTTCTATTGAACGTGGTGCTGCAGCAAATCCTGATGAAAATGGTGTTTACCAATCCCTAAAAAATACATGGGATTTGCGGTTGGATAGTTTTTTTATCTCAAGAGATTCTTCTAATATTCTCGAAATTAATAGGAAATTATTGGATCAGGAAATATTTAAGAATCATCCTCATTGGTTATTTAATCATCTTGATGCTCTTAATGAAGATAATACTCAAATTTTATACTATGAAAATAACGATGAATACAAACCACATAGAGATCTTGCAAGATTGACATCTATTACTTGGTTTTATAGAGAACCAAAAAAATTTACTGGTGGAAATTTAAGATTTCCTTCGTTTGACATGGAAATTGAGTGTAAACATAATAGACTTATAATATTTCCATCATCAATACATCATGGAGTAGATAAAATTAGTATGGAAGAAAAAGATATGGGTAAAAAACTTGGTAGATTTACTATGACACAGTTCCTATCTTGTGCAGAAAGACCAGATATGTTACCAATGAATATACCTTTATAAATAAACTTGTAGCAAATAGTGTGATTATTCGTGGGAACTCGTAAAATTTCTCAACTGGATACAATCTCAGATTCAAATCTATCTGGAGAAGGAATTCTACCTGTAGTTGTATCTGATCCGTTGATCCCAAATAGAAAAGTAAAGATAAATCAACTCCATAAAGGTCTTGCTCAAGGAGCAAAGGGAACTCCTGGACTTTGTTTCGATCTTGATCGTAACACTGGTTTATATCAATCTGCATATGATCAGTTAGGATTATCTTTTGGTACAAGTGGTTTTTATATGACCACTATCTCAAATAGTGAGACTAGCAAATCTTTATACATTACTGCGGTTCACGAAACGTCTACAAATGCTGATATTGTTCTTGCTCCTAAAGGAACTGGTGCTGTAAAGGTTACTGGTAACTTTGTAGTTTCTGATCAAACTTTTATTCTCGAAGATGCTCAAGGTCCAAAGGCAAGATTTGAAGTTAGCAATATTGGTACTGGTACTAATACTCGTATCTTTACCCTTCCCGCCATTACCTCTGGTAACGGAACTACCGTTGTTGGTGATAATACTACTCAGACATTAACTAATAAGACTCTTCTTATTGATGAAGATAATTTAGTTATTACTGATGGTGATGAAGAAGCAATTTTCCAAATTAACTGGACAACTACATCTGATACTCGTCGATCTTATTTACTTCCTGATGCAGGAACTGTAACGACAACTGCTGAACCTACTGCTACATCATCTACATTACTTGATACTAAAGCAGAACAAACTGTTCTTAACAAAAGTTTTGTTGATATTAAATTTCAAACTGATGCTGAGATTGGAACTGCTTGGGTACAAGTTAATACAGATGCTTTAACAGCAAATAGAATTATCACAGTTCCAGATTTAAGTCTTACATTAGTTGGTACGGAAACTACTCAAATTCTTCAAAACAAGACTGTTGAGTCATTAATTCTTCAGGATGGTACAGATGGTACTAAGAAGATTACTTTTAGTGTCACTAATCAAAACGCATCATCTAACCAGACATTTGAAGTTCCACCTACAAATGATCTAAATAATGGCAGTGACAATAATGTATTTGTTACCAATACAGCAACTCAAATTTTATCTAGTAAAACTATAGTTGCTCCTGTTCTCAAACAGTCGGTTGGTTCAAGTACAAATGTTACTCTTGATATGAGTAACATTACTGGAACTAGATCAATCAAATTTCCAGATTCAGATGCAACTTTACTATCTACGGAAAACGTAACTCTAGAAGATGTTTCGTTTGGTGCTGGTATTGGTGGTAACAACCTTACTGGATTAACTAGACATCAACAATTCTTCTACGCAGGATTCTAATAACTAACCATGGCTAAACAAGGACTTCTAGCACAACTTAAACCATCTGCTAACACTGATACGGTGTTATACTCAGTACCTATTAATAGGACTGCTAGTACGGTGTTGACGATTGCCAATGACGGAACAGGTTCCGCTTATGATGTGGCACTAAAGAATTACGATCAAAAATTTACTCTTGATGCTGCAACATATAAACTTCACGAAGGTGATTTGATAACATCTTCTGTTGTCGAAGTTGGAACTCCAATTCCAGGAATTGGTTCACTTACTGTTGGTGATACAATTACTACAACCGATCAGGAAAAAACATTTAAATTTGAATCATTTTATACTCCTCCATTTACAGAAATTTTTGTCAAAGTATTTGCTATTAGAACAATTCCTATAGAGTCTGTTACTGGTTCATTCTCTGCTGGTGATACAATTACTAAAGGTACTTCTCCTAACGATACTACTGCGGTTGTATATGGTGTAGATGCTACTCTTCTTCATATTGGTCCTTCTACACTTAATGGAACTGGAACTGAATTCGCTGCTGGTGACAGTATAGGTACTGCTGGTGGTGCTGCTGCAACTATCTCAGCATCACCTGCTATTACTGCCGCAAATAATGAATTTTCATTCTCAACTACAACTGCTGGTGGAGTTTACAATCTTTATATGGGAGGTGGAAATTTCCTTAACCTTTTTGATGATCGTACCTATAGATTTAATGTTGCAGATGCAAGCATGAGTGGTAGAGACTTTCATCTCTCTGAAACTGTAAATGGTGAATATGGACCTGATGGTGATGCTTCTACAACAGCAGATAATGGTACAGAATATGCTACTGGTAAAACTACCAATGGTACTGCTGGATCAGGTGGTGCATATGTACAATATGCGTTCGGAGACAGCACAACTCCAGTAGCGTTATTCTTTTATGATGGTGGAACAGGTACTGCATCGAATGCTAATTATGGTGGTGCTGATAGACTCCTTAATTTCACTAGCGTTTATACCTATCCTGGAGTTTATGTTTTTGATAAAGTAGGTACTATCGTTAATAATACTGATACTTTTCTTTTAGATGGCGTTACTTATACTATTACCAGTCAAACTGCTGGTGCTTATGGATATGTTAGAGACTATACTGGTAGTGTTTTGACGTTTATTAAGGGACTTAATTCTGGTGACTTTGGTACAGACACCTTCAGGGATGTTCCTAAACTAAACAGTGCATCTAGAACTACTGCAACTATTAATAGTGTTGATGTTGCTTCTGCGGCGGTAGAGGTATCTAATTATCTTGTTGATGGTGATGCTACTGGTAACAATGAAGTAGATAAAATTACTTCATTAGTTGTTGGACCTGGTGAAACACTTGTTGTAAAATCAACAACAGCAAATAATATATTCAGTTTAGTTGGTTTTGAAGATGCTTCAAATGCAATTACGACTAGAATATTTGGTCAATCATAAATAATCAAAAGGCAGTATAAGTAATGGCACTCACCAGGTTAAAGAATATTATTACGTCCAGAACTGGACGTATCATATATGTCAACCCAGATGACTTCGATGCTTCTGATGCTATTGACAATAGAGGAAACTCAGCACTGCGACCTTTTAAAACTATTCAAAGAGCGTTTCTTGAAGTTGCTAAGTTTTCATATAGAGTTGGATTAAGTAATGATGAGTTTGATGCTTTTAGTATCATGCTCTATCCATCTGAATATGTTATTGATAATCGTCCTGGTGAGGTTCTTTATACTAATGTTCCCCCTATTGATTCTAACTCTAACTTAGATATTACATCATCTAGTAATGTACTATACAAATACAACTCTATTGAAGGTGGTGTCATTGTACCTAGAGGTTGTTCTCTTGTTGGTACTGACCTTAGAAGAACTAAAATAATTCCAAAGTATGTACCTTATCCAACAACGTATGCTGCGAAAGGTATTAATACTGAAGCAGATATTCCCCCACGCACAGCATTATTCAAAGTAACTGGTGGTACGTATTTCTGGCAATTCTCATTCTTTGATGGTGCTGAAGAGGGGGTATATTTCAAACCTGATAGTACGGATACATTAGCACCTAAGTTCTCTCATCATAGACTTACATGTTTTGAGTTTGCAGACGGTCTTAATCCATTATCAACTCTTATTTCTCAAGGTACTGTACCTAACTCAGATTACACTGCTGTTTCAAATATTCAAGAGAGAACAGATTTAGAAATTTATTATCAAAAAATATCGAAAGCATTTGCTGCTGTTCCTGATACATCTGGTGATCCTGATACCGACCAAATTCAGGCAAGAGTAGAAGAAAATAGAATTGTTGGTCCTATTTCTGATGAATATAGAGTCCTACAGATTACAAGAAATGGTCAGACTGCTACTGCTGTTACTGTTGATGAATTTGATAACCCAAGAGATCATGGATTCTCTGTTGGTGTTAACATTAACATCTCTGGAGTTACAGGTTCAACTGGACCGTCATCTGAAGCAGACGCAGGAGTTTATAACGGATCTTTCACGGTCACATCTGCATCTGGTAACGTCTTTACTTACCAAATGCAATCAGAACCAACAGGTAATGCTGTAGGTTCAAACATAAGTGTTAAGACTGAGATTGATACAGTCGACTCTGCATCACCTTATGCTTTCAACCTATCACTAAGATCAGTGTGGGGTATGAATGGTATGCACGCTGATGGTTCTAAAGCAACTGGTTTCAAATCAATGGTTGTTGCTCAGTTTACTGGACTATCACTACAGAAAGACGATAGAGCATTTGTAAGATATAACGCATCAACTGGTAACTATGATACTGCAACAGCAGGTGATGGTGCTCATTTGGATGGATTTGCTGAGTATAGAAAAGATTGGGGTCATAGGCACATTGTTGCATCTAATGACGCATTTATTCAGGCGGTCTCGGTGTTCGCTGTTGGATACTATGCTCATTTCTCAGCACATAGAGGTGCTGATATGTCAATTACTAACAGTAACAGCAACTTTGGTAATACTGCACTTAGATCTGCTGGATTTAAAGCAAAATCATTCTCAAAAGATAAAGCAGCAGCGATTACTCATATCATACCACCTAAAGCATTAAGTGTTATTTCAACAACTGGTACTGGTAATTCAGGTGGTACAACAATTACACTCGCTGATGATGGTTCGGTTAATGGTCTTGTTCAAGGAGTTGCAGTTGGTGGTACTGGTATTGCTACTGGTGCAACAATCGTTTCTTTTAACACAAATACTAGAGTAGTTACTCTTTCAGCAGCAAATACTGGAACTGTTAGTGGTAATATAATCTTTGGGCAAGAAACTACTGTCAACTGGGTAAACGTTGATATTCAAAGAACTAGAGTAATTAATCAAGCACTTGCAAGTGGTGGTGGAACACCTGGAACTAGACTTTACTTATATGGTTATATTGTTGAAGCATCTCCACCAACAAGTAAAGTACAGGGTTTCACAGTTGGTGCAAGACAAGATGGTACAGGTGGTAGTGCAGTACCTGATAAATTGAATTGTCTGTTAATTGCTAGTGGTGCTAGTGAAGCAACTGTTCAATCTGCAACAATTACTCCTTATGGACCTTCTGTCTCTGGTAAAACACCAGGTACTGTAGGTTCACCATTACAATATGATGATGGTACATATACTATCGGTGGAGTAGCAGGTACTGTTGGTGGTTGGTATATTACTGTATCAGAGACTAATAATGAAATTTACACATCAATCAACACAAATACACAATACAATAATGTAAGTTTTACTCCTACAACTTTCATTAAGAGAATTTCTGATGGTAGGGATCTTCAAGATAGAACATATCGTGTTAGATTTGTAATTGATAAGGATAAGGCAAATCCATTACCAAGAGATCCTCTATCTGGTTATGTAATGCAACCTTTGAATACTGATACTACCTCTTATGCTTTAAATAAGTGTTATTATGTTTATGATATTGAAGTAGTACAACCATTTGTTCGAGGTGTTGATGATGGTATCTATTATATAACTCTCTTATGTGGATCTATTGCACCTACAACTTCTAACTTTAATGATAGGAAGTTCAGTCAAAACGTCAACGAAGTCTATCCTACATTTGATAGAGATAATCCTGTTGCTGACCCTGATGCTTCTGTATCTGTTGCTGATAATGAAATTATAGGTCTTGTAAATGCAACTGATGGTGCAACTCCAACTCCTAATTTAGATCCTAAGTTATCAATTACTAAAGAATCAATAGAATTTATTCTTGCTGATAATGGATGGACACAACCAGGTACAACTCCTGGATGGGATGCAATTAATAGAGAACTTTCTGATGTTGAATTAACTGCTCGTGCTGGTGATGAGGAAGTTAGAAAGATTAATATTAGAGAAAATAATGATGGTTCTGTAGCACCTATTCCTGTTGAGTTTAGACGACATTCAATTCTAAGATCTGGTAACCATACGTTTGAGTATCTTGGTTTTGGTCCAGGTAACTATTCAACTGCGTTCCCTCAAACACAGGTTGAAACTCTAGATGCTAACCAAGTTAAATTCTCTCAGTCTATTAAAGAAGAAGCAGGTGTTGCTTTCTACTCTGGTCTTAACTCAAATGGTGACCTATTCATTGGTAACCAGGTTATTAACCCAGTTACAGGTCAGATAACAAATGAAGATATTGCACAGTTGAATGTTATTGGTGAAGAAAACACAACTATCGAAACATTCTCTGAGATTGTTCTTACTGATAAACTCACAGTTATTGGTGGAGCATCTAACCAGTTAGAATCTATATTCGCTGGTCCTGTTACTTTCCAAGGTCAAGTATCATCTACTGACAATCTTATTGCAAAGAAATTAACTTATAATAATCAAGATGGTACTGTAATTAAACAAACATTACTAGCACCTGAAAATGCTTTAGGAAATCCTGACTTTAGTAATGTTACAGGATACGATACTCCTGGTGATGGTGACTTAGTTTATAATATTAACTGGACTCCAGGTAAATCTCTAGGTTGGATATATTATGGTCAAACGTGGCATGAATTTGGTTTAACTGATACTGGAGATATTAATATTGCTACGTTCAATAATGAACAGCATCTTGGTATTGGTAAGGAAGCAACTACTGATTTTAGGGTTGATGTCTTAGGTAATGCTAAGGTAGATGGTAACTTAGTTGTTACTGGACAAGGTGGTGTTTCTGCTGATAACTATAATACTAGAGAATATAATGGTGATGGAACACAATTAACATTTGCGATCACAACATACGCTGGTGGTATTAAACATACCGCAGATTCTGTTCTAGTATTCTTGAACGGTGTTGCTCAGGTTGGTGGAACTGATTATACAGTTGATGGTACTGGTTCAAATATTGTGTTTGCGTCAGGATCAGCACCACTTGCAAGTGATGATGTCCATATTATAGAAATGCCTATCTAAGAACTATGCCTACCTCAAGAATTAGTGGTAATCAGATTGAAACTACCACAAATGCAACTATTAACGGATTAGATTTCGCTGTTCAAGAAGGAGAATTAAAACTTCCTACAGGAACAGAGATACAGAGACCTGCCTCTGGTGCTATTGGCATGATACGGTTTAATACTACAGAGGATAAAGTAGAGCAATATTTAATTAATGGACCTGATAATCTACCTGGTTGGAAAAAGGTAAAGGGTGGTGGTAGTGCTAGTGGATTAGGAGAATTTGGTATAATTAAAGGTAATGCGAGAACTATTGATGAAGATCTAATTATTCCTGCAGTTACTGAGGATCCACCCTTTGCTTTTGAATATGCATTTACAGTAGGACCAACTGTTACTATTACAAGTGGTTATACTCTTACAGTTGGACAGGGTGTATCGTATGTTGTTGTTGGTGATAATCCAGATACATGGGTTGTTATGGATGGTGGGGAAGTTGCGGGTAAAGTTGGACCAGGTTGGACAATTATCGGATCTGATGATGGACTTGGGGAAGTTAATTTGATTCGTGGTAATTCAAGAAGTATCGATCAAAATCTAATTATCCCATTTACTACAACCGATCAGGAAGGTTATGCCTTTGAAAACTCTTGTTCAGTAGGACCAGTTATTACTATTAGTAGTGGTTTTACTGTCACCGTCACTGAAGGTGTAACTTACGAAATAATATGATAAATACAAGGAGGACAGTGTTATAAGACATGGCAACTACAAGAATTAGCGATAACCAAATTGATGAAGCGACTGCTGCAACAATTACGACACTGAATTTTCTAAATACTAACAGTGAATTTAAAATTCCTGTTGGTGACACTGCAACAAGACCAGGCACTCCTGCTATTGGTATGATGCGGTTTAATTCAGAAAATGATAAAGCAGAAATTTATGTTCAGGACTTTGATGGTGATGGTAATCCTGGATGGATTAATCTAGGTGCTGGTGCTGGCGGTTCTGTTAGTCTTCTAGGTGATAATAATAATATTAGGGGAAACCCTAAAACTATTGCGGAGGATATTGAAATTCCTAATCCCGCAACAGATAAAACATATGAAAATTCTTTCACTCTCGGACCAAAAATACGTATTGCCAGTGGTTTTACTGTTACAGTTCCAGTTGGAGTTAATTGGCGTATTTTCGATTAATTATAGGTTTTAACTAATGTCACAAATAAACGTAAATAAAGTTTTCTCTCCAACTCAAGCAGGAATTCCTGGACCACATATTGATACTGCCTCTAATGGTAATATCTCTATAGATACAGATACACTTTTTGTAGATTCTACAAATGATCGACTGGGGATAGGGACTACATCTCCTGGTAGAACATTAGATATACAACATATTGGTGGTATATCATTTAATGCTGGTATTATTTTTGAAGATTGCACTATAAGTGGCACTGCAATGAATGGAACAGTAAACCATGATGTTGAAACTGCAAATGCTGGTTATTACAGTTCTGTATCTGGAAACTGGACTTATAATATAAGATGGGATTCTTCTACAACACTAAATACAAAAATGAGTAATGGTGAGACTATTAATGTCACATATACAGTTCCAGTTACAGGAAGTAGTTACTACCAAACTACATTTCAGATTGATGGTAGTTCTAAAACTGTACAGTGGGTAGACCAACTACCACCTGTTCAGGGTGGTGGAAGAGAAAGTGGTGATGATGCAGCAACAACAGGATTTGATGTATATAGTTTTGCTATTAATAAATATGGTACTAACAACTATTATATTTTAGGATCGCATACACACTTCGGTGCGTACTAGTATAAATAATCAAACGATAGGTATAACAAGATGTCTCAATTAAATGTAGATACACTAAAACACTCTCAAGGTACTGGACCTGGTATTGATCTACAAAGTAGTGGTAACTTTGCATTTGATACGAATACATTATATGTCGATTCTGTTAATGATAGAGTCGGAATTAATGATTCATCACCAAGTCATTCCTTAGATGTTGCTGGTAGTGATGGAGTTAATCTTGGTTGTGGTGCTATATTTGAAAAGGTCAATATTGTTTCAAACACATCTAATAGTGGCGGTACCAATATTGACCTACTAACCTCGTCAGTCTGGTTATTTACTTCTTCTAATAATGGTAGTTGGACTCCGAACTTTAGAGGAGATGCAAGTACCAGTCTAGATAGTATAATGTCTACTGGTCAAGTCATTGTTGCAACTATTATTTCTCAAAATGGTGGAAGTAGTGGTTATGCATCGAATATGAATATTGATGGTAGTGGACAAACTGAGTATTGGTCAAATGATGAAACACCTGACGAAAGAGGTGGTACATCTGGATATGATGTATACCAATACAGTATAATTAAAACTGGTGGCGGTAACAGTTACCTAGTTTTGGCAAATAGAACTTATTGCGATTAATACGGAGAACTGAACTATGACACCACCTATTTTTTCTCAATTTTCATCTGGCGGCGGCGGTAGAGCAAAGGGTTTCGGTATGGGACCAATGGCAGGAGGCGGTTTATATAAATTCACAACTGCTACATTTGCGGGTACAGGAAGTAATCCAAATGGTCCTGCTCTTTCAGAAGCACGTTCGGGATTAAGTGGAGGGGAAACATCCCAATGGAAAAACGATACTAACTTCTTTAATCAGTCTGGTGGAATTCAATATTGGACTGTACCAACTGACGGAACATATCGAATTGAGGCAGAGGGTGCTAGAGGTGGATATCCGAGAGGTGGTGGATATGGTGCTAGGATGCGAGGAGATTTTAATTTAACTGAAGGTGAGCAGATAAGAATAGTTATTGGACAACAAGGTAATACACAAGGACATCCTTGGGGTGGTACTCAAGGTACTGGCGGTGGCGGTACATATGTTGCCAGAACCCCATACAATAGTAATTCATCTATTTTAGTGGTCGCTGGTGGCGGTGGTGCTGGTACTGGTACCCCATGGTCTAATCAGGGAGGAGATAACGCAAACACTGGAACCAGTGGTAATAGTGGTGGTCAAAGTGGTGGAAGTGGCGGTAACGGTGGAAGTGGATTTTGGGGTGCTGGTGGTGCAGGATTTTTTGGAGATGGACCCACGATGTCTGGAACCCCATCATCTCAACGAGCAAGATCTTTCACTAATGGATCAAGGGGTGGTCTTGGTCCAAACAGTTGGGGCGGTACAGGTTGGGGCGGTTTCGGAGGAGGCGGCGGTTCTGGTGTTGGCGGCGGTGGTGCAGGAGGGTACTCTGGCGGTGGCGGCGGACAATGGTCATCTCAACTGAGAGGTGGCGGCGGCGGTTCACGTAATAATGGTAACAATCAAAGTAACTCCCGATCCAATCGGGGTGGTAATGGAGTAGTTTATATTACTCTCCAGTGATAACGACTAATGTGACAATCGACATAAGTGGCACAAGGGGGTTTACATACCCCCTTTTTTATGGCATAATACCGAAGTATTCAATGTAGGATCATGCCTCAATTTACACTCATCTGTACTGATGAGGATCAAACAATCTCAACTAAAGAATTTGAAGCAACGATTCTTCAAGATGTTGTAGAAAAAACAGAAGACTTCCTTAGAGGAGTTGGTTATGTTTTTGAAGGACTAAACACTGAGGTTAATCCTGTCAACGAAATGAACAAACTACATGAGGATTACATCACTGCCTACAGAAATGTAGAGTGATATATAACTGTAAGTAGTTTATTGTAACTTCAAACTCACTATAATGGGCAAGACTTTTAGACGTGGCGGTAGTGAACAGGGGAACTATTCTCCTGGAAAATCTATCCGAGATAAGCGACAAAAAGCGAGTACCAGTCGTTCGACTTGGGCACACGAGAACAATCAATCCAAAACTAATATGGGAAAACGTAAAAAGTTGTACCCTGATAATAATGAATGGTAACGACACTGAAAAATTCAACAGAGGGTTAGATCTCTTTGCTGAATCGGTTATGAAACCTGACCACGCACTTCGTCAATGTGCCCACAACCAGAAATGTTATCACGAACTAATGTGGGTTCGTGAACATGTCCTTGATTATCTTAAAACCTTGAGACACTAATGACCATTGGCATCCACTCAGCAATCCTTATTAAGGATCAAAAAATGATATTAAAAGATGCGTTACTTTTGTATGTCTCTGACTTGCAAAAGAAACATTTTGGTGCTAAAGTAATTGACACAGATGACTATCTTTCTAAAATGAAAGAAGTTGAAGAGATCGTTAGGATATTAAGTCTTGATGATCTATACAAGTATGCCAGTTGAAGAACCTGCACACATCTTCACCCATCACTTTAAACTCACATTATACTAAGAGCATGTTTAACAAAGACATTCGCCTATTGAACAAAGTCATTCGCTTAGGAGAAAGCGGCAAAGTCCAATATACGGACGAAGAACTGATTAGGTTAAAGAAAAAACGTAGTCAGTTGCGTGATTGGAAACAATCTGCTAAAATTTCACAAAACAACGGTTTCGGACACTATGACAAAAAAACTGACAGTTGAATATGATGAGCAGTTCGATAACTGCCAAGAGCAAGAAGATGATTGGGTTTCTTCAATTATCGGATCTGAAGATGATGCAGTTTATGACGTATTAGCAAACCTATGACAACAACTAATGAACCAAACGTAGTACAAGACTACGACAATCTCAATTTACAATTTGGTGTAGACTTTACTGCACATGAAATCAATGAAGATCTTGTATTCAATAGTGAGTTATTGAATCGTTGTCGTGAAGAATGTAAGCATAAAATTGATGTTCAGGTTCTTGCTTATGGTGGCAAGATGGTTACGAATGTATTGGAGTTAATTGATATTCGTACAGTACATCCAGCAGGTAAAGAGATAAAGAATAATGATACTGGTGATGTTTTATCTAAAGGATTTCAAATTCGTTTTGATACTAATATCGATATTGGACACAAGAATGATATTCTTGAGGATATTTGGAGTAGAGATTGGTTACCTTCTGCACCTCAAATGGTATTCTTTCGTTTACCTATAGAGTATCAATATTTTGATAATGGTGTTAAAGTAGTCTGGGGTATTATTGATGGGGCACACCGTTATGATGCT
>Ga0315331_10000917_pt1 | contig 21570 bp, 5 predicted proteins | sample M160m34915metaG_FD_203456 | JGI IMG/M metagenome (GOLD analysis project Ga0315331, IMG submission 203456) | Ammonia-oxidizing marine archaeal communities from Monterey Bay, California, United States - M1 60m 34915 | ecosystem: Environmental > Aquatic > Marine > Intertidal zone | place: USA...
GGTTCTGGTTCTTCTTTACCTGGGTCTATAGTAGGTTCAATTATTGATGGATTTTCTTTACCTGGGATTACACTCGGTTCAATTGGTATCGGATCTATTTCAAGTAATTTATTTATAGGAGGAATTATTTTACCTGGGTCTATTGTAGGTTCAATTGGATCTGGTTCTTCTTTACCTGGGTCTATTATAGGTTCAATTGGATCTGGTTCTTCTTTACCTGGGTCTATTATAGGTTCAATTATTAATGGATTTTCTTTACCTGGGACTACACTCGGTTCAATTGGTATCGGATATATTTTAAGTAATTTTTTTATAGGAGGAATTGGTTCACCTGTTTTAAAACAATGCTTTGGATAACAATTATATGTTTTATTAGATATCTTATCTCCATTTGAATATTTTTTCATTGTGTTCAAATATGTACGTGAATGCGGTAATGAGGGATCAATACATATATAATTTGGGTTCATGGTGAGTGGATCACCATTGTTTACCTCTATCGGAGTGCTGCATGAGGATTCTACTGGTGGTTGTGGCGGTGGCGGTGGTGGTTGTGGTAGTAGTGGTGGCGGTGGTAGTAATGGTGACGGTGGTGGTGGTGGTGGTGGTGGTGGTGGTAGTAATTGTGGTTGTGGTTGCTGTGGTTGTGGTGGTGGTTGTGAAGGATATGGACTAATCATTTGAATCAATGGAATCATTGGACTATTTGGATTATTTGAAAGTGTCAATGGATTCGCAAAAGGATTTATAGGACCATTTGGAATCATACGCGGATTCATATGAGGATTAAGGGGGATCAATTGTTGATTCCAATGTGGGTTATGTGGGTTATGTGGGTTCAGTTGTGGGTTCATAGGTGAGTTAAGTGGGTTAAGTGGATTCGTAGGTGGGTTCATAAGTGGGTTCATATATGGATTCGTAGGTGAGTTCGTAAGTTGGTTAGGTGGGTTCGTAAGTGGGTTCATTTGAACTATATCTTGAATAATTGGTGGATTATTTTGATCTATCATTTGATTAATATATGGATCAGTATTTGATATATGTTTAATACTATCATTTGATTGTAAAATATATGGCATTTAATATATATATATATATTAAAAAATATATAAATAAATTATTTTTAATATATAAATAAATTATTTTTAACCCAGGATCAGATTTAAAATGTCCAGTATATCTTTAAAAATATATTATATAAGTATACTATATACATGAAATTCTATATGGGGATTACAAGCATAAGTGGTAGAGAGCATTTACTAGTTGATTCTGTTAATTCTCTTTTATCTGGAGAATACATTCCATTTAAAATAATTATTTCTTTGCCCTACGTTTATAAAAACCATAAAAACGAAATTAATATAAAACTGGTTCAATCTTTAGCAAAACATAAAAACGTTGTAATATTAAGAGATATTCAAGATTTTGGACCAATTACAAAATTTTTAGGAGTTATAAATTTTATAGAGAAAGAAAAAAATATTATTCCAAATAAAACTTTTATTGTTTGTTGTGACGATGATCTTAACTATAAACAGGATGCATTAAAAATAATGGTAAATCAAATAATGAAAAATAATTATTTAGCTTGTTCATTTTACACATATATTAATTTAATAAATATATGTAGGGTTGGACAAGGAGCTGATATGTTTGCAGTTAGATTTGACATCACTAAAGGTCTACATCAATTCTACAATACAGTTGTATTGAATAATAAATTATTATTTTATCATGATGATTTGGTAGTTTCTGTTTTTTTAAAACACAATAAAATTAAATTAGAAAAAATTAATTATCCATCAGGAACATGCTATGTACATGTTAATCATAATATAAGTGCATTAGCAAAACTAACAGGAAACAAAAGTAGAAAGAATCTTAATATCCAATTAGTTATTGAAAATTCTAATTTTTATAGTAAAATATTTTTAATCATTAGTAAAATATTTTTAATCATTAATAATAAACTTGATGAATTATTCAAGATATTTATAAAATAAGGGATTTTTAGAATAATCAATTGATTATCTTTTTTCGTACTAAATTAAGATAAATTCGATTTGTATTCTGTATATAAATAAATCCAGTATCTAATAGTCCTTTTATTTATTTCAAATAATTCTCTTAGTTCTTTTTGTGTATGTTTATTGCTTAAATAACTCCTTACAACTAATATTTTAATATTTGGTATAATATGCGGTTTTTGTATCTTATGTATATACCAGATATTTTAAAGCATTTTTTCTAATTCTTCTAATTCTCCTTTCCAAATATCAAGTGAATTTGTTGCGAATAATCCATCATATTGTATTTGTTTTTCATTCATTTGTTTTTTTAATGCTTCTATCTTTTCAAAAGTTAATTGATAAATAGGCATGGTAAGAAGATAATCAAATGAAATATTATCATTATTACTTAATTGAGGAAATTTATGTTTAATCAAATCTAATACAATTTCCGATTTCTTTCTATTATTAATAGATAATTTATTCTCAACAACCATCAAAATAAATTTAACTTTATTTGAAATAATATCTAAAGTATTTTTCATATAATTTAATAAATGTTGTTTTCGTTGTTCATATAACTCTAGTCGTGTTTCATAATATTCTAACATTATATGTTGTGGTGAATCATATTTTTTTATACTACCATTAACTGAATATAATGTCATATTAGTTAGAGATACTTTTGAACTGAGATGAAAATCTTTCACAATATTAACAACTGTTTCAATATAATTTGGGATAAATTCTAATTCAAAATGAACTGTTGTATCAGTATGAAATTCTTTAAATCCTATAAACACACGGTCTTCTTTGTTTTTATTAGAATCAGTCTCATATAATTTTTCTAAAAATTCTTTATACGATTGAGTCCATGTACCAATCGGTAATTCATTTATAATTAATTTATTGTTTTTAATACTATATAGTCCAGTTACTTCAAATGATTTTTTATCTAGTTTTCTAACTATCCCTGTAAAACCTTTCCAATATGGTTTCATTTCTTTAAATTTTTTACCATTCATAATATTATATAAATTTGCAATGATATCAGTTGGATTAAATGGTGGAATAAAAGTAGAAAAACCAGTTCCAATACCTTCTGTTCCATTTACTAAAATCATAGGGATAATAGGTGCATAATATTCTGGTTCAATTGGAGTTCCTTCTTCAAATATTCTGTTTAATATATTATCATCCGCTTTATTAAATATTTTCATACCAATATCTGTTAACATTGTAAAAATATAACGTCCAGCCGCAGCATCCTTTCCTCCCATTAATCTACTACCAAACATCCCAATTGGTTTTAATAAATTTATATTATTAGATCCAATATAATCTTGAGCTAATCCAACAATCGCACCAACTAATGACATTTCCCCGTGATGATATGCTGCTTTATCAGAAACAAATCCAGCTAATTGGGCTACTTTTACTTCATCTTTATCCAATCCTCTCAAATTAGCCCCAAATATGATTTTTCGATGAGATGTTTTTAAACCATCCATTATATTTGGGATAGATCTACTATTATCATAGTTTGAAAAATGTTTCAGATCTTTGTTAATAAAATCTTTATATGATACATCGCGCTCATCATTTCCAAGAATTTCATTTTTATCATATTGGTAAAGCCATTCCTTTCTATCATTTGCTCGTGATTTCATAAATGCTAAAGTGATCGCATCTTCACAGCCTTTTGTTTCTTCTAACATATTTGTCCAATAGTATTTAATTAACTTTTCTTCCATTCCAATAAAATACTCTTTTGCTTCAGCAGCTGTAGATGTACCCAATCCCTTATAATATTTGATTTTCCAACCAGACATATTAATAGATTCTACCCAATTTTTATATTCTGTTAAATTATAAAAAATATGCGATTCTTTACCTTTGAATGATTTTACAATTGGAGTAGCAAATGATGTAATAAATCCATGTCGTTTTACTAATGCAGGCCAAATAAAATGGAATAAATTCATCAATAATCCCTTAATATGAGAACCATCTACATCCTGATCTGTTAGACAAATAATTCGTCCATAACGAAGTGTTTTGAAATCTTCTTCATTTTCATATGATAACTCTTGTTTTAATCCCATGATTTTTTTTAAATTATTAATTTCTTCATTGGTCATATATTGTTTACAAGGTGCTTCTCTTACATTTAACATCTTTCCTTTCAAGGGAAATACACCATAATAATCTCTTCCAATAATAGATAACCCTGACATTGCAAATGTCTTTGCTGAATCCCCTTCTGTTAAAATCAACGAACATTTACTTGCTTCCTTCCCCCCTGCTTTATTTGCATCATCTAATTTAGGAATACCATGTAATGTAATCTGTTTTTTACCATCATTTTTTTTCAACAAAGAAATTTCTTTAAATTTTGCCAATTGAATCATTTGTTCAACAATACCAGATTTAGCAATTTTCTTGACAAAAATATCAGATGATTCATACGATGAACCAAATTTATTAACTTTAGTTGTCAATTCTCCTTTTGTTTGGCTACTAAATGCTGGATTCTCTATTACGCTATTAATAAAAAATACCATATTATCTTTAATAACATTTGGTGTAATTTTAATATCCTTTTCTTTCTTTTTAATAAACTCATCGATCAATCGTGATATAATTTTTGCTGTTACATGATTTACGTGAGTTCCTCCATTATATGTAGATATTGCATTTACAAAACTTACTGTTTTCATATTACTCTCTGGCATATAAATACATCCTACTTTCCATCTTTCATTACTGTCATCATATAAAATATCTTTATCGGGATAATATAACTGAATATATTGTTTAAAATTAGTTACTTTAATTTGAACATCATTAAAAAATATTTTATGTTTATCATTACTTATTCCTGCAATATCAACAACTCTCTTATAAAATAGATTATAATGATCATCGTCCATTGTAGTCAAACCAAATTTTTCTAAATCTGGATAAAATGTAATTTGAACATATGATCTTTTTTTTGAATACTTTTTAATAGAAGGCTTTTCGGCTATTAACATGTTATCTTTCCAAACTTGATGAAATTTTTTTTCATTTTTACTATCACCGACCTCTACTTCAAATCTTTTACTAAAAATATTTGCTAATTTTGCACCATATCCATTTCTACCTCCGGTTGTTCTCTTTGATGTATCATCGTAATTTGAACTAGTTAACATTTCGCCAAAAATCATACTTGGTACAAGTGTCTTGTGAATAGGATGTTCTTCAACTGGAATACCCTGTTGGCCATTATTATATATTTTTATAAATTTCTCTTCTTTATTATATTCTACTCGAATTGTATCACATGATGGATCATTTACACTCGCATCACTTGCATTTACTAAAACCTCGTCAAAAATTTTATAAAGTCCTGGGACATATTTAATATCTTTTGATTCTATTCCAGTACTTGGATCATATACATCAATAGGTCCACTATGTATATCAATTGAACCAATATATGTATCAGAGCGAGCTAACACGTGTTCTCTAGGAGTCATTTTACCATAATCTGTTGCTTTGGGCATTTAATATTTAAATTAATGAAACACTATTACTTTAAATATTAAATATCAATATTTTTAAGGCGATTTATATTTTCATAATATATACAATATATATTTAATTAAAGTGATTTTTTAATAGCAAATTTCCATGCTGGATTTAATATACCATTTGTATTTTTCCAACACAATCTATACTCATATATATTTATCATGTCAGTAAATTGTAATGCGAATTTCGATGTACTTTCAATATATATAATATTATCTATATTTATACAATCTATCTGATGTAATGTAAATTTATTATTATCATATAAAATAAATTTTTTTTTCGTTTGTTTAATTAATATATTTTTTATATATTCAATACTAATTCGGTCTTTTCCATATATTGATATATAGTCACTTCTAACTTTTTTTTCTAATTCACGAAATATTTTATTATTAGCTGTTTTTAATCTTAATTGTTTAAAAAAATCATTATATATGTCTTTCATATACCATTTTTTTATTGGAAATAATATACTCATATATTTATTATATTCTTCAAATGAAGGTTTTGTTAAATCTAATTCTTTCATCATATTTTCATTTAATAAATTATTAAATGAATATTCAATAAATGTAGGTATAGTAGAAGGACACTCTATATGTGCATCATTGTCTTGGATTAATTGTGGGACAGATGATAATTTTTTTGAATTAAATTTAAATTCAATTGGTTCTGTGTGAAGTAACTTTGTATTATCATAATAATTTATTACAAAATCAACATTTGCTAAATTAGATTTTATCTTGCTTAAATTTGAATCCAATATATTATTATAACCACGTTCAAGTAATATTTTATTATGATTTGTTATTTTCAAGTTATTTGTTATTTTATCAATAATAATATTAGTTGAATTTATTAATTGTAACCATTTTTCACCATATATAATATCATTTGCAAATTTACTCATATTATGATTAACAATATTCATTATAATTTTTTCACGAATACTATTAAAACTACCATTATTTGCTTTTGTACTAATCGTTGAAAAATATAGAATATCTCTTTTATGTATGCCATATTTTAACATAATAATAATATTATACTATGTTTTTTTAAAATGTTTTTATAATATGTTTAAAAAACATTTTAAAAAAACATAATATAAATATGTTATAATGAATAACATTGATTTAGAATCCTATCAAAAAAATATGATTAAAAATGTAGAAAATACAGATATTGATAGCAAGATTGACACATATATTAATAATTATCATATTAAAACATCATTAGTTAATATTGATTCAAGATATCGAAATAAAATTCCAAATAATATAGTTGAAATGAATAGTGGTATATTACCATCTAATCCAATTACAACAATTAAAGATAGTAAATTAATTACTGTTAATATTCCAAATCATAATTTTGCAATAGGTGATAAAATTATATTACAAAATACTATGGGAAAGCAAACCATATTAAATGACTCGATATATTTATTAAATAATTTTGATTATTATATAGTTCATATAAATAATCATACAATTGTACCATTATATACACAATATAATAATTATAATTTAAAAATATCAGCTTATGAAAAATTAATAAAAGAAGATCGTTTAATTGGTAATATCCCAATCAACTCAATTCTTGGTATACATACTATATATTTATATGATAGTACAGATATTAATAGTTTTATTACTACAGCTATATATAATATTTTAATCAAGGAATTGAATGTTACCAAAAATGAATTGGAACAAAATTATTTGTTTATTAAATTACCTTTTAAATATACCAATACTACAACTAGTAACAATAATACTATTTACAACATAAAAAAAATATTTCAATATGATTTTACAGATATTGGAGGAGTTATTCTACCGTATATAAATGCAAATTATCCAATAAATTATTTACAATATCAACCATATCATGAAATAACATCAATTGGAGTAAACGAAATTATGTTTAATTCATCAGTAAATGCATTGTTTTCTGAACAAAGTGGGGGTGATAAAATAATAGTAGGAAAAATGATCAATACAATTGAAGGTTATCCAAATGCAAATGAATATACACTTCAATTAAAAAAAACATTTACTGATGTTGTGCGAATGGAATTAGTTACTAGTGAAATACCATATGTAGATTTTAATATTAAAAATAATATTAATACACAAAATAATAAATTATATTGGAAATATTTAGACGATGGTGATCATATTTATACTATAAGTATTCCAGAAGGTAGTTATACGCCATCTTCTTTAATAGATGTATTAAAAACATATATGAATCGTATTCCACGTATTATTTCTACCATTAAAGAAACTATTTATAATTTATTTGATATTATTTTTAATGAAAATTCACAAGAAGTAGAATTTATTGCATATAAATTTCAAAATCTACCAAATTCTTTCACTATAACTATGGATGAAACACTTGGTAATGATATTGTTATATTAAATATTAAACAATCCAATAATTTTATTAATATTGGAGATACTGTTACAATTAGTGGGGCTACTAAAATAGGCGATATTGCATCTAGTTTAATAAATGGAACACATATTGTATATAGTATTAACAAAGATACTGATACTTTTACATGTTTAATTACTTTAACCCAATTATATGAAAATATTAATTTAACAGGTACAGGTGGACCTAATATTAAAATTAAAACACCTACATTTGTAAGTTTTTTATTTAATTATAATGATACAATTGGTGATATTATTGGATTCAAAAATGTAGGAGAAGAAAATGCAATAACCCCATTTAGTCATATTGTATCTAATTTTAATAACTATATTCAACTAACACCATTTGATATTGTCGGTAATAGTAAAACAACAAATTCATTATTAAATTTAAGTGGGAGTTATTATTATATGTTATTATATGTTAATGATATTGAAGGAATTCAAACAAACTCCAATTTAGAAAATCCTTTTTCTAAAATTCTTATGATTGGTAATTCTGGAGATATTATGTTTAATACATTTATTAATTCACCTTTAGAATTTGATATCCCACTTAGTTCAATTAATGATATTAGTATTAAATTTGTTTTTCCAGATGGAACTAAACCAGATTTTCGTAATTTTGACCATAGTTTTACATTTAGAATAACAGAGCGTATTAGTAAACCAGTTAACACTGGATTAAATAGTAGAAAATCAAATTTTACAGAAACATTGATTGATATGCATAGTAAATAAAAATAATATTGTTAAAATAAAATCTATCCAAGATTAAATTTAGGTGGTTTTAAAGCTAAAACCTTCAATTGTTCCATAATTATCACGTTTTCCTGTTTAATATCCTCTTCTGTTAGAAAAGAATTTATATCCATATTATCCATATTATCCATATTATCCATATTATCCACATTATCCACATTATCCACATTATCCACATTATCCACATTATTCGCATAGCAATTTTTTTTTGTGTTTTTAATTTGATTATTATTATGGTTTTTGATTAATAACCGTGTTTTATATATTTTATAGTGATTTATCATATATAATAATATATTTTCAACGCATACATTCCAATTATTTATTGTTTTTGGAATGATTGTATCAAAATACGGGACTATATTATTTTTTAATATACTCATAGTATTAGGGTGGATTTCTATCATACTTGATGTTTCCATATAATCTAAAAATGAATTTAATATTTCTTGTACAGTTTGTACTTCTGTCGATGATTTTTCTTCAATATCAAAATAAATATTACTACAATTTTTTACTAATTTTTCAGCAACATCATTATATAAACTATTTGTAATATCATCATTAAATATAGAATCTAACATGCTACTATGTTGTTTAGATTTCAAGATAAATGTTTGGTCAAATGATTGGTATAATATTTTTTTTATAATTAATTCAATATTGTAACATAAAAAATTTTGAGTTAAATGTTTCATCATGAAATATATAAACTTCATTACCTTATTATTATTTGTAAATCGCTGTGATGTAAAATATGTTTCAGATATGTTATTTAATTGTTCATAATAATCGCCCAGATCATCGTCATCCGATTTTTCCAAAAGAGTACGGAATATATCTATATCGGGAGAATCGAGGAAATCATCGGTAGTAAATATTTTATTCCATCCATATATATAACAACCTCTTAGTTTGTCGAGATAGTCGAAAAGTACTTTGTTATAAGCTGATATAATTTGTTTATTATTAACATTTATAGTATTATTCACCTTGTAACTATCTAGTTTGCCAATGTGCTTATTCAATTGTGTTATTATTTTGGTTTGTTTCAAATTGTCTGCTTCTAATTTAGTAATTAAACTGTTTCGATCATTTTTATCTATTGATGTGAGATCTTTATATTTTTGTATTTTTTGTTCATTTTCTTTAATAATATCATGGCATTTTTTTTTACGATCGTCCAATTCACTTAAATAATTTGTTTTTTTTAATTTCATTTTTGGTATATTTTGACCATAATATAAATTCGTATTATATTTACTTAGTTTTTTCAAGTTACATAATTTTTCATCATGTAAAGTTGCTATTAAAAAATGTTGTGTTAAATAATTACAAATAGAAAAAGATAATTCAAGATTAAGTAAAATATTATTAGTATAAGTATTATTTGATTGAATTATATGTTTAATTTCATTAAATTGTGGTGATACAAAATTCTTAATACAACTATATATATTACTAGAATTGTTTCCAATTTTTTTCAAGTGATTCGAATATAATTCTTCTAAATATTTTTTATCATTAGCATTAATAATTACATTATTCGTTTTTTGTAAAATATTCTCTAATTTTTTATAATTAGTATTTTTTATTAATATAGATAATGGACCGTCAGAATCATTATTATGAATATATAAATCAACATTATTATGTATCATATAATCTATAATTTGATTTTCTATCACTATTTTATATTTACTAATTAATAAATATGTATTATTATAATCATCTGGGTATATAAATGTTGATGTTTGTGTAGATAATTGTTCTTGAAATGGTTGATAATTGGTTATATCATTGAGGTAATTAGAATCTACTATCGTGTCAATATTTATATTAAAATTTAATTTTTCATCAAATAATTGAGGTGGGAGCTCTAAATTAGTAATTTTTATATTTTCGATTAGTTTATTATATAATAGTACACTTTCTTGATTAATTGTCTTGATTAAATCTAATTTTACTAATTCTTCAACTATTTTTGAAATAATTAATATTCTTTGAATTTGGTTATTTAGTGTTTCCACGGTGGTAAGTTGTATATTATCAAATAGGGTTGCATCCCCTATAATAGTTTTATATTTGTCTTTTATTAATTCGATGACACTTAACCTATAATAATCTTTCAAAATATAGTCAGTATTAATAGATGGTGGAATTCTACTATTTTTAGACCTCTTAAAATTTGCTTTAAATTCTTCTTTCATAATACGATAGTTTTTATTTATTATATTATTAAATACATTCATATAATTAGATTGTGATATAGGTGATATATCAATTGAATGTAAATCAATATCTGCACTTTTTCCAACAGTTGTTGGCATGTCACCAAAAGCATACCCTATTATACTATCATCATTTTGATAGTAACTGAAAGTATTCTCACCTAATTTATGGTAAATAAAATGTGGGATCTTATACTCCTCCTTACCTGTAATAAATATATAAAATAAATATAAATAACTATTAATATCATTAATAATAGTCTCAAATTCAAGTATATTAATTGGATCAATATTTTCAATATTTCTATTAATATTTGTATGAGAATCCTTCATATAATATTCCAATACATTATTAGGTCGTAAATCATATGCAATCATTTTTAAATATGTCATATGTGTTGAAACAGCCATAATACTCGGATATGTATAAGAAATTAAAGTTGCATATACAGATGATTGTCTTGTTAATTTTAAATGTTTCATATTGTGTTGTATTACATTATTAATTCTATTATTCATTTCAATCATGTAATTCATATGTCTTCTTAATATTTCATAAAATGAATATATTGTGGGTGGGCGAAATAATGTTGAATCACCAGTTGTAAATAATTGCGTGTCATATTTATCTTGATAACGAACATCTTCTATATATATATGTGTTTTTGGATTTATATTCAATAGTAGATTTATTTCTTCAAGTATATCTCCATGAAAATAATTAAATAATTCAGATTCATAATGTGAATCAACGAATGAGTCATTATGTACATTTTCTAATATATTTGTAAAACCATCAATCTCATTTTGTTTTATATCTGGGATTTCGTTTAAAGCTTGTTTCAACTCTTCCATTTTCTTATCATTTTCACCATTATCTTCGCCATTATCAAAACTAGCTACCGATGTATTATAGTTAATAAACGCTCTTTGCAAGGAAGAATCATTTAAAATAATCTTCTTTATTTTAAAATATATATTATTTATTTGTAACGGTTTTAGCGTATCAATGTAACATAATCCAAGATGAGATGCTTCTATTTTTTTAAGAAAACTATGTTCATCATTACTACCACTTGATAAATAAAAGTTAATTTTACTAGGTAAACAATATTCTGTTAATAAATACATATTTGTGTCATTTGATTTATTAAATATTTTAAAAAAAGAGTTTAATTTTAATTGTTTTTCAATCGTGCTATCAATATGCTTCTTTGAATCTTGTGAATTATAACTCAACTTCTGTGAATATGGTTTTTCGTATAATGTTTTTAATCTATCATAACAGTCAGATGGTTGTATTTGTTTATTATTGGCTATATATTTGATTAAACTAAGTGTATCCACTACATTTTGTAATAAAGGAGGTTGTTTCATTTGCTTGTAATATTCTACAATCATAGTACATAATTTTTCAATATCAGTCATGTGTAATGTTTTTATTTCTTTTGATCTGTCGATTGGTTGGCTTAATTGACCCAAAGTTGTATTAGCATGGTCTATTATTTCTTTTAATTCAGGAGTGGCTAATTTTTTTAAATTTTGATTAAAACTAATACCCTTATCTAATTCCACATTTTCGGTTAATAATAAATAAATCCATCTAGTAAATTGGTTACTAATTGATGCAATTTCAATCTTATTCACGGTAGTATTCTTTTCAATCATATGAGTCAACATAACTTGTCTACAAGATATTAACATATCATTTTTTTTATTTGCATAAGCTGATATCAAATAAATAAATGATTGATTTATTTTTACTTCCATACTTGTTGTACATAATCCAGTCTTATTCCATCCATATCTAAAATCATAATATCCTTTGAAAGCAATCGCAAATGTATATAACCATGAAAAATTATTAGTAGCACGTTTGTTTATTAATACAATTAAATATTTATACCCTATATCATTATTGTTAATAATATCTAGTATCTTCTCCTCTTTCTTCAAATCGAATTTTTCATTAATGATATCTATTATATAATTGATTATTAAATCATGTAGTTCTACAACCTTGGTATATTTTGTATCGTCAAAATCGGCTATAGCTTTTTTGGAACTATCTACACCTCTAAGTTTTGCTTCTTTAATAGTATCCACAATAGCTTGATTAGTCTCATATTCAGGGGGTTGATTTATATCAATTGGCTTGATTATAAATGGAGTTTTCATAGCACCAGCAAATGTGTCATTTAAAATTGCATATAGTGCCAAAGTTTCAGCTCCAGTCAGATTCTTGTCTAGGTGTCCAGTTGATTGGTCTATCATTATTTTTTTAATGGCATCTATAAAATTGTTCATATACTCTTTAGCCGTGGTTTTAGTAGAACCCATCAAGTCAGTGTAATGTGTATGTGCCTCATTATATAGGGTAGAATTTTTATCCCCTATCTTGGATGGAGGATTCTCATGTATAATATTTACATATTTGTTAGCAGCATCATATGCTTTTTTGTTAGCACTGTACAAGTATACAATTGCATCTTGAACATGTTTTTTAACAGTATTTATATGGTCATTTGCACGAGACAGAAAAAAGTTATAATCACTTGTGTAGTTTCTTAAATTCAGTGCAGTGTATTGGTAATTTGTTATATATCTAATATTGTTTATATAATATTCAATGTATATTATGATAGCAGATGCACCAGTTGCAACAGCTGATGCAGAATTTACAATTGCTGTAATATTATCAATGTTTTTTTTATAATCACGCTTTTCCGAATCAGAATTTGCTTGAAATATTTTTTTATAAGCATCTAAAATCAAATCAAGAGCCTTTAGACAATGATTAATTTGATTAATAAATTTATTTATTCTATTCATCTCATATTCAACACCAGTGTAACACTTTTTGTGAAACAAATATGCTGTGTTTTGATTTGCTATATTCTTATTACTATTAATCCAATCATTTCTGGCGCCATCATACAGATTTAAAAGGTCTTCTTCATACGTATTATCATTTATACGTGTATATATTGAATACATTGAGTCGTCTTCTGTTGGGATAGTATCTAGGTTTACTGGAAAAATATTAGTATCGTTATATAGGGGGAATATATCGTGTGCGTCTGATGCATTTATATAGTTTAATGCATTTTCTATATCCTCTTCAACCTGTGTATTTATATCAGATGTATATACAATATTAATGTCTGGTTTATTTAATTTGATTACACCAATTGCGTGTTTTACTGCAATCGAAGTATTCTTTAAAATACTAATTAACAAAGTTACAGAATTATTATTATGAGGTTCGTACATATTTCCACCATTTTGAACGAGGAGTGTGTTATATAGTTTTTTCATGTTTTCTAAAGCATCACTTGCATAGTAAGAAGGGTTGTATGTATCATTAAATTTTTGTTTACTTGTTATACCAGCATTTTTAGCAAGTTCGATAAAACTATGTTCATAACCAAATCTAATGTGTTTTTCAGTAGCAATTAAATGTTTTTTTATTGGCTTGACCTGAAGAAAATTATTGGAATAGAGTTTATGAGCATTATCGGCGCCAGTGATAATATGAGTACCCAATTCGGTCGTAGCTTGAAGGACTTGTTGTATCACATGAGCAATGCCAATGATGTTAGCACCGGGGTTTACAGTTATCAAATGATTGAATTCTTTGTCACTTTTTGTAGCCAATCCATTGATGGCATCTGCAAAAGCATTATTGGCAATAGCAACGGTATTAATCGAGTCAATATATTTAATAAATGTTGTAGTGATGCGCAAGTCATTTACTCGAGTGCGGAGGGCATTGAAGGTATCAAACTTAATCAAATCGATGAGAGTAGCGGTAGCGGCAGTGGTAGCGGGATTGGTAGCGGCAGTGGTAGCGGCATTGACAGCGGCATTGACAGCGGCATTGACAGCGGCAGGGGCATTAACTGCAGTGACGATGGTGTTGGCATAAACCAAGATTAGCTTATAATTAGTTTCCAATACTTGAGCGGTAGCATTGATAGCAGCTATTATAGCGGCTGGGGCTGGGGCTGGGATTGGGGCTAAAATGTTTCCTAGGGTTGTAACAGCTTGTAGTGTAACAGTATTGGAATTTGTCCAGATACTAATGATAGTGTTCATATGGTTGTTAACAATGACAGCGGCAGCGGCACCGGCAGCGGCATCGGCACGAACTTCCTCAATTAGATCAATTGCATTGAGAGTGACTTCTCCAATTGCTTCTTGGACTGCAGCGATGGCATTAATAATTAGAGCTACAATGTTTTTCATGTCGTTTTTGTAATCAAGCTGTATATCGTCATCACCGTTGATTATGTCACTCAATGCTTTGAGTTTTTCACTGACGCTGTTAGGGTTTAATTGTGGATTATTATCTTCGAGATGGGCTTGGGGCTTGACAAGAAGTTTATTAGCATAATCAAGGTAGCCTGGGATACGGGGGATATTTACCAAGCTGTCTTCTACTGCATTCTGGTTTAAATTAACCGGCCCATTCGCCTGCGCCTCCGCCATCACTAAACCGACTGCAGCATTTCCACCACCCGCATTTTGTATATTTTCACCTGGGTTTTGAAAGCAGGGGGCTAGCAGAGCATTACGTGATTGACCTACTTGAAATATTTGATCACTAGGGTTGCCCCCATTAGCCCGGGCGTTTTCTGCAGCATTTATTGCAGCCTGCTTATCACCAAAATTATTTTGAATAAGGGTGATATGAGTGTTGAGTAGTGGACCACCGTGATTATTTAAAATACCTAATATAGCATTATTACGATCATTTCTTACGTTTTGATACGCTGAGGGATATTGCACGTCAGCTATAAGTTGAGTAGTGCTAGTAAAACCACATGCCATGTTATATGCATCGTTTGCACTGGTATTATAATTATTAAAATTGACGTCGGCGACGGCTAGTTTGGCGGCTAGTTCTGCCCTAGTTGTAAATTTATTACTATATGCTTCAACCACCTCTTCAAAATCAATTTCGCCACGACAATCAAATTTTAGATCTAGTTTCCCGTTATATGTGTTGTATTTAAATATATTACCGGGTTTTGTATGTGCATGATTCATATATTTAACTGCTTTTTGTGCAGCGTCAGTGGCTTTATCTAAATTATCAGATATTATCGTGTTATTAATATCATTTGTTATTTGGATCGTGTGAGCAGCAATAGCAGTGTTTTTTGCTGCTATTGCTGCGTTTATGACAGCATTTGATACATATGCATTATAAAATGATTTAGTATAAATAGCGTTATATGATTCACTATATATATTACCAATATTAGTTTGTCTAAACCATGTTAAATTATCTGACGAACTACCATTCATGTCTAATTTAGTTGAACGTAATGCTTTCATACCAGCTTTTTCTAAATTTAATCCAGCTATTGTTGCATTTTTATGCACATCTTTGTATTTCTTATTAAATTCAGTTATATAATTATCATATATTTCTTTTAACGAGGTAATCATGTCATCAATATAACTCTTCTTAGTTTTTGTTATTTTGTCTTTGAGATAATTATTATTATTTACGATAGTATTATCATTGACGACCGTGTCTATCCATTTATTATAATCTATTAATAAGCTATATGCCATTATATTTATAATTTTTACATCTGTCTCCTCAACCAATTTGAATAAGTTCACTCGATTAACTTCGGTAATTTCATTTTCTATATATACCCTTCGAGATCCACCAATAAATGACTGATTTTCCCAATCAATAATATCAGATGCAGAGTCGATTGCGTCAGGATGCAAATATAAATCATCTTCATCAATGACTGGTTGACTGTTAATATTTTTTTTTCGTTGTTCACTATACATATCATTTATATCATACTCCTCTAGAAGATTTTGATTATTGAGATTATTGAGTTTTTCTACTTTATCATTTAATTTATTTTTAATATATTCATTTGTATCGGAATTTTTAATAACACTTAATCCAGACTTGTCATCTGGGGGAAAGGAATATGGTTTTGTAATATGAATATCAATAGATTCAATTGATTGAAAAGATCCCCATTGTTGACTTATAGATGATTTGAAATTATTCATACTCATATAGCGAAGTTCTTTTAGTTGTTTAATTTTATCATTTTTTGCAACACCATTATCTTTCATAGTATATTCAATATAATCTTGATGAAATTGTTTGATAATCTCTAATCCACTTAAATTATTAGAAGTAATTGAATTTTTCATAGTGTCTTTTATGGCATCAATATAGGAATTGTTTTTTATTTTATCCCAAATTGCAGATTTTAATTGTTTCCACTTATTTAGTTTATCCTGATCTAGTGTTTTTTGTTTAGGTATTATTAAACCACGTATACCAGTGTCTTTTTGTTCTTCTATTTGAATTTTTCCAGTTAATAAATTATGAAATGGGGTATTACCCATATCATCTTGATAATTTATATTAACATTTTTATCTATTAAAAATTTGACAATATCTGTATATTGTTTCTTACACGCAATATGTAATGGTGTTAAATTCACAGAATTTGGTAAAGCAGGATTAACATTTTCATTATATAAAAACTGTATCATATTCATACGAATTGCTTCAGTGTTTATAGTATCATTCGAGTTCATTAATGTTTTATGCATCAAATTATTACCCATATTATCAGTCACTGATAATGAAATTTGTTCCATAATTGAATATAATTTCAAGTCATGTGTATTCATCTTGTCGCAAATATTAAATAAATCAGCTATTTTTTTTTCATCAACTTTAATAACAGTTTTATATGGTTTATCAAATTTATTTGGATACATATATATTATAATATATATATAATTTTTTTTTAAAGTAATAAATTATAATATATATTATAATTAACATGCATTCTAATAAAAATATATTTAAATATGGACCTCCGGTTAATATGATTACAGTTCAACCATCGTCACGAAATTCAACATATACTACAAATATTGATAATAGTGTTAAAAATTTAGTGAATACATCTATAAATACTACAATTAATACAACTGTTGTAGATATAGTTACAACGAATTTATCAACAATTATTGATAATTCTACTACATTTATAGACAATATTGAAAATATTATCACTAATTCACAGGAGATAACCAATATTTTTCAAACAAAACTTCCACTTCACTTGTTAATAGATACATTAGCAATATCTTCAACTGGTATTGATAGATTAATACATTTATCTAATTCACATTTTGAAAAGACATGTGTTTATTCTGATGCAAATAATTTTACCAATTTAACAGAATATAGCGATTATGGTATTGTTACAAATAAACCAGTTTATTTAAATAATAAATTAGTTATTAAAAATATAATTTTAGATGTAAATAATAATTATTTATATTTCAATAATAATCGACTATTAAATGATTCTATTATAACAAATATTGGAACTGACTCAGTTGTAACAACATTAAATGCAGGAACTGGAAATGTTTCACGAAATATTAATATTGGTAATATATTTAATACAACTCAATTAAACTTGTCAGCTGGGTCTGGTGATATTAATATAACAGGGGATACTAATATAACTGGTGATATGAATATAATGGGTGATGCTACTATAATGGGTAAAATGAATATAACGGGTGATATTGTTTTAACAAGCGATGTGTTAAATTTGACAAGTGGTCTAATTAGTTTGTATTCATCTAATAGCGGTATTACAATGAATTCATCCAACACAATTGATATTGGTACAAACGATACATCTCAAATCATTACAATTGGTAATAATAATTCTGGTACAGCATTTGCGGGTAATACGATTAACTTGTCAAGCGGTCTTATTAATATGAATTCATTTGGTAGCGGTATTACAATGAATTCATCCAACACAATTGATATTGGTACAAACGATACATCTCAAATCATTACAATTGGTAATGATACAAATGATAGTATGCTTAATTTGACTAGTGGAAATAATGGTGTTAAAATTAATGCTAATACTCGCACATGGTCATTTAATAAGAATGGGGATATCATATTACCAGAAGGTGGGAATATATTAGATAGTGGTGGGAATATACTGGGTAGAACAACTAATAATATATTGGAATTATCACCATGGGCGATTGATGACAACATGGATATATCAACCAACTCACTTGTGACTATTAATCAAAATTTAAATATGAATTCAAATAATATTACTAATATAAATAGATTGGAAATAACATCTTCTACACATAATATAAGTATTAGTACAATGATACCATTAACTAGTGGAACAGGATGTGTTGCAATTGGATATAATGTATTGTCTAATAATACAGATGGTTATGCAAATGTAGGAATTGGTGGTCCTAGTTTATATAGTAATACAACTGGACAGCAAAACATGGCAATAGGTGGTGGATTATATAGTAATATAATTGGTAATTCAAATAGTGCATTTGGATATAATTCATTAAATTTCACAACTGGGTCTTATAATACAGCAAGTGGATGTAAATCACTTATTTATGCTGTAGGTGATTATAATATAGGAATAGGTGTATATGAGTTGGATGATTTTAGCAAGCAATATATTTCAAATACAATTTCAATTGGAACAAATATTACATTACAAAATAGTAATAGCGGAATGTTAAAATATTCAATTGTTGAAAATACAAGTTTCCCTACTACAAATGAGTTTTGGTTTGGAGATCCAGATAATGGATGGATTGATGTTTATGTCAATAGTTTGAAAAATAATGGAGATTTAACAGTATCAAGTTCAAGTAAATCATGGATATTTAATACAAATGGGGATATCATATTACCAGAAGGTGGGAATATATTAGATAGTGGTGGGAATATACTGAGTAGAACAAATAATATTCCATTAGAACCATCACCATGGGCAATTGATGACAACTTGGATATATCAACCTATTCTGATGTAAATATATTTGGACAAGTTATTATAGCTGGTGATATTAATTTATCTGCTGGGAAAGAATATAAAATTGGTGATGTAAATATTTTAGATTTAAGTAAACCAACCTCAAATACACAAACAGCAAATGGACCAATAGATATTACAACAACTACAACTTTTTTTGATTTATCAACTGGAAGTATTAATAATAGTTCTTCAATAGCAAATGGTAGTTATGATGGACAACTTAAAAATCTTGTTTTGTCTGTAAAGGTTGGAACAAATCAATTATATTTACCAAAATTTTTATTAACTAATTTAGAAGAAAATGTTGAATTAAAGTTTCAAGGCGAAAGTGTATCTATGGTGTGGAATAATACTACATCCAAATGGATTGTAAATTCAAAGAATAGTCATATAATGGGTAATGGTATCCAATCCTACGGTGATATTAATTTATCTAGCGGGGATTTAACAATACCAAGTGGTGATATAACAATAACTGGTAATTTAAATATTACCCACGCAACAGCTGGAGCAACTAATCTTGTTTTTGGAACTTCAGCGGGGTCAGCCTTAGCCAATGGAGCAATAAATAATGTTATTATTGGACAAGATGCCTTAAATGTTGTAACCACTGGTGACAATAATACAGCAATTGGTTTTGAGGCTCTAAAGGCTCAACATGCTACTATTGGAAATAATGTAGCGGTTGGTTCCGGTGCAGGTGTAGCAATTACCACTGGCACTGAAAATGTTATTATTGGTAAAGGAGCAGCAGCGGGAGCAACTACATCTGATAGTTGTGTAGTTATTGGACCAGGTACTTGTGCAGCAAATATGAGTGGTGAAGCTAATATTGTGATTGGACATAATTCAGGTGCTGCAATTACAATAGGGCATGATAATGTTGTAATTGGAAAATTTGCAGGTAACGACATGAATGAAGGAAACCAAAATATTATGTTGGGAACTCAAGCTGGTTTAGAACTAACCACGGGTAATAATAATATTATGATGGGTGTTGATGCTGGTAGAAATATACAAACAGGTGAGGCTAATATAGCAATTGGTGTTCAAGCATTGCTAACTCAAAACCTTGCTGTTTCTAATAATGTGGCGATTGGTGTTACCGCAGGACGTAATCTTACAACTGGTGCCAATAATGTTATGATAGGTAGGTCTGCCGCATCTGGAGCAACCGAGGCAGATAGTTGTGTAGTTATTGGAACAAGCACGTGTAATGCGGCTATGACAGGTGCTTCTAATATTGTGGTCGGTGCTGGAGCAGGTTTAGCAATTACCACCGGTAATAGTAATGTTATGATCGGACGAGATGCATGTGCTTCATTAGATACTGGAACAAGTAATACGATATTAGGACATTCAGCTGGTAATACAGCTACTACTGGTTCAACTAATGTATGTGTTGGTAATGATGCGGATGTATCAGGTACAGGTGCAGTTAATCAAACCGCAATTGGTGCCGGAGTAACTTGCCAAGCAGATAATCAGGTTGTTTTAGGTAATACGAGTGTTACAGATGTATTTATGGCTCAAGATAAAGGTGCGACTGTTCATTGCGGTGCTGTAACTGCGAGCGGTGTTATAAATTTAGGTAATACCACCGGGTCCGCAGGAGTTTTAACATCAAAAATTAGAA
>Ga0315331_10000920_pt1 | contig 21546 bp, 17 predicted proteins | sample M160m34915metaG_FD_203456 | JGI IMG/M metagenome (GOLD analysis project Ga0315331, IMG submission 203456) | Ammonia-oxidizing marine archaeal communities from Monterey Bay, California, United States - M1 60m 34915 | ecosystem: Environmental > Aquatic > Marine > Intertidal zone | place: USA...
GTTGTATTGCTTTAACTGTAGTGGGTGCAGCTTCTACAGGTTGGTCTGTAGTCTCACTCTTTCTGTCAAATATGTAAGATTTACCGTCGTACTTTTTATTACTATCTGCATTACCAAACAAGTGATTACCAATAGTTAGAGTACCACGCTTACGACCTTTCATTTTACTTAACCAATTAGGTTTGCTAACCTTTTCATTTACATAGTGTGTTGCACCATCTGTAGGATCTTCATAGCTACCTTTCAAGATATCACTAGCGGCTTTGTATGAATCCTCACTTGCGCGAAGTTTCATCATATCTTTACCTTGTTCACCTTTGGCGTAACCTGTCCAAGAGTTCCAAGGGGAAAACTGCCCCCTTCGTAAAATAACGCCGCGAATACCCTTACCATAACTACCTGAAGCAGCACGGTTGGCAATAGTAGCACCTACTGCAACCTTACCTTCGTAAGATTCCCCTCTAGCCTCTGCCTCAATAGTACGTGCTAATATCTCAAGTTCTGACATCTCATCTGGACTATTGTAAACTTTGTACTCAGGTACTTTAAAACCTACTGGATCTAACCCTTCTGGTCTAGCTTTAGGACGTTTGTTACCTCTAGGGTCAGTCATAATACCTTTAGGCTTCTCTAGCATCTCATTACTACGAACATCTATACTAGGTGCATCAACAAGCGCTGGGCTGTCTGCCATATCTGGCTGTTTACCTCTAGAGACAGGTGTGACCATAGGCTGAACTACATTCCGAGCTTCCCTAGCGTTATCTCTCATAGTCAGATCAGCACCCTGCATATCAGCACCACTGAACATAGCAGTCCTAGCTGTCTCTGATAGTTGCCCTATAGGGGGTCTAGTTGCTTCCATCAGAGCGCTATTGATAGCTTCATTCATCTGCTCATCTTTGTAGAACATATCCAAGTTATCTAAGTAGTCTTGAATAAGGTTAGATTTTACAGGTGGGGCTTTCTTCATACTCTTCAAGTCATACTGGTCAGCCTGTAGGCGAGCAAAGTCTTGTAGCATTGTTTGGTTTTCATCTTTAGCTTCTACAGGTTTAGGCTCTGTAGGTCTACTAATTATGGACTCTGTGGGTGTAGTCTCTTCTTGCTCTGGAAGAACTTCTTGCAGAAAGCTTAGGGCATCAAAGGAAAATTGTACTTCGCTCATTTTATCTATCGTCCTTTTCACCAGTGATGGGGTTCCTACCTCTGAACTTATTACCCAAATAACCTTCGATAACGGCACTACCAAAATTACCCATAGCGCCCCAAAAACCAGAAGATTTAGCAGCACTTGCTGCCTGTTTAGCATCCTCTGATGATAGCTGTGCAATAGCAAGCTGGGTTGCTCTATCGGCATCATTGTTAGCAGACTGCCAAGCATAACTCATCATATCCCTAGTCTCTTGCATCATAGCACTAAACGCTAAGGCTGTCATATTAGTTGCAGCCGCCGCATCCGCACGATTAGCTTCATTGGTTGCTGCAGTATCTATAGTGGCAACTGTTTGATACCACGACGCATTAGCTTGCTCAATTATAAGCTGGTTACTAGCATTGAATCTTTCACGCTCATCTACCATCTTCTTATTGAACTGCTCAATAGCGTTTGTTTCACCAGCATTAAACCTATTCTGAGCATTAGCTTGTTCAGAGTTAAACATACTAAGTGATGAACTTAGATTATCATAGAACTGGTCAACCTGTATCTGATTAGATGCGTTAAACTGTTTAGCCGCATTTTCAGCCGCTTGGTCAGACAACAAAGCATTAGCACGTTGTTGGGCCTTAAATACGTTAGTCTGTTGCTCATTCTCTAAGTTCTGCATATCCATCTGTAGAAATGCATTAGCTTGCTGTATAGCCGCCTGTTGACGGTTGTTTAAATTAGCTGTGTCCATCTGAGTCATTGCTGCAGCATCAGACAACACCTTAGCATTAGCTGCATTTAAGTTAGCTAGATCTACTGACTGAGCTAAACGAGCATTCTCTAAAGCAATCTGTTGCTCTGCAGTAAAGTTCATATTAGCTATATCAGAGATCTTAGCTGCATTAGCTACACGAGTCTGAAACTCTTGGTTAAACTCTAAGTTGAGGAACTCAGCACGTTGCTGTGCAGCAAACATAGCAGACTGTTGCTTGTTAGATAAATTCTGTAACTCAAAGCTTGCTGCAGTCTTAGCATCCTGAGAAGCTATAGGAATAGCGCTCTCCATTGCCGCCTGTACAACAGCCATACCCGCCATACTAGAGGAGCTAAGACCTCTAGCCGCTAGTGCCGCTGATGCCGCTCTCATAGCCCCCGCAGCCCAAGCTGGTGGGTTCTTACCTTCAAAGTCTTCCATAAGACCGCTTAACTGGCCTTGGACTGTAGCATCAGAAGAGGGTGCGCCTGTAGCCGCCTCAAAGCTTGTCTCTTCCTTTACACGATCCATATCGACAGAAGATCCTGAGATCATCTCACCGTCTTCTACCTTACGTTTATCAGGTGCCTTAACTGTTTGTGCGGCTGTAATCTGTGCTGCAGTTAAACCTAGTTGAGCTAACTCATCAGGGTTCATAGTCGCAGCTTTAGCTAGAGCCTCGTCACTAGGTAGCCCAGTTGCTGCAGTTAAGGAATCTAAAGTTTTCTGAACCTCATCTGTAACTGTAACGGCTTCAACTGTAGGGGCGGGTTTCTTTTCTGGGGCTACTACGTCTGCTTCTGTTTCTGCAGTTGTTGCAGTTGCCTTCTCAGCATCTCCAACCTCACCAGTGCCCTCAGCAATGGTTTGTTTATCATCTGTAACTATCTTCTCTACGTCTGTTTTAGTAGTTAAAGACTCAGGATCATTTATGGCTGCAGATGTCATCTCCACATTAGAGGGCATCTCAGTAGTTTTAAATGAAGTCTCTGCACCTTGAAGAGCTTCTTGGGCATTTCTTAACCTAGTCTCAGCCTCAGTAACCTTTGTTACTAGAGATGCATCGTCTGGGTTAGCTGATTGAGCATCTCTAGCGGCCTGTAAAGCTTCTTGAGCATCAGCTACACGTTTCTGTGCGGCATCTAGTTTAGCTTGTCCACCCTCATTGAAACCTTTTACGTACATACCATTATTAGCTTTTACTGGTTGAGGGTTTAAAACACGCATAGCTTGCTCTGTTGCATTACCTAGTTTAGCTTGATAAGCAGGATTAGATGCAATAACTCTACGCTGTTCATCACCTTGCATACCAGCTAACTCAGGCACAATCTTGCCTCTCTGCTCTGGTGTAAATCCTAAGAAACGTTTTGCCATCTATTTTTCCTTACTTGCCTACTTGCATCCATACGGCAGTAGCTATGAATGTCAGTACTGCAACTGTTCCTAATTGTACTAAAGTTTTCCAAATACTTTTCTTTGTGTCTCTCCAAGAGTCCAACAAACTACGTAGCTCTTTAATGTCACTAGCTGCATCCATATCAGATAAGCCTAAATCACACAAGGCTTGTCTAGCGCCCTTCTTAGCAGCTCTGTCAAGCATTTCTTCTAACTGTTCTGGTGTAAAGTCAGACATTATAAGTTTACCGTATATGTTCCGGGGTTAGTATAAGTGTAAGTTGACCCACCTACAGTAATAGAAACTCTTCCACCAGCACCATTAGCACCAGTTGTACCACCGTTGGGATCAACACCACCAGTACCTTTAGCGCCTACTACAATAGTTAATACTGATCCTGTATAGATATTAACTGAGGAAGTACCTTGGTTTCTGTCTGCCGCAGAACCCCCAGCACCAGCGGGGTCTGTGTTGTATACTGAACCAAAGAAGTTTGTTTGTCTACGGCCTCCACCGCCACCGCCACCTGCGCCATACGATGTTGCAGGAGCAGCAAATCCGTTTTGTTGCTTATTGGAGTCAGCGCCACCAGCACCAAATGCACTAGCCTCACCACTACTATCACCGCTATGGTTGAGAGAGCTTGCAGCGCCACCTGTGCCACCAGTAGAAGTTCTTCCTAAAATAGTTGCACCTGAGTGAGTAATAGTAAAAGTACTGTTACCGCCATTACCACCATCAACTTGACCACCAGTACCAGCGCCATTATTCATACCGCCACCGCCGCCGCCACCACCGCCGATTACATCGAAGGAGACAGACTCAACCGAGTCACTACCATACCATTCAGAAAAGTCCATATCTGTTGCAGAACCTTTACTAATTAAACCTCTTATATCAGAATCATTAAGTGAAACAGTAGTTCCACTTACACCTGACCCAGCTGCCTCTACGTGCATCTGGTTAAGAGAGATAGCTCCTGATGAAGGTAATGCCATTACTTAGTCCTTTAAGGTGTTAGAGCGCCATAAGCAGTTATATTACCTTCTACAGTAAGGTTACCATTAGCATCTAGTTGCATCCTACAGGTGCCACCAGTAAGAAATTTTAAAGTAGTTCCTGACTGTTCAATTTCCCAAGTGCCTAAGTCAAGTTTAGAGGCTTGTACGGTTGAATTAGGATCAGTGGAAAAAGCACCAGTAGAACTATTATAAGATATACCGCCACTAGCTGATAAAGCCTCTCTAGCTGGAGTTGCAACTCTCGCGTCTGTAAAGTAAAGATTACTATCGCCTTCAGTAATTGAATCTGTATCGTGATTACTTACATCACTAACCGTTCCAGTTACATCTCCAGTCAAATCTCCTTCGAAAGTAGAGGCGACAACAGTACCTGCAGTACCAGTAAAAACTTCACTACTGTTTGTTGCATCTGGTATAAAGGTAAATTTACCTGAACTATCATCGAAACCAAAGAAACCTAGTTTAGCAGCGGTTCCATTATGCCATTTAAACTCAATACCACGATCTTTGTTATCATCTGCGGCAGGTGCGGTATCCCCACCTAGTGTGAAAATAGGATCATCTACAGTTACAGTTGTACTATTTACTGTTGTTGTAGTACCACCTACAGTAAGATCACCGTCTACTGTGAGATTATTAAAAGTAACATCATCAGTTGTAGCAACTTCTTGACCAATAGAGATCTCTCCGCTAGAGATAGATACACCAGTTCCACCACTAAGACCACTTTGAAGCTCAGTAGTAGTTGGCCCTGTGTAGCTGATAACGCCCGTAGTACTATTATAAGCTATGTCACCTTGACCGCTAACTTTAGTAACAGAGATAGCACTTTTTGCTGCACTGTCTGCTCTAGTAGACGTATAGTAAAGATTACTAGTACCTTCTGTTAAATCATCAGTGTCGTGATTAGACAGACTTGTGACTTGTCCTGTTAAAGTCGCTGGAACAGCCGCTTGCGTTACGTTACCGTTTGAGTCTGTTTCCTCTACAACCCCGTTATTAAGGATAATTGCTCCAGAGGAGTTTAATACGTCACCCTTTACGTTACCTGTTAGTAATCCTGAGAAACCACCGTTACCTGTTACTGTACCTGTAAAAGTAGATGGGGGAGTTACAGTAAACGAACCAGTATTAGTAGCATTGCTAAAAGATACATTACCAACAACAGTTAAGTTGTTATCTAAAGTTGCAACACCTGTTACATCTAGAGTACCTTGAAAATCAGCATTAGCACCAGTAAACTGAAGCGCATCTGTAGTACCAGACTTAATTGTCATATTACCAGATACATTGTTTAGGCTACCAAAGTCAACACCAGCATCTTTTAAAAGAATGTTACCACCAGCTACATCTACAGTCATATCTCCAGCGACATCTACAAGAAGATCACCTGATGAAACATCTATCTCGTTATCTGTAAGGGTCATATAACCACTAGTACCAGCTACTACAGTATTTCCATCAAGAGTATCCGCTGAAACAGTAGAACCAAATCTACCATTTTTAAACCTAGCGCTAGACGTTGAACCACCAAGATCTATAGTATTATCACCATTAGGTAAAACTTGAGTTGCATTTACTGTAATCTGACCTGCAGGGCCAACCTTTTCAATAGGCGCTCCTGAGTCAGAAGAACTAGGATCGTGGTTGTGACCAGATGAACCACTGAAAGCACTTTGAACAGCATTAAACTCAGCATTAAGGTCATCAGCGTCAATAACCTCATTGTTAGCTATCTGACCTGTAGTATCTTGTCTTGTATATCCTGCCATTTTAGTTTGTCCTTACTGTCTTTCGTTAGTTCTAAATTCTAACACTGCAGTGTCTAATTTAAACGTTGGATTAGTAGAGTTATCTTCGTACTTAAGTGAGACTGTCTTACCACTACCTAATGTAAAAGTTTCATAAACCCTATCAGCAAAACTGCCATAAGTAGATACACTGTATACTGAAGTAGGGGCACCATATAAAGCCGCTGTTCCTGAAGAACTCTGAAGTGTTGCTGTAGGCGGGTCAATAGTAGTACCCCTAGTTTGACCATCAAAGTCATACGACATATTCATATCTAGACTAAGTGTGGCAGTTGGCTCAACATAAGTTGTAACCCTGTAAAAAGTTTTTCGTACTTGAGGATCTTGAATAGGCATATAAGGGGATTCGTAAACACACCTTATGTTTTCAGAATCAAAACTAGAACCAAACTCCATCTTATAAACATAACCAGAATCATTAGCAAAAACGACAGTTTCAGAGTTTCCTGTAATAAGGCTATCAGAAACGTTTACTTTCATACCCACTAGAGTTGCCCAAGCTATAGAGTCTGCACCTTGAGCAGAAAATTTTGTAGCAAGTAGCCCAGAGGATACGTCTGAGGGAGTGCTTGCGTTGTAAGCGAACACCCTATACTGAGCCTTCTCTCTTACAACCACAGAAGAAAAACTACTAGCGACCTTTAAAAAACTCTCTGTATCTTTCTTGATAGGGGCAGATGCAACAGCTAAAGCAAAGTCACCAATTCTATCAGTAGCAGATAGTAACCTAATACCATCAGAAGATAGGTACATAACATCCCCACCTACCTCTTGAATAGTTTCTTTAGATATACACCCAATACCTAAAGCTATAGGAGCTAATTGAAAATCAGCTTCACTATTCCCTACTAACTTGAATATAGAGGACTTAGTAAAGATTATAAGCTGATCTCTAAATACTTTAAGACCTTCTACATCAGAACCTACATTTATAACACCCGCACCACTAGCAGTACTAAAATTAGTCTCATCAAAAGGTACACTAAATACTACCTTATCACCATTAGCATAAAAAATATGATTCTTAAAGTTTTCTACATCAGAAGCTGTTGCAATGTCTGCAGAGTTAGAAGAAGATAGAAAAGTAAAAGTATTATCTGTATCATTATATACGGCGGGAAAGTTAACACCGTCTACTAATATAGTTTTCTTTTTACCACCAAAGACAACATCAACAAATCTAACCCTTTGTCCTAAAGAAGCAGCGGTTCCTTTTAAAGTCCACCCACTACCTTGACTTTCATAATACTTTGTAACACCACCATCAGCCCTAGCCGCTAGAACAAACCCCGGCCCTAAAACTTTTGAAAGAAGTACATCTCCTGACCCCGGTAAAACTGAGTTGGAAAACTTAGCAAAACCCTTTACTTTAGAGTACCCCCCACTTGTAGAGGGTTCAAGGTTCTGTAGAACAGCAGCTGAACCTACAGCGTTTACACCTTGTTGAAGAGGGCTTAGGTTTGAAATAAGACCCCCTCTAAACTCTATAGGAAATGTTTGATACTGTATAGCCATTAGTAATGTACTCTAGTGTCTCTTACATAGTTTGTTCTATTTATAAAAGTACTTCGTAGATGCTTTATACCCATAAGAAACTTTTGCTGTAAAGCATTCGCTGCTTGCATATCACCTTTAAACATAAACAAGTAGTACATAGCCCCATCTACAATAACGTGTCTAAAATACTCTGGTAAAGCAGGAACGTCTGTATTTTTAACTAAGTCTACAGGCAGTCTATAATACTCGTAAAAGATAGTGTAAGCCTTGTCTGGAGCAGGTACTAGTCCGTATTCCCTACTAGGAGTTTGAAACACATAACGGGGCATACCTTTTAACTCAGAGTTATACTCGTAATCTGCGTATTTGTCAAGGTATTCTTCGTATGAAATCAATTTTAATTTAACTGTTTCATTACCTAATGTAGTACTTCTAGCTATTCTAAAGCTATCCCAGTCAATAGTCTTAGCATCCCCGGGTGTGGAGTATCTAACAATGCTCTCTGTAAGTGTCTCTTCTTCCTCAGAGTGATTAAAAGGCCACTCATATTCGTGTTGATTTATAAAATTAATAGAAGAGTTAACAGAGTCTTTAATAGCAGAATAGTAACCAGTAACTGTATTAAAGTTATCTGTCGTAAGCTCTACCTCATTAGACCTTCTGTTTATGTCGTTAACTATGCCTAAAAAGTCGTATGCCATATCACTGTTCCCGCATTCTTATTTTGATAGATCTTTCTACAGTATTAGCTAAGTTGTTAGTTATACGACAGGTAAACTTGTAGTCAACATTGTTTAAACCAGCGCTAATGTATATTGTCGCAACTGTGTCTGTATTAGTCGTAGCTGTGATAGTTATGTTGTTAAGAGTTTGCCCAGCCGTAATCTCTTGCATAACACCGTTAGCATCTCTAAGGAACCAAGCCACGCTTGATATTGTTTTATTACCTAGAAACCGTGACCAATCTACACTATAGTCAAGTGTTTCATCTGGGTCTTTGTTGGGCCACCTAAACGCCATTTTATAATCCTTTACTTAAGTAATGTAATGTAGACATACCTATCAAAAGGTGTTGTGTCTTTCTCTACAAACACTGTTCTGAGTTCTTCTACTATAACAACAGTTCTTTCTTTTGGTGTACTTGACATTAAGCAGCCCTCGACACATAAACAGTTCTTGCTCTGTCATAAGAGTTCTTAAACTGCTCAAAGTTAAACCCGTCTGTAGATAAAGTTAAAGAACCTTTACTTACAGTGACTAAGGGTAGAGTACTTAGTTGTACAGATGTGTTTATTACACCTTTTACTTCATCAGACGCATTGAAAGCAAAGCTTGCAGAGGGTAATACCTTTACAACATTTATAACTAGTAAGCCAGTTACAGAAGAAGAAGAAACTCCAGAAGGACTTGCCTCGCCTGTAAAGGCTTGTTCAATACTAAACGCTGTAGTAGAACTTACGCCTGTAATGACAGCAATAGAATTTATATCAAGCGTAGGCGCAACTTGTGAAGTAGTGGACACAGAGCTAATAGCAACACTGCTATTATGAGAAGTAGTGAGAGAACCTACTTGTAGTGAACCAACTACACCCTGTAAAGGCTCTTGACTAGAACCAGATAAGTTGTTAGTAGACACTGAAACTGATACAGAGGTTATAGGTACAGAAATACCTACAGAAGCCTGACCTACAGATACCTGAGAAGATACAGATAATGCTGGGGGTATAATTTCATCTATGTCAACTATTAATTCGGAAATCTGTGACGCAGAGGTTGACGTTGGTAATGTTACGCTTAAGTTTATTACTAAGTTATTAACAGTTGTGCTTGAAGAAGTATTAGATACAAAAGCTTTTACAAGTAAAGCTATATCTTCTATGGAAAATTGAGCGCCTGTACCACTAACAGTTCTAGAGGATGACGCTGACTTACTAACATCGTTTACTGAAAATACGGAATTAGCAGAGGGAAGTACTTTATTACTTGAGTGTGTCTGGGTGACAGAGGTTGAGATTGAGTTTGAAGAAGTGCCTACTAAGTCTGCATTACCGTTTCCAATACTTGATAAATTATTATCTATTAATGCAACGGATGTGGTAGAAGATATAGTAACAGATGAACTGACGGATAGATTTGCTGTAACTGTAGAAGATGTTGCACTAGGCAGACCAGCGCTTGGATTTACAGTAAATGTGCCTACAAAACCTTGAGAGGATGTAGTTAAAGGGAATGAAGTTGAGTCGCAAATAGGGGCAACATCTTCAACATTTATTTGTAAAGGTACTGAAGTAAGTGACTTATTGCTTGAGTGAGTTTGACTAATATTTTCTAAAGACGTTACACCAGTAGAACTGTCAAGCTCTATACTGGAACTTACGTTAAAACTATCAATATTACCAGTTTGACCTGTAGAGGTAGCAGAGCTAGTAACAATGGTAGAGTTTACAGAAAAAGATAAGGGTGAAACAGACGTACCAGAGCTTGTTTTATGGCTTTCTTCAAAAGGACTATCAAAAACAAGTGTATCAGCAGCGGTTGCATTATTTGTGAAACTGTTAGTAGCTGACCAAGTAGGTGTTGTTCTTTGATTAAGAACCCTACTCCGAACTGGGCTTAGGGATGAACCAGTTATACTAAAATCGGTAATCTGTCCAGTAAATGCGCTGCCGAATGATCCATTATTATCACCTACGATAAACTTATCTAAGAAAAACTGATAAGATGAGGTAGTATAAGGGCCATAGCTTATTGTCATTAATTGACTGTTAGAGGCTAGAAGACTGCCACTACTGTCATAAATTTGTGCGTATACACGTTGACCCGCATTAAAAATACGACCTTTATACCAACTGTTAGGAGAAAAAGTACCTGAGTTGGGTAAGGCGACACTAACACTAGCGGCAGCGTTTCTACCTAACTGGTTACCTAATCTTACGTAACCACGAATGTTTTGAGTTGATGAAAGTGTACCATAAGCCCTCTGGTATGACCAACCTGTCTTATCACCATCAGCCTGAAAGAAGTACTGCGTACCTCCAGTATAGTCAGAGGCTACTTTAAAGTAAAATTCAGCCCCAACACCATCATCCTGATACTGTGTAGAGCTTGTGTATTTAACCCCATTGAAGTCTACAGAACCACTGTAAGCGTAGACAGAAGAAGGTATACCTGAGTAGTATAAATTAGGTGTAGTATCTAAGAGAACATCAGCGTTTATAGTTTCGATACCAGAAACACTGCTTACCTGAGAAGGGGAGTTAACGCTTCCTGTAGAAGCTATAATAACAACTTCTGTGTCTAAATTATTTGATAGTGAGAAAGATGCAGATGTTGAAGGTAAGTTAGTGTTTGAGGATGCTGAAGAAGAAACTTCAATAAATGTTTGTGATGTAACTTTAGCAAGAGTTGGGTTGCTAGAGGCTGTTTTAGTAACGGCGCTTAATACAGAGGTACTTGAAACAGAGGAGATATCAACACTACTTGAACCACTAATATCCCCAGATATAACAGGAGAGCTTACCTTAGTAACAAACTTATTTGAACTAGTAGATAGCGTTAAAGAGGAAACACTTAGGGCCACAGAAACTGCTACTATGTGTTCAGAAGGGCCAATCTGAATTGAACCTAGTTGTGTAGCAGATGTTAACGTTGAAAGGGTTTCGTTAGCTGTTCCATTCGAGCTAACTGAATTTACAACAACTGAAGAAGAGTTTCCAGTTAAATCTACGCCACTCCTTGGTGTGACAGAGTTAACTTGTACTGAAGAAGATGTAGAAGTTAGTACCTGTAAGTCAGTGACTGTTACAGATAGACTATTAATGCTAGAACCAGAAGAAACACCGCTTAGAACACCTTGCTCTGAAGCACTTGTGGAGACAGTTCCTATTTGTGAGCTTGAGGAAACTGAGTTTAGAAGTTGTAGATCTTCACTAGTTCCTTGTGGTGATGAAACTTGACTTGCTGTACTTGTTGAAGAAAGTGGAATTACTATGTTAGTAACAATAGCTCCAACTTGAGAGGAGCTAGATACAGATGTTATTACTTGTGCATCTTCTAGTTGCACTCCTAAAGAGCTTATCTGAGAGGATGAGGAAACAGAAGAAAGAGTTTCCGAGTCTGTTACAGTTAAAGAAAGAGTTCCTAAAGCGGAAGTGCTAGATACTGATACTAAGGATTGGGTATCTGTAATAAAGCTTGAGATAGACCCTACTGCAGTTGTACTAGAAACAGACGTTAATACCTGACTGTCAACTACAGTAAGAGTTAAGCTACCTGTAGAACCTTGACTAGAAACAGACGTTAATACCTGACTGTCAACTACAGTAAGAGTTAAGCTACCTGTAGAACCTTGACTAGATACCCCTGACAAACTAATAGACGATGAGACTACTACAATCCCATCGTCTGATAGTGATGCTGATGCGAGAGGGTTGAAGCCTAGCATTGTTTCGCCCTATTAAGCATTAAATACATAAGCTCTGGATGTTGGTGAAGAACTAAACGAGGACGCGCCTATCGCTACTTGTCCTGAAGTCTCGTGCACACTTACACCGTAACCAAAATTTGTATTAGCAACAGGTGTGGAAGCCGCAAGCACTTTTTTCTGCGACCAACTGGTTCCAGTTCTTTGAAAAATGACAGCTCGACCCTGATTACTAGAGTAAGAGTAATTTCCTACGGCAACAGTGTCACCATCAATAGAAAGCGATCTTCCATAAGTACCTGATGTATCAGTGGGGTTGGGTGTTAATGTGGCTTGAAAAGACCAACTGGTTCCAGACCTTGTCCACACCTCAACATTACCAGTAGTTCCGCTGCCGCTTGTGTAATAGCCGCAGCTTGCTACTAAGGTGTCTCCGTTGATTTTTACCTGCTCACCCCATCCAGCGTTGGCTACCGCCGCATTATTAGAAGTGATTTTTTGCTGTAAGCTCCAAGAAGTTCCGCTTCTAGTGTAAACATATACAGCGCCGCCACTTGTTGAGCTATTGTTTCCAGTAGATCCAATAACTATTGTATCTCCATCAATATCTATATCGGTTAAATAATCATTATTTATATTAGTAGGATTTATGCGTGCTTGCTCTGACCAGCTTGTACCTGATCTAACAAACACAAAAGCTTCACCAGCAGCGTTGATTGAAGAACCCGGTGGTTCACCCCAAGGCGACCCCAGAACTGCCGTGTCTCCGCTAATTGCACAAGATTCTCCTGCGCTGTCATAATTAGCAGCAGTGCTCGCTATTAATTTTGCTTGCTGTGACCAAGTATTCCCAGATTTATGAAAAATATACCCAGCGCCAGCGTTTGTAGCATTGTTTGTATCTTCTTTAGCCGTGACTAAAAGATAATCTCCATCAACATCTACGTTAAAACCAAATTGATCCTGATTTGCCGTATCTGAACCTACTAAGACTTGACTTTGACTCCAAGTTGAACCTGACTTTGTATAAACATATAAACGACCTTGATAATTGCCGCCCGCAGCATAAGCACCGACAAAAAGCTCATCATCCGTCAACACTAAATGCCTTCCATATTGATCCCCTGCACCAGTAGATCCGCTGTCGCCAGATTGTAACATTTGAGTTTGGGAAAGGTTTGTCCAATCTGCGACAAACGACAGGCTAAACGCATTAGCGCTGGTAGCCTGATTGATGCCATCGCTGGCAGTAAAAGTCAGAGTAAAAGTAGCATCTTGGCTGGCGTGAGGTGTCACAGTGAATACGTTTGTATTGTTGCCAGTGCCTTGCGCTACGGTAGAACCGTTTAACGATCCGCTGGTAACGCTGTAGCCGTAGGTAAGCGGTACTTCCTCTGGATCAGCCGCTGTAATTGTAATCACTGTAGCAGTCTGATCTGTAGCCAAAGTAAATGGAGTAGTATTACTACCAGCATCTTGAACAGAAGTGATGTTAGGGTTCGTGTTCACCAAGCTAACAGAGTACCAGCCAGAGCCATTATTAATATAAAAACGATTAGTGGCAGTCACATAAGCCATATCGCCAGCGCTGTTACCAGATAACGGTAATAGGTCAGCCGTATCGTAGACTACAGCCCCCGCAGCCACAGTATCAAACGCAACGCCGCCAGAGCCAGTAGACTTAAGGAACTGACCGCTAGTACCATCGTCTAGGACGTTTGCGAGGGTGCTGAGATTTGATGCGTTGCTCATAGATTAACCTTAACTTGTTGTGTATACAAAGACAGAACCAGCGTCAGCTTGGTTATTTATGTGATCGAAGCCTGCCGCAACTGCAACTTGCTCACCATTAAAACTAGAAGCTAGTGTAGGATAACCAAAATAATCACCAGTAGTTGTGCCACTACCAGTAAGCACTTTTTTCTGTGTCCAACTTGCTCCTGACCCACTATAAACCCAAGCCCGACCTGTATTACTGTTGTACCCGTGCTGGCCGATTACAATCGTTTTATCATCACCACCAAAATAACTTATAAAACTGTCATTAGCTATGACTGGAGTTATTGTTGCTTGGTGTGACCAAGTTGTACCTGATCTAGTGTATACAAAAATACCACCAACATTAGTATAACCACTTGGTGAATACCTGTTGGAACTAAAAATTAAAGTATCATTTTTAAGCACTAAGCCGCCAGAGCCTTGATAGAGGGCGCTAGAATCAGTTGTAGCGTGATTGATAGTTTGTTGTAGTGACCAAGTAGTTCCAGACCTAGTGTAAATATATATACCCCCACTATTTGTTATGCTATTTAAACTACCATAGGGAGCAGAAACAGCTATTGTATCTCCATCAATAGCTACGTTAGAACTAAACGAGGACGCGCCACTGGGTGCAGTAATAGCTTGTTGTAGCGACCAAGTGTTTCCAGAGGAATTATACCAAATATAAACCTTACCGCCCCCAGTAAACTGCATTGCTCCCACAACAGCGGTTTGCCCACTTATTCCAACTGAGTGTCCATATAACACGTTAAAAGTTGGGTCACTTTGAGTCAAACCCGCAACTCGTGTCCAACTGTTTCCTGAACGTGTGTAAATATGAGCAGCCCCTGCATCTGAGACACCACCTACAGTTTCAGCCCTACCCCCTATTACCGCTGTAGAGTTTCCCGTAATGTCCATAGACCAACCAAAATTATCATTGCTTGTAATATTAGGTGGAATAAAATTTTGATTGTTTGTCCAAGTATTTCCACTTCTTGAATACGCCCAAACTCGACCAGTCCAATTTCCGCTTATGCGATCACCAGATGCACCAACAAGAAGGTAATTTCCGTCCTCTGAAAAAGCCATGCTTCTCCCAAAAATAGCATTTTGACTTGCCGTTCCAGCAGTTACCTGTTGAGTTTGTGATAAGGTGTTCCACTCAGGTAAAAACTCTAAAGTAAAAGATTGCGAAGCGCTGGTTGCTGTGTTTATCCCATCAGTTGCTGTAAAAGTTAGGCTAAATGTTGCTGCGTTTGAAGCGTGAGGAGTAACAGTAAATACATTATTATTTTGACTTACCGTTGAGCCATTTAATGCCCCTGACGAAACAGAGTAATTATAAGTTAAAGCATCTCCTTCAGCGTCAGTAGCTGTAACGGTAACAACCGTAGATGTACCGTTAGTAGCCAAGGTAAATGGAGTAGTATTACTACCAGCATCTGCAATAGATGAAATAGTCGGCGTTTGATTGATCAACGCCACAGAATACCAGCCAGCACCGTTAAATACATACAGCCTGTTGTTAGCACCTACAAAAGCAGCATCACCGTTTGAATTTCCAGAGCTAGGTAAATCACTAACGTTGGCGTAATACGTTACTCCACCACCAGCATCAGTAAAAGTTGCAACTCCGCTGCCCTGCGAAGTCAGAACTTGCCCAGAGGTAGCATTGGTTATGGCTGTAGCTATGTTGCCAAGATTGCGGTTGTTACTCATTACGAAATCCTCGTTATTTTAGCATAACCTTGGTATTGAGAGCTGCTCATATAATCAGTGGCTTGAAAAGTAGTGGTGGCTGGGGCAAGGGAAAAACCAGTGAAGCTTACATACTTAGTATGGCCGGTGTTAATAAACCCGCCCGCCGAACAAGATGGCCCATCGAAACTTTGACCAGTAGTAAACCCGCCAGACGCATTGCCCGATTCATCTGAACCACCAGAACCACCGCCAAAGCCACCTTTCCCTGCAGTACTATTACTTCGATCCCCGCCAGCTAATCCATTAATCCACATTGCACCCATCGAAGAACTCTTATTTGAATTGTTACTGTGAGTTCCAAAAAAAGCTCCTCCTAGCACTGTATTCACCCCACCGGAGCTTCCATCAAGAGTACCTTGTCTAGAGTGACCATATTGCTGGGCAAAGTTCGATACCTGAGTGGCTGATACAGGATCAGTGCAAAGCCCTGTGTAAGACACGTTTCCAGTTGTACTAGAGGCAGCTATAGTTCTACTTGTAGCAGTTGTTGAGGGATTGGCCCCACCCCCGTCAGATGTACCCCCTGCGGCACCCGCTGCAACAACTAAAGGTATTGCGGCTGGATATGAGGCTGAGGAGTTTGGCAATATAGTAATAAAAGTACCGCCGCCAGCGCCATTACAGTGATCCCCTAGCATATCAGGAACACCTTGACCTACAGCAACAACAATCATATCAGAATGCGAAAGAGCGAACCTTGCTTTAGCTATTTGACCCCGACCTCTAAATATTGGGTTGTCAGTAGCTCCCCCAGAGCCACCTTTGGCCTCAAGCTCGTAAGTACCGTTAACTGGAACTTTCCATAACTGAAACCCTGTCGCTTGCCCGTAAAAATAACTATATCCAGTAGCCCAAGAATACCCCGGCCCACCATTACTTGTACCCTGCACCCAACTTTGCATTTGAGCGTGCGTAGGGCCATATCTATGTTCATTTGAAACGTTGCTATTACTAAGCCCCCTAGATACTGAAAACGGCATTACAGAGCCTACTGCAAAAGGATAAAGTGCGGTTTCAAGGACAGGCCAATTATTTTCTCTTTTTTCATCAGCAGCATTATTAACAGAAAAAATGCCAGAAGCAGATGAATCGCTTACTGAAGATTTTTTGCCAATAACTGATGAATTATAACGCTGCACTAGCTGATCTCCTCGTAGGAACATACAGCTTCAAGATCAGAGGCAGTGCTGGCAGTTAATCTAAGAGCGTCACCTTCTTCTAAATAAATAGCTTTAGCTAAAACGTCTAAAGTTGCATCGGCGGGAATAGTAATAGTTTTAGCTACGTGATAAGCAGTGCTAGACCTATATAAATCTACTGTAATTTCTGCGTTGTTAGTTCCATCAACATTGCTCACATACAGGGCATTCACTTTTAACACTTTGCCAGAAGAAGCTGAGTTTGTAACGATTGCCGTTGCAGAGGTGCCAACTGCTTGCACCGCCGTTTTACCCGTAATGGTAGCAACGTTTACTATATTAGGTGCTGTCATATTTTAACCTCCAAATACGATAGCCATAGCAATCGCCTTTCCTGTTGTTACGCCGCCACTGGACGCATCAGCAAACTCTAACGCTGTAGCTCCGCTATTCATTTGTAAGATTTGACCCGCTGTGCCTAAGCTTGAAGGCGTATCAGTAAAGCCAGTTATAGATGTGCCCGATCCAGACAACGCCCCGTGCTCAACTACTTCAACCACATCGCCAGAGACAAATGCTGAAAAGCCTGTTATTGAAGTGCCGTTGCTTGCTGTGAAATCTACGCCGCCGCCTCTGAGCTTAACGCCGTTCTTGTAGACCGCTACTTTGGTAGGGGTGTAGTTTGCTGTAACCGAAGTTGCCCCTGTCGTGACCGTAGGAAACGAACTAGAGTAATTACTGGCAAACGGAGAGCCATATTCAACGACTTCTACAACATCGCCCACAGCCGTTGCACTAATGGTGATTTGCGTATCAGTAGCTGTAACTTCGCTATCTTGAAGCTTAACGCCGTTAAGAAACACTGAAATGTTTTCAGCTTTCCAAGTGCCAGTGAAAACAGTTTGACCCGACGTAGCTGTAGTTTTCGTAGTGGTAATTGGATCTAAAGAGCCGCTAGAAGAACTACTGCCACTAGCCGTAACTACGCCAGATCCATCTATAGATAAACCTGTGCCGATCTTAATACCGCCAAGCGTATTCGCAGAAGCAGTCGGCAAAGTGTAGTTGTTAGCGCTGGCAGCTACACCATCAAGTTTTGTCTTATCGGCTGATGACATAAGGCCAGCGGCTGATGTTGTGGCGTTAGAATAGCTAGTGCTGCCTACGTTTATCGTACCGCCCATACCACTGTGATTGGTGCAGTAATAATAAAGGGTGCTTGGCGCATCCTGCTCTAGCTTTACCTCAACGTATTTAGACCCAACAACGGTTACGCCAGTAGTGAATTGAGAACTGTTTGCCCCATCTACTTGCGTAGCCAATCGAAATGGGTGACTTGAGTTAGTGCTATCAGAAACATCAAAGCGGTAGGTAACAGACGGCACTAAAGTAATCGTCTGATTAGCAGTACCATCAATCAGGTAGTTGCCACCCGATACAGTGACCGTAATATCAGCATAAAGCAGATCAAGATCGTCTGCAGAAGCACTGATAAAGACTTTGGTGTTACCTGATGAGTAACTTCCTAAGTTAAGTAAAGAACCAGTGCTAGAGCTAGTTAAAGTCCTAGAAGTTAAGCTAGGGCCACTACTATCGTATACTGCAGTTCCTACTTCCCAAGCACTACCTTCCTCAATCACATAACGTAGAGTATGCCCATTTAAAGAAGTAGGCACTACTTGAAACCCAGACTCTGCAGAGCCTAAGCTTATAGTAGTGCCTGTACCAGTAGTAGATGTACTGACTTTTACACGATCAGCAAACTTTGCCATAAGTAGCCCTAACTATATTTAGGTAAGACGAATAACAGCGTTTGAAGCATCGGCTGTTGGGAACTGTACAGTAAGTGTACCAGAGGTTGCACTAACAGTGCCACCAAAGTCAAATACTGCAATAGCCTTGTTTGACTGAGAAGAGTTGTAAATAATACAACCATCTGCAGAAACTGTTACGTTGCTGAAAGCTTCATCAGCAAAGTCTACAAAAGCTGTAGTTCCAGAAAGTGAAATAGCAGGTGAATCTAAAGTTCCACCGCCAGCACTATAACCAGTACCAGAAGCTTCATCTGAGTTACCTGTAACGTCAGAGTAGTTAGTAGTTGCAGCACCATAGGTGCCTGACGGACTAGCTTTAATCAAAGCTATTTTTAAAGTGTCGGTATCAAGATCGTGAACACCTCCAAGCAACTCTTGCTTGAAACTGCTGCACATTGCTGTAGTGATTGCCATAAGAGGTATCCTTTTTCAATGCAAGACTAAGAAAAAGAGTAGGCCACAGTTAAGCAGCCTACTCTCTAACTATTTAAGCAGCGTTGTATACTGCAGTTACCAGAGCTTCTGGACGTAGAATTTTACGCCCGTAAAGGTGCATACCGCGAACAATATCAGCGAATGAATCTGGGTCACGATAAGTCTCAACTTTGTTGAGTTGCTGTGCAGTTGCAACAGCGGAGTCGTGTCCAGCTACAATAACGCCATAGTTATCATCCTGTGCGGTTACGCCTGTGGTTCCGGGGCCAGTTCCCTTCGCAGGAAGGTTGTTTGACTGGTAAATACGGAAACCGTGAAGATTGTTAAGTACCAGACCGTTTTGCAGTCCTGCACCACCGAAGTCTGCGTTCAGTACGCGAGAATCTTCGTCTTTCAACATTTCCATAAATACAGCGTCAACACACAGCCAACGACCACGAGTATCAACATTAGCCTGATCCATAATGCGACCCATACGGGCTACAACTTGGAGAGGTGTTGCTGTGGTAGTAGCCGCTGCAGTAGCGCCACCGAAGCGAGGAGCCAACGGAATTGAGTCACCAGTTGTACCAGAAGAGGCACTAGTAGTAATGTTTCCGAAGTCTGACATATCCAAATGATTGGCTTTCAGAAATTCCCCGTCAAGTTGGTTTGCTGTTTGATGCGAAGCAGTACCACTTACAGTAGTAATCTTAGCACCTGCAGCTGTGTAACCCGACATATATGACAATACGTCAGCATCCATAGCGTCAGCCATTTTATATGCTGCACGATCAGATGACAAGCGCATAAAGTCGTGATGGGCTTGCTGCTCTTCAATATCGTCAAGCTTGAAGGCAAAGTAGTTGGCTTTGTCGATAGTCAACTGGAAGTCATTGTCAACGAGGTCTTGCGCCGAAACGGTTGTACCACGTAGCAATGCATTTACAGTGATATCTGGCTCCTTAAGAATACGCACTGTATCCCCTTGGTTCGCAATCTCACCAAAATATTCTGAGTTAGTAATTGCATTTACAGTAGCAGCCTTGCGAAACGCAATCTGTGCCTGCTTTGAGTAGATGACGCTGGAGAATACTCCGTTGTCAAGGTTTGAATAGCCAGAGGCTTTTCCAAATGCAGCCATAATTAATCTCCTTATAGATATGACCGTTGAGTTTTACAGATCCATATCCACAACAGAGGCCAAAACTTATCTAGGTAGCTTATTATTAAGGTATGCCTACCGTATCTAATAAGGGCTAAACGTGTCTGGGTAGTCTTTTAGTGGCTAGAGTCTTAGTTTAAATACACATTTTAAGTGCATACTATACAAGTTATACTAAACTTGCAGCTATTGTCAATACTTATTTTGACAAATCATAAATAAATTTACCAGATTTCTGAGCTTCGTGTATTTCTTCGTGATGTTTCTCAAACTCTTTGTCACTCATTTTAGCAACAGTTGATTCACGCCAGAAGTTTTTACTCTCATCATCGTTTACAGTTGTCCTACCCTTAGTTTTAACAGAAGAGGCAGCAGCCTTATCTGAACTACTAGTAGACTTAGCTTTAATACCCTTGTGTGACTTATAGAGGTCAATAGCTACTGCTACAGATTTAGCATCCTCTGAGTTTTCATACAAAGCATCTTGTACAACTTTAGGTTGTTTTTCTGCCCAGTTATGAAACTCGTCTGAGGAGCGAATCTCTTCAAAGTCAGGGTGTAAAGACATAAGCTCTGCTTCAGCTTTCTCTTTCTTGGCTTGAGTACGTAGCTCTTCTATTTCTTGGAGTCGCGTGTCCAAGGAAGAAGCTTTTTCAGCAGCTTTATTTTCTGCAATAGCTTCGACAATACCCGCAACATCAGGGTACTTAGCTGTCCAAGCTTCAATCTCTTCCTTAGATTTGGGAAGAACCAGTTCATTCTTAGAAGCTTTTTCAAGTTGTCCTTGTAGCTTTTCAAACTTTTCATTCCAATCTTTTTCCTTATTCTGTAAGAGCTTACGTATATCACCGTATCGCTTTTTAAAAGATTTCTCTTCAGCGCTTAGTCCATCTGTTCCTGAATCATCCGTTTCGGACTCTTGGGATTCCACTGACCGTGTTTCTTTTTGTTCCGTATTACTCTCATCTGAAACTTGGGTGTCCTCAACGCTTTCGCTATCGGGTTCCTGATTATCTTTTGCTTCTTCATCGCCCTGTTCACCTTTTAACAGTGCATCTAGTTCACGTTGCTCTTTTTCAAGAAGTTCTTTGTTACGCTCGTGTGCATAACTGTCAGCTTTAATAATAGTTTGTTCTGTCATAGACATATTGTAGTTCCTTTATGTTGGGGCCAGCATTACTGCCGGGTAGCCTTATTATTTCTTCTTTTTCTTCTTGTCTTTCTTGAGCATTAAACCACCTTCTGCTCTATTACCTCCTGCGTAAACAGACCCATTAGTTACACTTCCTTGGAAACCGCCAGACTGACCTTCTTCTTTAGTTTGTTTATCTAATCTATCTCTCATTGCATCAGCTGCACTGTAACTATCGTCGCTACCACCATCATCATTGCTACCACTACCTACTGCAGGTTTTTCAACAGGTTTTCTTCGTTTA
>Ga0315331_10000921_pt1 | contig 21536 bp, 18 predicted proteins | sample M160m34915metaG_FD_203456 | JGI IMG/M metagenome (GOLD analysis project Ga0315331, IMG submission 203456) | Ammonia-oxidizing marine archaeal communities from Monterey Bay, California, United States - M1 60m 34915 | ecosystem: Environmental > Aquatic > Marine > Intertidal zone | place: USA...
AGTATTCTTTCAGTAACGAATAGTGGAAAGCAGCAATCCCAAGAACGTTATGATAACGCAGTTCGCCGTAAGAATAAAAGCAATTCCCTAATCAACTAAACCAATCGCTCTACTCTCTAGCTCATCAGGGCTCTTGAAGTTCTTGATCGACGAAATGGCAAATGTCACACAACTATTATCGTGACCGAGGAACCAACGCATCGCGTACTGGGGAGACGATCCAGCGAAAGAAAACGCTCGCGTTCCGAGCGGAGAAAAAAGAGCTATCGCGGCAAACAGCCTCTGACTCAATTGGCAACTAAACCTGTTCGCGAAGCGTGAACCAGCTCATCACAGCCAAGAGCAGCGAGCAAACGACAAAAACTATGTCGATATACATATTCGCAAACTTAAACGGCGCAACCTGTTGCATTCCGGAAAAGCCCAGAACTAAGTCGGCAAGGAATAAAGCGAAAACGATGATAGCGATCGTTAGCGCGGCGATACAAAGCCCCTTCTGCACAGAAGTTATCCTCAAAATTGCGTTCGCGAGTCGGAATTGCCAAAGCCAGCTATCCGATCATCGCCAAAAATAAACAGCCCAGTTCAAATGGAACCAGAATGCCCGTTACTAAATATTAGACTCTACGTTAGTATAATTGGCCTTTGGGTGGTGTCACGATGGCATATCAAAGAGAATGCGATGAACCCGTTTTCTAGTATCGACGATTCCGGTTATCACGCGTAGTCCTTCCACGGAAGGTGGGCTTGTAGCACTTTTTCCAGTGTTTCGGCATGAGCATCGGACTGGTTTTCAATCGCAAACCCGTTTCAACGCCATCGTGGGCTTGATTATATGGATTGAACCACCAACAAACCAACCTCTTTCCCAAAAAATCTTTCCCCGTATCGTCGAAAAAAGGCTTTTTTGATTTTCAATCAGCCGATATCCAACCCGCACTCCGTTTGAAACGCTCTTATTAGGTACACTAAAGAGCATTAAATGAAGCCAAAGTTGGCTTCATTGCGAAACCATTCAACAGGACAATTCCCTTATGAAGACCGCCGTTTATACCGGCTCGTTCGATCCGATCACTCTCGGACACCTCAACGTCATCGAACGAAGCAGTCGCCTCGTTGACCAATTGGTTATCGGAATTGGTGTCAATATTGAGAAAACGGGTCTTTTTCAGTCAGACGAGAGACTGGACCTGGTACACCGCGTGACAGCCCATCTGGACAACGTTCAAGTCGAAACGTTCGAAGGCCTGGCGGTCAACTTCGTTAAAAAATGCGACGCTAAAGTGATGATCCGGGGCGTGCGACCACTGACCGATATCGCCGCTGAATTTACGATGATGATGGCCAACCGCGCACTCAACGATGAACTCGAAACCGTTTTTCTGATGGCAGACGGAGAATACGCCCACGTCTCCAGTTCGCTGATCAAACAAGTCACCCCGCTGGCAACCGACGAACAGCTTGCGAGATTCGTACCTTCGGAAATCATCCCTGATCTGAGAAAAAAATTAACGCCATGATAGACACCGCTCAACCACGATCAATTCTCTCAAATTATCAGGCGGTCGCGGTTACCATTTTTTTGGCCGAAAATTCCCAGTAAATTGAACTGGATCAACGGGCACACTCAGCCCATGTCTTGGGAGTTTCATAAACTCGGACCCGCTCGAGAGTCGCCTCTCCAAAGTGGCCATCAAGCCATTCAAAAACTGCAGTGGCAATATTTTCAACAGTTGGATTGATCTCTGCAAAGTAATCAACGTCGTGATTCAAATGCTTGTGATCGAGTCGTTCGATCACTCGCTCTTTCACCGTCGCTTCGAAGATGGCTAACGAAACAGTAGCCCCGGTCTGATTTTCAACCTGATTCGACAGGGTGACATCGAGGACGTAGTTGTGCCCATGCCCCGCTGGATTATTGCATTTCCCAAATAACTGCCGATTTTTTTCATCCGAAAACCGACTGCAGTGCAACCGATGGGCCGCTGAAAATTCGAACTGTTGGGTCAACTGTACCGTTACATTTTCGTCTGCAGTTAAGTTCATATCTTGCTCTAAATGGATTGAAAACTCTAAGTACGGATTGGTCGCGAGTGAAATAGACACCAGATTAGACGTGTGTTTCCAACGCTTCAAAAACTCTCGACAAATTCCCCGTACCATTAACTCACCGGTAGGAAAACGCTGAGGATGACAAATCAGAAGATCTGTCGCGATGGCCCTTAGAAGCCCGTCGATCTGTGAAACGTCGCAGAGATAGCCGGATTCCGCATCCGGTTCTCCCTCAATCACGCAACGCATCACAAGCGAAGGAACCACTGCGTTCGTTGACGGCCAACCCGCCCATGAATTCTTAGACTCCACCTCGCCGATTTTGTCCGGTGAGACAAGTGAAAATCGAATTTCTCGAGAGAGACGCATCATACAACTTGCATTGTTTTCGTAAGTAAGAAAAAACTAGGTTTGATCCGTGACAGTAAACGCCTCGCCGCTCGGGTAGTCCTCTGGTGCAGAAACGCACCCCCAAACCGCTTCCGCAATTCTGCGTGGCTGAACACATTGCTCAACAGGGAAATCAGGAAATAGCCGTCGCAGCATCGGTGTCTCCACCGCTCCTGGGCGAATGGAACAAACTCGAAGCCCTAATTCGGCACCTTCGCTGGCAAGCGCCTGCGTCATCAAATCCATCCACGCCTTGCAGGCCCCATAAAATCCCAGTCCATCGAACGGGTCAACCGCTGAAAGAGATGAAATATTAACGATCACACCCGCTCGCTGCGCCCTCATTTTCTTCCAAATCGCCTGCGTCAGATAAAACAAGCTTCTAACGTTGGTATTAATCGTGGTCTCAAATGTCTCCGGCGAAATCTCATGAAATGGCGAAAGCGGCGAGGCCGCGGCGTTATTGACCAATACATCGATTCGCCCAAATCGACTCACGGTCTCTTCTGCCACCTCGATAGCCCGCTCCGTATTTTCTAAATCAGCCACCATTGCAAAACACTCGCGGCCGTTCAAAACTGCGTCAATCGCCTGCTTTGCTTCCAGCAGATTTGATTCTCGCCTCCCACAAATTGCAATGTTGTAGCCTTTTTCAGCGAAAAGCAACGCAGTCGCCAAGCCAATTCCGCTGCTCCCGCCTGTCACGAGGCAGACCGGATTTTGATTTGTTTCGAGATTCATAGGCCAGCTGTCCAATAATTGGAACTTCAAATTCGGATCGACGGGTGATTGTGTTACCTTACAGACGATTGAACAGATTGCCAATTCCCGCGAACCAAGATAAATTCCGGGTTTTGCTTCGGTCGATTATTAGAATAGCCCAAAAGGTTTGGGGTCAAGTTTTTTCAAATCGATTCTCCTATCAGAAATCGATCCCTGCAACGTAGTCCACTTTATTTAACGGTTTGTCGTTATGCCTAGCTACCGCCGCCTCGGTGAAATTCCACCCAAACGCCACATGCAATTTGAGAATCAGGGCGAAAGCTATTTGAACGAGGGACTGTTCTATGAACATGTTGTCACAACTCAAGGATTCGATCGCGTCTACAGCATTCTCTATCACCGCCGACCTCCAACGCGAGTCGTGTCAACGGAGACCGTCGGCAAACTCGAAATCGAGGCCTGCCCGGATCAAGAACTGCGGCATCACCACATTAAATCCGGGGATCTCGTAAGAGGGGGTGACCCAATCACCGATCGCATCCCCATGATGTTCAACGAAGATCTCACCGCTTACCGCGTCCGCCCGGACCGACAACAGGCTGAGATTTACCGAAATGCTGCTGCCGATGAAATCATCTTTATCCATCATGGCCAGGGGTATATCGAGACAACCTACGGGCGACTTCCTTATCGTCGTGGTGACTATTGTGTCATACCAAGAACGTGTAATTATCGCATCGTAAGCGAATCCATTTCACAAGAAGACCATTTGATCATTGAAAGTAACGGACCAGTTCGGATCCCACAGCAGTACCTCAATCAAGACGGGCAAATGCTCCTCGGTTCACCCTACAGCGAGCGAGACTTTCACAGTCCACTTGAACTTGATTCCAAGGACGAAGAAGTCGAAACATCAATTCTTATTAAAAACGGCAGTCAGCTAACACGAGTCGTTATGGCTAACAACCCGTTCGACGTCGTCGGCTGGGATGGCTTTCTTTATCCCTATACTTTCAATGCCTGGGATTTTGAACCACTTACCGGCACACTCCACCTACCGCCTCCTTACCAACAAACATTTGAGATGAGAGGGTTTGTGATCTGCACATTCGCGCCAAGGCACCTCGACCACCACCCCAAAGCAGTCAAAGTACCTTACGTCCATAGCAACGTCGAAGCTGATGAAGTTTTGTACTACGTGGAAGGCGAATTCGGTTCTCGCAAGGGAGTCGATATCGGCAGCCTGACGCTTCATCCGGGTGGGATTCCTCACGGGCCACATCCCGGAACCATCATGAAAAGCATGGGGATGGATTTCACAAACGAGATGGCAGTCATGTACGACACTGACCGCCCCCTTTTCCTCACTCAACAAGCGATGGAAATGGACGACCCAAGCTATCCCATGAGTTGGCTTTAAACCAAGCACTTTCCCGTTGGACGTATAAACACCGACCCGTTTCGTGAATCTGAAATCATGTTAATTGACCCTGCAGCCGAGTCAGCATCGTTTGTTTACTCAACGATGATTCGCGCGATTACGCCTCGGCCAATTGCCTGGGTATCAACTATCTCACCAACGGGAGTGACAAACCTCGCGCCGTTTAGCTATTTCAACGGAATTTGCAGCTCACCGGCAGCACTGATGTTCTCTCCCGTCAACCGCCCGGACGGGTCTCCCAAAGACACGCTAGTTAACATCCGCGACAACGGGGAATTTGTCGTGAATGTCGTACCGTTTTCAATCGCCCAACCAATGTTCGAAACCGCTGGCGATTTCCAATACGAAACGAGTGAGTTCAGCGAAGTTGGCCTTACTCCCGCTCCAAGCAAAAAAGTACAGCCACCGGGTGTCCAGGAATCTCCGATTCAGTTTGAGTGCGAAGTCATCCAAATTGTTCCTGTCGGAGAAGGACCACTCGCAGCCAATGTTATCATTGGCAAGATTGTCTTGATGAATATCGCTGACAACATTCTAGACAAGGATCAAAAAATAGATCAGGCTAAATTGGATACGATCGGACGCATGGGAGGGCGAAGCTATTCCAGAACGACCGATCGGTTCGAATTAAAACCGACCAAATCGACTGAGAAATAGCGTTCGTTCGCCCAAACTTTGAAACGCATTTACATGAGCGCACTTCCACTGGGAGAACCTATTTCTCGCCAGCTACCCGTTTCCCGACCGATTTCATATAAGCCAATAAATCGAGAATTTCGTCTCGCGTCAGAGTATCGAGCAATCCCGTTGGCATCATCGAAACTTTAGAAGGTTTCATCACTTCAATCTGATCGACCTGGACATTGGTAAATCTTCCTGGATCGATCATGTTTTCCTGAACCATGTATCGATTTCCGTTAAGATTAGCGACTCTTCCGGTAACCATCGTTCCGTCGTCGAGCTGGAAAATCGTTGCCTCATATTGATCGGAAATTTCTTTACTCGGATCAACAATGGTCTCAATCAAATCGCGAGTGCTAAAGCGATGTCCTGCCGGTGTCAGGTCTGGACCAACAATCCCGCCCTGCCCCTCCATGCGATGGCATTTGTAACACGTGGCAAGCGCGAACATTTTCTTTCCGTTTTCAAGATCTCGATTTGCAAACACGGTTTTCTCATCATCAACGAAATCATCCATGCCCCATTTCTTAACAACCGGTCTTGCCTTGAGGTCGGCATACGGATCGCTGACCTCTGGCTTCAATGCCAGCACTTCTGCCAAATCTTTTTTCTCTTGATTCGACAATTTTCCAACCGCGTGTTTTTTTATGTTGTTGATATATCCACCAAACGAATTACCACCTTTCGTTTTTGCCGATTCTACAAACCAGCGAAAATACTTTTCCCTGAGCGCGTTATCCCATCCGGTTTGTGCGTCACTCAAAATCATCGCGTAGGCAATTTGCGGTTCTTGAGCGCTCGGCGTCAATAATTTATCGACAATCTTGGCAGTCGCTCCTTCCGCCTTCACGGCGACCAACAGTTTGGCTAATTCGCGGTCCAATTGCTCGTCGTTGGCTGGAAAGTACTGGGATAGTCTCCGGATGGACGCTTGAGTTGACTCGGTCACCGGTCCCAATCGGCAAAGCGTTAAACCATATACTCGAATCAAATGAAGCCTCTGCTCTTTCGAAAGTTGACTCCAATCTAAAGCCGCAAGCTGCTCAACGACCTTCGTCTGACTTTGTTCATCACCACATCGCGCTACTGCTGTCATTAACTCCAGCACCCGCTGTGGCTGGGTCGCAGAAAAAGGATCCCGCCACTTATCAAACTCTTGCAATTCCAGTGCCGTTCGAGCAGCATAGCGAATCATGCGATCCGGATCTGCCAGCTTTTCCCAAACCATCGACCAGTCTACCGCTGCACCTGGTTTATGAAACGACTCCAGCTTTCGCCTTACCGCTACTGCACTTTCAAGCTGGGGATAAGCGGCAGGAGCGACCGACTTGTCGCCGACGTAGGTGACGCGGTAAAGCGCCGATTGAGAGCGACGACCACCGACTAGAAAGTACATCGCACCGTCAACGGGATTGATAACAAGATCCGTCACAGGCAATGCCGGTGCAGAACAGAATTTTTCTTTTGTCGCCTGATAAGTTGAGCCATTGGAAGACATACGAACGGCATAGATCATGCCGTAACTCCAGTCAGAGATGAACAATGCGTTCTGATAATCAGCTGGGAATTTCGCCCCGGTTCCGAACACGATCCCCGTTGGACTTCCCGGTCCTATATTTAATACCGGAGGAACGCTGTCAGGATAATATTCTGGCCACTTACCTGATCCATGCCGCCATCCAAATTCACCTCCACTCACAACATGACAAACCCGTGTTGGTCTATACCAAGGCAGCCCAACATCCCATTCCATATCGGCATCATACGTAAACAACTCACCATTAGGATCAAAAGCGATGTCGTATTCGTTTCGAAACCCCATCGCCACCAACTCAAACGACTTCCCCTCGGGATCGGTTTTGCAAATCCACCCCCCTGGAGCGAGTCGACCCGCCGCATGCCCTCGAGCGTCCGGCAGCCGGTTTAGTACCTGGTCTTCTTTCCATAACATGGGGACGCGTGTCGTTTCAGGGTTGGGAATCTTTGTGGCGTTCCCAGCACAAATATAAAGTGACTTTTTATCAGGACTGAGGATCACCGCATGAGGACCATGCTCCGATTTCCCGACAAACTCCCGTAGCAATTCGACGCTGTCATATTGGTCATCCTGATTCGTATCCCGTACCCGATACAAACCTGCAGGTTTCGGGGCTATCTTTTTGGTTGGCTTACTCCCCTTTTTAACTTTGGGAGGACTAATTCCGTAGGAGACCACGTACAAACTATCAAATGCACACAACAACCCCTGCGCGAATCCGATACTCAAATCAATTTCTTCGACCTTAGATGCATCCCCATCGCCGGGAGTGATTCGGTAAAGTTTGCCGTACTGATCGGAGGCAATTAATCGCCCTTGTGGATCCGGAGTCATCGAAACCCAAGAACCTTGCTCACTGGGCACGCGATACAACAACTCACCCTGAAAACCGATTGGCAATTTTAAATCCTCTGCACGGGTCGTCTGAGCCTGTGCATTCCCCGAGCTAAGGGAGACCAATAAAAAGACCAACAACACGGCAAAGAAAACGCTGTTTTGGCTTCTAGCGAACACAAATTTGGCCGGTGCAAATCGAATAATCATAGATATTAACCTGAGTGGCATTGATAAAGTTCTCCCGAACGTGTGGAATACAGTTTGAAACAGAAAGGAAACAATGTCCAGTTCACAACAGAAAACACTCGAAGATTTTATCGCCCTTAAGCATCGAAATGCACTTTCCCATGCAATTCGAGCTGCAGTTGACCTCGGCGTTATCAATGCGCTCCGTAATGGTCAGCGAACCGCTGCTCAACTCGCAGATGAACTGGGCGCTCACCCAGAAGCACTCACCCGATTATTAGATGTTGTGGTGGAAACTGAGCTCGTTGAAAAATATGGTGATGATTACGCGCTCTCTTCGATTGCTAGATTAATCCCTGATCGTTTTTACGATTTTGGTGACGAATACTGGAAGCACCTCGTACTCCATACCAAAACCGGCGCTCCGCTTCCTGTGTGTGACGAGATCCCGGTAGAAGACATCGATTACGTCGCCAACAAAACCAGTGAAGAATGGACTCTCACGCCAACCGCGATGGTTGCGGCCCAAGCACTCGACATTGGCAAAACAAGAAAAGACCTGCGGATTCTTGAAATTGGGTGTGGCTCTGCCATCTTCTCCGCGACCCTGACCCACTCTGATCCAGGAGCAAAAATTACGCTTCTCGACCGCCCGATTGGAATCCAAAGAGCCCGTAAGACAATCGAAAGTATCGGGTCTGAACACGAAGTCACTTACGTGGAAGCAGAAAACATTCTCGACCTTGACTCCATTCAAGAAATCCAAAACGATTCTTTTGATTTAGTGTTGATCGCCGGTCAGATTCATCGAATGACCATGGCTTCCTGCCAAAGACTTTTCAGTCAAGTTCACAAGCTTGTGAAACCTGATCGTGAATTCGCCATCGTCGATGTCTTTCCAGGCCAAGAAAGCGGCGACAAAAATCTAGCCATCTTCAATCTTGAATTAGGTTTACGCACCTCACAGGGGCGTCTGCACGACCCACTGGTCCTGGAGAATGAACTTCGTTCCAGCGGATTTGCCCAAGTCCAGTTCGCCCACTTACCCGCAACACCTTATTACTGGGGCCTTATCCTAGCCCAGCGAGCATAAACTAGAATAGGAACGCTCGCTTTACTTAAGAGAAAACCGAGGCTGCTCTGCCTCGGTTTCAAAATCGACAAGTTCGTCGAGTAACAACTGAGTATCGATTTGAGCTTTTTCCATCCAGATCATTCTGGTTGATTTCGGCATACTATTTGAGTCGAATCGATCTGCTGTGAAAAAGTCCAAAATCCCGGCAGCCAACTCTCGATTAAGATCTGGGTTGGCGGCATAGGGTGTTTGATCTCGAACAACATCGACCGAGAATGAGGCGGCTATCACGCGTTGACGCATCACAATTTCAGACTCTAGGGCGTCGTCTTGCTCGCGATTGAAATCAAGCACGCGGCTACGGTCAAAACCAAAAACTGATGCTTTTCCCCCATTCGGAAGTTGTCCTAAAAACATATCTGTCCAGCGTTCCACTCGACGCCGCAGTCGATTCAACCGATCAAATACTGCTTCGTTTTGCGGGCGGGCATGAAGCAAGATTCGAATCGCACGGTTCTTAGCTTCGATGTGAGCAACATGAACAGAATGAGCCACTCCGTGCATTTCGTCCTGTTGATGGTACCAGTCATGGGTAATGACCGTCGCCGACCAAACCCGCGTCAGTAACTCCGAAAGTAAAATTTCCTGAACGACAATTTCAAATGCCGGCCAGGGATCATGTCCTGGATCGCAATTGGCAAAATCTTGCTCAAACATCTTCAATGCTGCAACCCATCGCTGGAGCCGTACTTTCGAAGCTGTCCAATAATTTGTCGCGGCGAGCGAAGGCTGATGATTTTCGCCGTAAATAAAATTACCAGCATGAAGTGCGATCCAACTTCCAAGTTCTGCGAGTTGACTGGCGTGCATTGTTTGTTTCTTCAAAAAATTTACAGGAATAATGAATGAGGCTTCCATCACTCCAATTGCAAACTTGATGCCGAAGCCCGTCCCTTCCTTAAATCAACAAAAACACTTGGTTTTTTCAACATTCTCACAATTTGCCGCTGATGCATTTTTGCAACGTGTCGATAGGATGCAACCTGTTGTTTCATTTGTGCATCCCCATTAATCAGTTTTTGATACAGCAAAAAACTGATACAACAAATCACGTTCGCGTCAGTTACCAACGTAAATTTAGCGAGTTTGCCCAGGGTCACTTTAACCCTCAATCTAGTCCCCGATAGTTCCCCCTGAAAAAAGTCACTGCTATGTCGAAGTCCCCTATTTCTGATTTTCTGGAACAGAATTTCCTGCATTTTAACGCCAGAGAGACGGTCGCTGCGGCTCGCGGCTACAAACAGCATCTCGCTGGCGGCGGCAAAATGCTGGTCAGCTTGGCCGGGGCGATGAGTACTGCTGAACTCGGTATCTCTCTAGCCGAAATGATTCGCGCGGACAAAGTCCACGCCATCTCCTGCACCGGTGCTAACCTCGAAGAAGATGTCTTCAATTTAGTCGCTCACGATGAATATCGTGTTGTTCCCAACTATCGAGACCTCTCGCCGAGTGACGAAACCGCACTTCTCGAAGAAGGGTTTAACCGAGTCACCGACACCTGTATTCCTGAAACCGTGATGCGGCATATTGAAGGGAATTTCATGTCCGTCTGCGCCGAAAATGCCAACAATGGAACAAGCCTGTTTCCGTTTGAGGTGTTTTACAAGCTATTTGAAACCGGTGTGCTCGAACCTCACTTCCAGATCGACCCGTCGCACTCCTGGCTTTGGGCAGCTTTTGAAAAAAAGATACCGGTTTACTCACCGGGCTTCGAAGATTCAACGCTTGGAAATATTTTCGCTGCCAGGTGCATTGAAAAGAAAATCAAATCCCACCATGCTCTGCGATCAGGAACCGAGCAAATGGAGCACCTCGTCAACTGGTATCTAGAAACGGATGCCAATGCTCCCATTGGATTTTTTCAAATTGCTGGCGGGATTGCCGGAGACTTTGCAATCTGTGCAGTTCCAACGATCATTCAAGATTTAAAAAAGGACATCCGACTTTGGCAGTACTTCGCTCAAATCTCGGACTCAACCACTTCCTACGGCTCTTATTCCGGCGCCGTACCGAATGAAAAAATCACCTGGTGTAAACTGGCTGCTGATACACCTCGGTTCATGATTAATTCCGATGCCTCAATTGTCGCGCCGTTGATTTTCGCTTATGTCCTTGAAAAATAGCGACCGACTGAGGAATGAGCGACTAAAGCAATTCGTCGAGTGTCGACCAATCGATATCATTTCTGGTGTTAATTCGCCTTACTAATTCTGGAGCGTCAGGCTGACTCTCCAGCAAACGAAACGCGACATTGGCAAGCGGAACGTCCTCACCTTCGAAACAAAGTACGAAGTTTCCTTGAGTCCCATTGACCGCGCAGTTCTTTAATTTGAATTTATTTTCCAATATCCTTGGCAGCATCGACTCGCCGGATAGCGCCGGCATCCCAACCATCAATCGGCAAGTGCCGCCGCAATCATCAACTTCGGGCCTCGCTTCACGTATCCGATCTTTTACCCACTTCACTAATTGCTCGGGACCAATATTCTCTTTTTGAACCACGTCATCCAATGAAACCTTTTTATAAGCATTGGTGAGAACACGCTGAGCTGACGACCTAATTTGCTGCGGCAATTGATTTCTCATCAACGAGGCATCATTGAACACACTGACATAGTCACCCCAATCCCGGATCAGTGATTGGTAGACCTGAAGTTCCGTTTTTAATATTTGTTGATCAAGATCGCGATTGATACTCTCACTGTAGATCTGATTCATATTAAAATCATCAGTCCTCTCTACCTCTTCAACTTCTTCGATGGATTCAAAATCAACCTGAATTTTCTCAAGTTTAATTCTAAACTTGTTAATCATTTCTTGGGTTGATCCTAATTCGCGAACCACGGTCCTATAATAAGAGGTGGTAAAACGCCGATAAAACTCGGTACATCTCGCATCACAGTAAGCGTTGACCGCCTGCTCAAACCTCACCTCAAACTCTTGACTTGCTCGTGCTCGCTCGTCAGAAAACGGACGCAACTCATTCCGTTTGATTCCTAAATCGGAACGATGCTTGCGGATGGAATGTTTGAGTTTAACCTGAATACCGTCAAGCCTTGCAAGCAGACAGTCAATTGATTGTTGAGCTTTAAAAATATTCAGTTCCTGACTACTGACCATTTTATATATCTCAGCCTGCAGCAACTCTGCATCCTTCGCGGCCATTTGCTGCGTGAGCTCCTGCATCTCATGACAGACTTCCAAACCAGTGACCTCGTCATTCAAAGCATCCGCAACGCCAAAAATACCATCGAGGAACTCTTGTATCGTTACTCGCGCATCGACCGAGGTCGCTAAAATCATTTCTTTTGCGTCAGATACGATTGTCCCAATTTTACCTTCGAATACATCTTCTGTAATAACAGATATTCGATCGACTAACTGAGATTCTCCTAAACCCGCATTCTCTATCTGACGGTCAACAAATTCATTGGCGTTGAACTGCCTGCTTCGGTCACCGCCCAACCATCGAGAGACGAGACCACTTGCCACACGACTAACAGCGTCCTGTCCAGTTTTCGAATTCCCAGGGCCTGTGGAACTCATTCCAAAAGTTCGCAAGGAAAAGTGATCAAACTCAGATTCGATATCTCGGCACTTATCGAAAAATTCTGCGCATCGCGAAGTGCTTGATAAGTAAAGGTATTCGGCGACTTGATCAAGATTGAGATCAAATTCACTCGACCGCAAATCATGCCCCAAATCGTTGAAATAGGTGAAATCAAAGGGTGGCTCGTTTTCAAAATCAGGCAACCCGATCGTAGGATCTCCAGTAAATCCACCCTCAACAAAATGTCGCATCTCCGTCAAAAATGAGATTGTATTCGCAGTCGAGAGCGTCGGATCTCGCTTCTGCTTGCACGTCGAATGCAACAAAATCCCGGAGAGCGTGCTGGAGGCAATGTTACTTTCATTCATCAGTAGTTTGATTGTGTAGGCAAGATCTAGAGCCATCCCACTCCCAACTCCCCCACTGATTGAGGTCACCAGAAATACGCGAGGCGCCAATTCCCCGGGATCCATATTCAATTTATCTGCTGACTTTGCCAGATTTTCAACCGCCATGATTTTTCGAAGGCTCTCCTGGATGCGATTACAAATCATGTCGAAGTGATCGGCAAAAGCTAACCTTCCAAGGGGACGCAACCCTTCTGTTTGCAGTGACCTTGGCACATTATAAATCCAGCGTCGGCCCAACCAGGAAAGTAACGAATGGGTCCGGTCGCGATAAACTTCCGGTTTTCGCAAGGGAACGTCAATTACCTCGCTCACGCCTAACGCACCATTAACACCAATGGCACATAATTCATTTAACGCCTGACGGTCGGTATCGATTGCAAGTATCTCGGTCGAAGGTAAATTCGAAAGATCCCCATGCCGACACCCAATTTGCTTTTTTAACTTGTGAGCAATTCGATTAGCGGTTGCCCCGACCGTAACCACTAGGGTCGGGCGCAACTTCGCCTGTTGAGGGTCGCAATCTGGCGGACCCAGTGATTTCAGAGCAGTTCCCTTGTACGGCAGGCCCATCCCGGAAAGCGTCGGTGTGACCTGCTTACTATTGTTAGACCCCGGCAAGGTCATTGTGTTCGAATCAACATCGAGATGAATATCTGATCGACGAATCGACTTTTTGACCGTTCTCTTCTTATTGACTAACTCGTTAATAAAATCGCGGCAATTGGAGTAGCGAAGCGCTGGGTCTTTGGAAAGTGACTTGGCAACAATCAACTGATCGCCTTTAGGTAATTGCCGCAGGTTAGGTTTTCCATGGAGATGCTGTGCAGCAAGTTGGGCGGGCGTGTTTCCTGGATAGGGACGGGTGCCGGTTAGCATTTCCTGGTAAACAATTGCCAAAGAATACTGATCGCTATGCATCCCCGGACAGCCGTCAAATAACTCCGGTGCCGCATACGCGGGCGTCATCCCGGACATCAGTGAATGCGAACCAGCACCTAGGTCTTTAATCAAACCGAAATCAGCGACCTTAACGTGGTCCCCAACTAAAAGTAAGTTTTCCGGTTTAATGTCGAGATGCTGAAGAGCGTGCTCTTCGCGCATGTAGTCAAGAGCTTCTGCAACTCCGCGAAGATAACGCAGGACCAACGCTCTGGGAATTCCCAACTGCCCTTTCGCGGTGTATTCGTCGAACGCCTCAGCAAGGCTCTTGTCAGCTAATTCCGAGACCACCACTAATTGGCCTTCGAAAACTTCGATCCTCTCAAGTGAAAGCAGAAACGGATGCCTCAATGCTTTGACTCGATCAAGCGCCTTCAGTTCCGACTGCGCACGTTTTTCATCATGAAACCCATAGATGATCTTCAATGCCTTTGAGAGCCCACCCGGCGCTACGGCTGACCATACCTCACCAAACCCGCCGGTACCAATCCGATCCTGAAGCGTGTAGCCAAGAATATCGCGTTGAGATTCTAGTCGTTCAGATTTCAAAGGATTCCCTTTACCGAAATTTCGCCGTTCTAAGCAGAGTTCGATTACCTAGCGGCGGTTTTAAGCCTGCGAAGCATCTCGAAAAGGTAGCTTCTGGTTAGAAACTGCGGTGAAAACCGGAAAATATTCCCCCGAAAAACCCGCTCCCCCTCCAAAGAACTGGAACATCTGCTACGACTGTCGGTCTTCCGAAAAAGCGAAAAGCGTCAACAGAACGAGATCTGGCCAGCCGTCTGGGGAAGGAATCGTTCGAAAAACGAAGCCCTGCAAGGGACTGCGGCAAGAAACAGCAAGACGTATTAAACGCCCGGAGCACTCACTCAATCTTTGCTTAGAACGTCCGTAAAATAACTTTTGACGACTCGGTCAAAATATTCTGGACGAATTTCGACAGGCAACTCATTGTAAGCACAGAAATTTCTAATCTGCGTCAAAAGATCTCTCGGATGACACCGTCTCAGTCGCCGTGAAGCCGAGGTGAAATGGGTCTGAATCAGATAATCTACTGCTTCAACGTCATACTCAAACCCTAATTTCTCGCAGTAAATCTCAAACAAAACATGAAATTCTTTGGTGGAAGGATCGCTAATTTCAATCTTGTATGGAATCCGGCGAAGAAACGCTTCGTCTACCAAATCACTCGGCTCGAGGTTCGTCGAAAAAATAATCAACTGCTCAAACGGCACCATTATTTTCTTGCCCGTTGCCAATTTGAGAAAGTCAACTCGACTCTCCAGTGGAACGATCCAGCGGTTTAACAATTCCTGGGGCTCAATTCGCTGACGTCCAAAATCATCGATCAAAAGACAACCGCAATTACTTTTCATCTGCAGCGAAGCTTCACTGACGTTGCTGTTCGCGTTGTATCGAATCTCCAGCGAATCCATCGTTAATTCACCGCCAACAACGACCGTCGGCCTGCGAATTTTAACCCAGCGTTTGTCGTAGGCGGCATCATGAATCAATGAATTAGAGTCGTCTTGTGCAGGTTTGTGATACGCAGCATCGAAAAATTTGATGATGTGACCATCTTCATAAATCGCATGCGGAACCCAGATTTCATTGCCAAAACATCGGGTTATTCGATGAGCCAGTGTAGACTTTCCATTCCCAGGCTCTCCATACAGAAATAAACCGGCGCCCGAATTGATAGCGGGACCGAGGTTTTCAAACAGCGCCTCGTTAATCGAAATATCACCGAATGCGCTTCGAAGCTGTTTCCGCTTTGGCGACTCGGCCCGTATCGTTTGTGCTTCCGCACTGAGTACATAGTCCATCAGAGGAACCGGAGCTGGGCCACCATAAGAGCACTGCTGACTTGCAATCGCCGCCCGCTCGCGACCACTTTCAGTCAAGGTATAACTGTAATCATTTAGCGGTGCCGAGCCGTTATGGACAATTACTTGTCTCGATCGCAGTTGTCCAAACAACTTTTGTAACACGCTAAACGGCAAACACAGATCATTAGAAAGCTGGCGCCCGCTACTCATTCCAACAACGGCGAGCCGCTTGATCAACAAATTCTCAATTAGCGAATTTGGCAAACTTGTTTCCGGTAGCGAATTGGGTTCGGAAGGACGAAATGACTCGTCGGCCAAAATGGTCGCGAGTAATCCAGAGCCCAAGCTTGGTGGGGTTTGAGTAAACATGGCAATATCTCAAATTGCGAAAAAAGCTTGTACAAGTTGATCTTTCGTATACAAGGTTAATCGTCGCCTAGGTGCCAATTCTCGCAACGAACTCCAAAGAAACGATCTGGATGGATTTAAGCGATTCCGCCTCGACCGAAGGGGGTGCAAAACTAGGAATATCTAACACCATCGCTACAAACGATATATCCACCCCAAAATTTGCCGACTCTTCCGACCTATCCCGCGTTAACTGGGGAAAGCTTAGCAATTCATTTCTCGACCTTGAGGATTTTGTCTGTTTTGTTCCAACCGACCGTTTATTTAAAAGCTACAAATCCCTACAGGGTTTGAGGATGCCTCAAAAATCCTCAGACGGTAGCACCAGTTAACGTGTCCGTGTTTGTTCCGCCAGTTGGAACAAATCACCTCACTTTGCCTCGGATAACCGATTAAACCATTTACGATTTACACCAAGTTCGCTCATGATCGACCTGAATGCAATTAGCTCAAATTACCCCCAACAAAAGGGAGAGGCGTCGAGCAACTGTCGCTGGTTTCTGACAGGGCAAATTGACCCTGAACAGCCTAATCGCCAATTCCCAATTCATTCGACGCCGTTTTCAATTGGCCGGAGATCCGACTCATCGCTGCACCTGCCCGACGGATGCATTTCGAAAAATCATGCTGAAATCATTTTGTCGGACGACGGGCGATTGATGTTGCGTGAATCGGGAAGCACCAATGGAACGTTCGTCAACGGTGAACAAATCTCTGGTGAAAGAGAAATTCAGGAAAACGATCTTATTCATTTTGCCGCTCTGGTATTCCGCGTAGGCGTCAAACAGGAAAGTGCAACTTCTTATCACACTGTTCATGAAGACGTTTGTGATCAAGCACTTGCAATGATTCAATTCGAAAAATTGATCAGCGATGGTGGACTTTATCCACACTTCCAACCAATCGTTCAACTCGAAGATCAATCATTTGTCGGTTATGAAGTTCTCGGCCGCAGTCGACTGTTTGGCCTTCAAACGCCGCAGGAAATGTTCCACGCCGCATCACAACTAAATATGGAGTCTCAATTGAGTGAGGCGTTCCGCTTGAGGGGCGTTGAAATCGGCACAGCGTTCGGTGCGGATTCAAATCTTTTCGTGAATACACATCCAAAAGAACTTAACAATTCGGCACTCTACGACTCCCTTAAAGAAGTTCGCGAAGCGGCACCCGAGCAAAAAATAACGCTCGAAATTCATGAAGCTGCTGCGACCAATATGAACATGATGGGTGAACTTTGCTCAGTTCTTAAAGACTTAAATATCATGCTGGCTTTTGATGATTTTGGCGTCGGAAAAGCTCGCTTAGTGGAACTTGGTGAAGTACGCCCGGACTTTCTCAAATTTGATATGAAGCTGACGAATAACATCGAACACGCCTCGATCAAACGTCAGGAATTAGTCGCTTTGTTTGCCACTCTCGTCAATAACCTTGGGATTCAAACTCTTGCCGAGGGAGTCGAAACGCGAGAATGCCACGATATTCTGGTCCAAATGGGATTCCAACTCGGCCAGGGATACTACTACGGACGTCCCTCTCCGATCTCGAAGTACGACCTCGAACTTGAGAAAAAAAGCGAGGATTCGCTGCGTGATTATCAGGATACCGAGTCAAGCTCGATCTTCACTCGCGACGACTAATCCGGTGCGATTCGCCTCGGCTGGGGCGCCTGAATTGAAATTGGAAAGCCCGCTTCCCATGCTTATTCCAGTTTTTCGAGTTTCCAAACTCCCAGATCTGGGGAAATTTCCGAGCAAACTGCCTAATGCCCCGATTTTATTAAATTTGTACCTTACTCAACTCGACAATAGTTGATATACTCCGCGACTCTAATTTGTTCGGAAATTCAGGGACCTTGAGGTTACCCATGGCAGGCAAAAGCAAGAAAAAACTGGAAATCGTCCATCTCGTTTGCGAAGAATCAGGCGATTACAACTACACCATTCGCAAAAAAGGTGGTGGTGAGAAGCTTAAATTGAAAAAGTTTTCTCCGCGTCTTCGTAAGCACACCGTGCACGTCGAAAAGAAAAAATAGCCCATCCAGTCCTCGACTGGCTGTTTGAATACACAATGACCACGCCCTTCTCGCGTGGTCGTTTTTTGCGCGCTGATTGTGATCTGCAGTTCCGCTGAAATCGCAGAGCGCTGCCGTGCCGAAGCGGTTGCTGCGTTTGGATTCCCCACCGCTTGCTTGCCGCTAGAATCGGTTTTCTTTACGATATGCTCGACTGATAAAGTGAGAAAAGGAGAGCACATGGCAATGCAATGGTCGATTCGCCCACACGACGCGGAAGTAATCCAAGCGATTGAACGATCCACCAACGTGTCTCCGGTCGTCGCTCAAATCCTGGCGCTTCGCGGGCTGACCAACAACGATCAGATCAACTCATTTTTAGATTTAAAAATGACGGGTTTACGACCTCCGCAAGAGCTCCCGGGAGTCAACCAAGCGGTCGACGTAATTTACGGCGCGATCAAAAATCAGAAGAAGATTTTCATCTACGGCGATTACGATGCTGATGGAATGACTTCGACAGCAATCCTATTTCGTTGTCTTCAATTGCTCGACGCCGATGTGTCCTACTTTGTGCCCAATCGACTCAATGATGGCTATGGGCTGAGTATCGACAATCTTAAAAAATTAAAAGGTCGCGGAGCGAAATTAATCATTTCGGTCGATTGTGGAATCGCCAGTGTCGACGAAGTTCAATTTGCACGCGATGAAGGAATGGAAGTTGTCGTCACCGACCACCATCACCTCGGGCCTTCACTCCCTTCCGCCAACGCGATTGTGCATCCAGGCATCCCCGGAACTGATTACCCATTCACCGGACTCTGTGGTGCTGGTGTGGCATTCAAGCTCGCTTGGGCGCTTTGTCAACATCACTGCGGCTCAGCCAAACTACCCGAAAAATACCGCAACTTTTTGTTTGGTGCGATCTCACTGGCCGCCATTGGTACAGTCTGCGACGTGGTTCCTCTGCTCGATGAAAATCGAATCATCGTGCACCATGGACTTAACTGCATGAGACAGTACTCCAGCCAAGGCTTGAAACACCTGATGCGTTTAGCAAAATGTGAAGACAAACCTAAGCTTAGCTCGGAAGACATAGGATTTTCGATCGGTCCAAGGCTCAATGCTGCGGGCCGGCTTGGACAGGCTCAATTAGGCGTTGAATTGCTGACTTGCGATTTAGAAGAACGCGCCGAACAGCTTGCCACCTACATCGAAGAGCTCAATAAAAATCGCAAGAAATTAGAAAAGCGTATTACGGATGGTGCCAAAAAGCTGATAAAGGAAAACCATGACCCCGAACAAGAACCGGCTTTGGTTTTAACCGAGCCGGACTGGCACCTCGGGGTCATTGGAATCGCAGCAGGAAGAATCGCATCCACTTACCATCGCCCAACAATCGTGATCTCCACTGATCCGCTTAACAATCGACCGGGAGTTGGTTCCTGTAGAACTTCTTGTGGAGTCGACCTCTACAAAGCACTTCAGGGGTGCCAACAACATTTGATTAAGTTTGGCGGTCACAAAGCCGCCGCCGGAATCAGTATCGAGCCGCAGAACATTGATGCATTCCGCGAAGATTTTTGCGAACAGGTCATCAGCCAAATCGGCATAAATGAACTCATCCCTGATTTAGAAATTGATGCCGAGGCGTTTATTGGGCATCTCACGATCGGCATGATGAACGAACTTGAAAAACTCGCTCCCTTTGGACAGGACAATCCGCTGCCTGTGCTATGTGCCACCCAAGTGCAACTCGTTGACAAAGCAAAAACAATGGGCGCCGATGGAAGTCATCTTTCCGTTCAATTGAAACAACACGATTCGACGATTCGCGGAGTTGCTTTTGGCAAAGGCGAATGGGCGTCGGAGTTGAGCGATACCGAAGCATTTTTTGATTTTGCCTTTCGCCCTGTGATTAACGAATTTCGAGGTCGCCGCAATGTCGAAGTCCAACTGATTGACTTCCGCCCAAGCCAGTCGCCGGTTGCAACCGCATGAACCGCTCATTTTTACCTCCCGGTTGGCCCACAGAAAGCGACTGGACTAAAGTGCTTAATTCAGCACTTGCCAGTCCGGAGTTTTTGGAGTTGTTTCAGTTCATCGAAACAGAGCGATTGTCGCAAACGATTTACCCATCGGAACAAGATGTTTTTAATGCGTTTCGCCTTACTCCCTACGCCCAAACAAAAGCCGTCATTCTCGGACAAGATCCTTATCACGGCCCCAACCAGGCACACGGGCTAAGCTTTTCTGTCGAAGACGGAAATAAGCCCCCTCCTTCACTCAGGAATATCTTCAAAGAACTATCAGCAGATTTGAACATTCCGATACCTATGACCGGAAATCTAGAGCCCTGGGCTCAACAAGGTGTTTTTTTATTAAACACGGTGCTGACCGTTCAAAAGAGCCAAGCAAACTCGCACCGCAAAAGAGGTTGGGAACGTTTTACCGATCAGGTAATTCAGAAATTGGACGAGCACCCCAGTCCGATCGTTTTTGTTCTCTGGGGCAAACCCGCCGAAACCAAAGCGAAGCTTATCAAACAAGCTCAGCACATTGTTCTCACAGCGCCCCACCCTTCCCCACTTTCCGCGTACCGGGGATTTTTTGGCAGTCAGCCGTTTTCGACGATCAATCGCGAGTTGACTCAACGCGGCAGAGAGGGCATCGACTGGCGGCTCTAACGCGGATTCACGCTTAATCGACGTCGACCTATCACTAGCAGGAAAATGCCCAAGCAACTCGCACGGCTCTATCGCAGATTGCGATCAAACAAAACGTAAACCTGCGACGCGAATTAATTTTTCTTTACTAATGGCGTGGAATGACGGCTCCATTTTCATCACGCTCAATCGGATGCTCGTCAAGCCAAGCCTGCGTACATTCGAGGTCGCACATAAAGTTATCCTCCCAACTTCCAGAGATGCGGGCGATTAGAGCTTCATAACGAACCGACTCACCACATTGCGCACAATTAATCGAAATAGGCCAGCAGAACAGACCAGCGACAAGCGTGACGATAAACAGAATCATTAGCTTTTTGTTTTTCAATTCATCCACTCCAAATAATTCTTGGAAAAACCGCCTCCGGACGGAAATTTCTGATCGGTATGTTAACCCCATCGAAGATCGAAAACTGAAAAATATTATGAATCGGTGAAAATCGTTCAATTTGCTTCGACTTTCAACCCGGCCTCCGGCAAAAACTGCCCTCCCTGATGGCCCAAAACAAAAGGCCTCACTAGCCATCTAGATTTAAATTGGCTGGCGTCTGCTGTCGCATTCGTGCTCCGAGAGTTTTTACCGTTGGTTCATTCTTAATAAATCGCTACGATCAAAATCGACAACTGGTTTGCAGATCGAATTTACACTTCGACAAAAAAGCCGAAGCTGATCTGCGTCAA